>Ga0187890_10002502_pt1 | contig 12818 bp, 9 predicted proteins | sample June2016WEW_21_1_FD_133005 | JGI IMG/M metagenome (GOLD analysis project Ga0187890, IMG submission 133005) | Peatland microbial communities from SPRUCE experiment site at the Marcell Experimental Forest, Minnesota, USA - June2016WEW_21_10 | ecosystem: Environmental > Terrestrial > Soil >... | reverse complement strand
CGCGACCACATGAAGTTCATCGCGCTGATCCAGGCGATAGCCCTGCTGCATCAGCATCAGCGCGAAATCAAAACCAGCATCGATGAGGACGGCGAAACCTTCGAGTACATCGAGGCGACCGAGTCCGACGCGAAACTGGCGTGGGAGCTTGCCAGCCATGTGCTGATGCGTTCGCTGGACGACGTGCAGACGCAGACGCGCCGTCTGCTGCTGCTGATCGACAAGATGGTAACGGCGGAATGTGAACGGCTTGAGATCGAGCGGCTGGACTACCGCTTTACGCGGGCCACCGTGCGGCAGTTTACCGGCTGGAGCGACTCGCAACTGAAAACGCACTTGCACCGGCTGGAGGAACTGGAATATCTGGCGCTGCATCGCGGCTTGTCTGGCCAGAGCTTCGTCTACGCGCTCAACTTCGAGATGGACTCGAACGGCAGGCCGGTACTGCCGGGGCTGAGCTACGGTGCGAAAGCTATCCGTATGGAGGCTGACCGGTCTGGGTCTGCGGAGGGGGTGTCTGGGCAAGAGGGCCAGCGGTCTGGGGCGAGTCTGGGCCAAGTCTGGGGGGTGTCTGGGGGAGGTCTGGGTAAGGAATCGCCAGCAATGACGCGGGAGGAAGGCGCTTTTTCCGGGAATAGCGGAAAACGCATAGATAAGGGGGCCGAGACCAGCAGCCTCCCGCAAACTCCCGTCGTAGTCGTACCGATGACGAAGCCCAACGGAAACGGCAACGGCAGAACAGGGGGCAGCGCATGGCCCGCGTAACCAAAACCCGCAAGCCCCAGGCCGCGCCCAGGACGCCGATGGAACTGCTCATGTACGAGCATCTGGACGCGCTCAGAGTGCGCGGCTACTCCGAGTTCACGGTGAAGAACCGTCTCGTTCACATCGGCTTTTTCATCGAGTGGGCCTATGAACACGGCTTGCGCGAACCCATCGAGGTCACCCGGCCAGTGCTCGAACGCTATCAGCGGTACTTGTTCTTCTACCGCAAGAAGAATGGGGAGCCGTTGACCTTCCGCAGCCAGCACGCGCGGCTTGTGCCGTTGCGCGTCTGGTTCCGATGGATGACGCGGCAGAACCACATCCTGCATAACCCGGCCTCTGAGATCGATCTGCCCAGGCTGGGCCGCACGTTGCCCAAGACCATCCTCTCCGTTGAAGAGGTCGAGCGCATCATGACGCTGTGCGAGGTCGAGGAGCCAATCGGCTTGCGTGACCGCGCCATACTGGAGACGATCTACGCGACCGGCTTGCGCCGCTTGGAAGTGGTGCGCCTGAAACTCTTCGATCTCCAGCTTGACCGCGGCTTGATCCTGGTCAACCAGGGCAAGGGCAAGAAGGACCGTTACGTGCCGATCGGAGAGCGGGCGGCGGCGTGGCTGCGCAAGTACATCGCCGAGGCGCGGCCTCAGCTTGCCATCGAGCCGGACGACTTCACGGCGTTCCTCACTGCGGACGGCGAACCGTTCAGCCGCGACCATCTGACCTACGTGGTCAAGGAACGCATCGGCGCGGCGAAGTCTGGCAAGGGCGGAGCCTGCCATCTACTGCGCCACTGCATGGCGACGCACATGCACGAGAACGGCGCGGACATCCGTTTTATCCAGCAGATCCTCGGGCACGAGGACATCAAGACCACGCAGATTTACACGCAGGTTGCGTTGCGCGCTCTCCAACAGGTCTACGCGGCGACTCATCCAGCGGCGTTCATCGAGCCGGAGAAAGCGCCGCCCTTGCCCGCTCGGAAAGGCTTCCTGTCCGGCAATCCAGCCGCCGAAGAACTGGCGGCGGCGCTCGAAAGAGACGCGGCAGAAGACCGCGAAGAGACCGGCGATTAGCCGCCGAATCCGGCCCTTCTGAGCCACGCAAAGGTCCGCTTCCAGTCCGGCCAAAGCTGTGCGAATCGGCCCGGTTAAAGCCATGCGAAACAATCAAGAATCCTTCCCCCTTTAGCTGTTGTATTTACAGCTAAAGAAGAACGGACTATGCCCGGAATCCGCCGCAGCTTCCAGCCCGCAATCGTTCCCCAATCGCAGACCTAATCCGCTCCCGTTCCCAGGCCCTCAAGTCGTACAATCGTAGCCACATGCAGCTTGCTTCCAGCGCGCGTATCCCAGACGGCTTTATGGCCGCAATGCGGCTTGGGGGCGAAAAACCGCATCAGGGGCTTCCGGGCCGAAATCCGGGCCTGTATCAGGGGCCGACCGTCTGCAACTCCACGACCGCATTAGGCTTGCAAGCCGCCGCCGCTCTAAACCGCATCGGGTCGTGTAGTACCGGCAAAGAACGAGATACCGAATCTGGCAATGACTACTTCGGGGCTAGGTACTATGCATCCAGCATGGGCCGGTTCATGTCGCCCGATCCAGTGCTGAATAGCGGGCGTCCTGAGAATCCGCAAAGTTGGAATCGTTACAGCTATGCATTCAACAATCCGCTGAAGATCGTCGATCCAACTGGCCTCTACAACTTACCTGCGAATTGCAGTCAGGATAAACAATGCGCGCAAATTGCCGCGCAGTTGAAGAGCGGCTTGGAGGCGCTGAATAAGGCTCTTGACGACCCGAAGATTGCAGACAAAATTGGAGCAGATGGAGTTGCTAGACTTTCCGAAGGTTTGGCAGCAATGGGAACAGAGAACGATGGGAACAATGTGAATGTGCAACTAGGGGCTGTTGGTGGAACGGGCGCGATGCAAACCGATCCAACCTATGACTCCAAAACGAACTCTTATAGCGGGTTCACCGTCACAATTGACCCGAGTAAATCTTCCAACACTTCAGCAGTGGGACTTGCAATAAATGCGGATCACGAAGGGCAGCACATATGGGATTTCAACAACTATATGCTCGATCCAGCTCACACGGAATCAATGTTTCAGTTGGAGTATCGGGGTTATCAAAATACTTCTGGAGCTGCCCAGGCACTGAAACAGGACAATTGGACCATTCACACGTCACATGGTGATTTCCAAATCTGGAACAGCAGTTGGAAGACAGTAGATCAGCAAACGATGCGGGACCGCGGCATCACAAGTGTTGTGAACGACGCGAATCACCCTGAAACGCAGCCCCACAACCCGAACACGCCCTAATGGAGAGGCCGCGAGAGATGACTATGAGAATCCTCCTTATCCTCCCTGTGCTTCTGGCTGTAGCCGCGCTCTGCCAGGACACGGCCATGCACGAAGCGGGGCACACGGCAAGGAGCGTGACTGAAACCGGGTGCGTGCTGTCGACAGCCAGCAACGACCAGACAATCACTGTCCAGGGCAAGGTGAGAAATGAGCCGCATGATATGGGGTTCGACATCCCCGGCTGCAATGAAGCCGTCCTGCTTACGTTCGCGGGTAGACCAGACAACAACGTAAGCGGCGATGCGCTTCGCCAGGATGGGGAGCTACGGCGGTTCCAGGAGTACACGAGCTCGGTTTACAAGAGCACGAGGAAGCGCGTCTGGGACTATCCGAAGTATGACGATGTGGAGGCCGAGCTCACCGGCAAACTGGAGATCGCCACTGTGCCGCCGGGTGCCACTCGGGACCCGTCCGGGCTGTTACGAGATCAATCCGGCAAGGTGATCGGCATGTCCGGCTGGGGGCATCCAAGTCCCTATGCACGTTACCGCCTCGTGATCCTGTCTGTCGCCAACGTGAAAGCCCGGAAGGTGCCGCAGCCGCAGTGAGCCGTGTAGTACAGCCAACCGCAAGCCGTCCTCTGGGGCGGCTTGTGGCGTGTTTACGTCTGTAAACAGCCGAGGCGCGATCCGGTGAAAGGCGCGCTGCCTACGGCATCGGAATTAGGGAGGACACAACACCCCGCGCGGGTTGCTGCGAAGTTGCCGCAGGTTACTGCGGCGGGAACGTGTTGAAAGCTGGCGGCTAAGTTGAAAAAACACACGGTTCGCGGTTGCTGCGGGAGTAACTTGCGGTTGCTGTGGCGGGAACCTGTTCGAAGCAAAGGAGCGAGGCACAATCAGCCTCGCAGACGCGCTCACGCGCGGTAGCCTCCGCTGCGCCGTCCGTAAAGGCTCTGCGCTTCGCTCCGACCGCTCACGCGGCGCGCACAGAACGCGCGGCCTTGACTGACGGCTCTGCTGCGGCTGTTTTGCAGCAATGAGAAAAATGTCTTTTTCTCATGTTCCACATGACCAGGGCGACGGCGGCGGGCCAGTGTAGCATCCGTGCGCGACAGCAGGGCCAGCAGCGGCGCGGTGAGGTGCGGCCACGAAGCACGCAACGCCGTGGCGCAGGCGGCTTCCGTGGCGCTCGCGGCGTCGTGTTGGAGCGTAGACACCATCCCTTGCGCCGATGCGCAACGCAGGCCTAATCCCGGCGCAATCCCGAACGCAGATCGGACGCAATGCGCACAGTGTCCGACGCTGTTCGAGCGCGGTTCGGCCTCCGTCCGGCGTGTTGCCGGAGACGTGCAGAAGTGCACGCCGCTTCGCGTCGGCTGTATCTCGACACTCCATCCCTGAAAGGGTTGCGTTTGCAACCAATCCGGTTGCAGATGGGATCATGCAGAAACGGCGCAGCTTGTGGGCCGAGTGCGCTTTTTACGGTTGCATCGGGAACCGGAGCGTTTCCGCGTGTAAACGCGGCCCGGAGCGGCTATCCGGCGACGCCTTTTAGGAAGCCGTCGATGGTCTTGAGGAGGGTGTTCTGCTGATGCGCGGGAAGCCGCTCGATCTTCTCCAGGCGGCGCAGAACGCGCAGGCTGGGCTTGCGGCGCAAGGGGGTTTGCGCGGCGCTGGGCTGGAGCAGTTCGTCGGTGGTGATCTCCAGCGCAGCGGCGAACCGGACGACCATGGCGGGGTTCAGGCGCAGCCGGTCGCGCTCATAGTCGGAGATGAGCGACTGAATAATCCCGAGCCGTTCGGCCAGCTCAACCTGGGTCCAGCCGCGTTCCTTGCGCAGCCGCGCCAGCCGTTGGCCGACGCTCTCCGATGCCTCTGCTTGAGGCGACTTGTGTGTGTTGGTCCGCGCCATGATGAGGTCAGTGTAAGGGCAGGTTTCCATCGGCAGACACTCTCCCGTTGACTTGATAACGTAATTTACGTTATTTTGCAACTCAGTTGTTCTCCCGAATATTTTCCTGCGAAACCTCTTGACAGGTTTTCCGGAAAAGCCGGGAAACGGCGGAGAGGCGGCGAGGCCAATGCCCTATGTTCCCCCGGAGGTGAAGGAGCGGATCAAGCGGGAAGTATCCATCCAGCGGCTCGCCGAGGCGCGGGGAATCAAGCTGGTTCGCAGCGGCAAGGAGCTGATCGGCCTGTGCCCGTTCCACGACGACCGGAACCCCAGCCTGAACATCGATCCGGCGAAAAATGTATGGAGTTGCAAGGGGGCTTGCGGCGAAGGCGGCGACGTAATCCTGTGGGTGATGCGGGCCGAGGGCGTGAGCTTCCATCATGCGCTGGAGCTGTTGAAGAGGGACCATTTTCCCTTAGCTGCCGGGCCGATCCAGCCAATCAAAACCAGCACGGTGCGGAAGCTGCCGCCACTCATCGACGCCACAGCCGACGACAAAAAGCTGCTGGGAATCGTGGTGGACTACTACCACCGGACGCTCAAAGACTCGCCGGAAGCGGAGCGGTACCTGGTCAAGCGCGGCCTTCAATCCGGGGAGATCATCGACCGGTTCAAGCTGGGCTACGCCAACCGCACTCTGTGCCTGCATCTGCCGGCGTGGAACCGTGCCGCCGGCGAGGCGCAGCGGACGCGGTTGAAGGAGCTTGGCATCCTGCGCAACCAGAAGCCTGGGCACGAACACTTCAATGGTTCGCTGGTTATCCCGGTGCTCAATCTCTCGGGCGAAGTGGTCGAGATGTACGGGCGGAAGATCACGCCGAACCTGCGTGCGGGCACGCCGGACCACCTGTATCTTCCCGGCGAGCATCGGGGCGTGTGGAACGAAGAATCCCTCATCGCATCGAAGGACATCATCCTGTGCGAAGCCCTCATAGACGCGCTGACTTTTTGGTGCGCTGGCTACCGCAATGTAACCGCCAGTTACGGAGTGAACGGCTTCACAGCCGATCATCGCGCGGCCTTCGAGAAGCACGGCACGAAGCGTGTGTACATCGCCTACGACCGCGACGAGGCAGGCGACAAAGCCGCCGCGAAGCTGGCCGACGAACTGATGGGCATCGGTATCGAATGCTTCCGCGTGCAGTTCCCTCGGGGTCTGGACGCCAACGAATACGCACGCGTGACGCAGCCCGCAACGAAGGCGCTGGGAGTGCTCTTGACCGGCGCGGCATGGATGGGCAAAGGGCCGCGGCCAGCAGGCCGCGCGCCCGTGCCGGTGATCGTGGCCGAGCCACCGGCACCTATCGCAGCGCCGCCAATCGCGGTGGCGCCAACGGAAGGCCAAGACACAGCTAAGGAAAAAATCATCGAGGAACCCATGCCCAAGTCAGAGCCAGGTCCGGTGCCTGTGCCTGTTGCCAGCGAGCCTCTCCAGCAACAACAGAGAGCTTTTTCTTTAGCTGTAAATGCTGTGCCTTTAGAAGAGCCCGCCGCGCGGCCCATGCCGATGACTGCGCCCAATGAGCCGCAGGTGAAAGTAGAGGACGGCGAAGTGACAGTGACCATCGGGCCGCGCGTGTACCGCGTGCTGGGCCTCGAGAAATGCACGAGCCGGGGCCAGATGCGGGTGAACGTAAAAGTCTCGGGGAACAATGTGCGCGGTGAGTTCTGCTATCACGGCGACACGCTGGACATGGAAGCGTTCCGTCAGCGGGCGGCGTTCGTGAAGCAGGCAGCGCACGAGCTTGCGGGGAAGGAAGACACGATCCATCGCGAAGTGGGCCAGTTGTGGACGGCGCTCGCGGAACTGCAGCGGGAGCGCATCGCAAAGGCGCTTGCGCCGCAGGAGGAAACGTCGCTCATGACGGCCGAGGAGCAGACGGCCGCCATGGACCTGTTGCGCGATCCGCGTCTGCTGGATCGAGTGCTGGAGGACTTCGAGCGATGCGGCGCAGTGGGCGAGGAGACCAACAAGAAAGTAAGTTATCTGGCCGCTGTATCGCGCCTGCTGGCGAAGCCGCTGGCCGTCGTTGTGCAGTCGTCGTCATCGGCGGGCAAGAGTTCGCTGATGGAAGCGGTGCTGGACTTCATGCCGGAAGAGCACCGGGAGAGTTACACGGCCATGACCGGCCAGGCGCTCTTCTACATGGGCCAGAAGAATCTCAAACACAAAATCCTTGCCATCGCCGAGCAGCAGGGAGCGGAGGCCGCGAGCTATCCGTTGAAGCTGTTGCAGTCGGAAGGCAAGCTGAATATCGCCAGCACCGGCAAAGACCCGGTAAGCGGCAAGCACGTCACGCATGAGTACGTGGTCGAAGGGCCGGTGATGATCTTCCTCACGACCACGGCGCACGACGTGGACGAGGAGCTGATGAACCGCTGCCTTGTGCTGACGGTCAACGAAGACCGCGAGCAGACGCGGGCCATCCATCGCAAGCAGCGTGAGTCGCAAACGCTTGAAGGACTCAGAAGCCGGATGCGGCAGAACAAAATCATCGGCCTGCACCGCAACGCGCAGCGGCTCTTGCGCCCTGTGCAGATAGTCATCGAGCACCTGAAAGACCAGGGCTTCCCGGACGCGATGACGCGCACGCGCCGCGATCACATGAAGTTCCTTACGCTGATCCAGGCGATCACACTGCTCTATCAGCATCAGCGCGAGATCAGGACCAGCACCGAGGATGGCGAAACGCTCGAATACATCGAGGCGACCGAGGCCGATGTGAAGCTGGCCTGGGAGCTTGCCAACCATGTGCTGATGCGTTCGCTCGACGACGTGCCGCCGCAGACGCGCCGCCTGCTGCTGTTGATCGACCGGATGGTTACGAGTGAATGCGAGCGCCTTCAAATCGAGCGGCTCGATTACCGCTTCACGCGGGCCACGGTGCGGCAGCACACGGGCTGGGGAGACTCGCAGCTAAAGAAACATCTCTCGCGCCTTGAGGACCTCGAATATCTGGCGCTGCATCGCGGCGCACCGGGGCAGAGCTTCGTTTACGCACTCAACTTCGAGATGGACGCCAACGGCAGGCCGGTGCTGCCGGGGTTGAGTTATGGAGCGAACCGGTCACGGTCTGAGGAGGGGGTGTCACGCTCCGAGGCCGGGGTGACACCCTCCGGTCACGGCCAGGACACGGGGGTGTCACGGGGTGGGCACGATGCGGAATCGCCAGTAACAACGCGGGCGGAAGAGGCTTTTGCGGCGAACAGCGGAAAACACATATATGGGGGAGCCGAGGCCGACGGCGTTCCGCAAACTTCCGTCGTAGTCGTACCCATGCACAGGCCCAATGGCGCAGCTCACAGTATCGCGGCGGTGAAGTGATGGCCCGCGTCGAGAAGAAGCGCAAACCCGAGGCCGCGCCGAAGACGCCGATGGAGCTGCTCATGCGCGAGCACCTGGACGCGCTGCGTGTACGTGGCTACTCCGAGTTCACGGTGAAGAACCGTCTCGTTCACATCGGCTTCTTCATCGAATGGGCCTACGAACACGGCTTGCGCGAACCCATCGAAGTCACGCGGCCCGTGCTCGAACGCTATCAGCGGTACCTGTTCTTTTACCGCAAGAAGAACGGCGAGCCGCTTACGTTCCGTTCGCAGCACGCACGGCTTGTGCCGCTGCGCGTGTGGTTCCGATGGATGACGCGGCAGAACCACATCCTGCATAACCCGGCGTCAGAGATCGACCTGCCCAAGCTGGGCCGCACGCTGCCGAAAAACATCCTCTCCGTTCAGGAGATCGAGCAGGTCATGGCGCAGCCCGACATCGAGGAGCCAATCGGACTTAGAGACCGCGCCATCCTCGAAGTGCTCTATGCAACCGGCCTGCGCCGTCTGGAGATGATCCACCTGAAACTCTTCGACCTGTCGCTGGACCGTGGACTGGTCCTGGTTCGCCAGGGCAAGGGCAAGAAGGATCGATACGTGCCGATCGGAGAGCGGGCGGCGGCGTGGCTTCAGAAGTACACCGCAGAAGCGCGGCCCCAGCTCGCCATCGAGCCGGACGACTTCACGGTGTTCCTTACAGCGGACGGCGAACCGTTCAGCCGCGATCATCTGACGTGGGCCGTCCGGGACCGAATCGCGGCGGCCAAGCTGGGCAAGAGCGGAGCCTGCCATCTACTGCGCCACTGCATGGCGACGCACATGCATGAGAACGGAGCCGACATCCGTTTCATCCAGCAGATCCTCGGCCACGAGGACATCAAGACCACGCAGATCTATACCCAGGTGGCGCTCCGCGCCTTACAGCAGGTGTACGTGGCCACTCATCCGGCGGCGTTGCTGGAGCGCGGCGAAAGCCCGACTCCAAAAGCCGTCGATGCCAACGCCGAAGCCCTGTTCTCTGTGCTCGAAGCAGAGGCCGATGAGGACCGCGAAGAGCCGGACGAATAGCTCTCGAATCCGTTCAGTCAGAGCCACGCGAAACAACCTGAAATCTGCTCCCGTTTAGCTCTTGAATTTACAGCTAAAGAAAAATGAACTATGCCCGAAATCCGTCTTCGATCCGCTCCCCAATCCCAAGCCAAAGCCGCTGCCCTTCGCAGTCCCTCAAGTCGTACAATCGTAGCCACATGCAGCCCGCACTTCGCAGCTCTATCCCGGATGCTTCGCTGGCCGTGTTCCCGGCCAATGGCGAAAACTCGCATCAGGGGCTTGCAGATCGAAATCCTGCACTGTATCCAGGGCACGAAGTCTGCAACTTCACAGTGCTGTTAGGGATGCGAGGGCAGGCGGAATTAAATCGCGTCGGGCCGCGTAGTACCGGCAAAGAACGAGATACCGAATCTGGCAATGACTACTTCGGGGCTAGGTATGACAGCAGTTCAATGGGCCGGTTCTTAAGTCCTGATCCCCTCGGCGGAACCCTCGCAAATCCGCAGTCATTGAACAGGTACGCCTACGTGCTCAACAACCCACTTCGCTTGATTGACCCAAGCGGGATGTCTGCCTGCGGCGACGACTCCTCAGAGGGCGGAGGGTGTGTACAGGGTGAGGATTTTCAAGACTCTTCAGTGAATGGAATGTCGAGTTTGTTCGGGTCCAGTTCGTTTGGTTCGAGTAATCAGGGAATTAGCCCAATAGCAGCGCACTGGGAGCCTTGCAAGGATGGGTCAAATTCAAACTGCTACGTGGGCGACTATGACAGAGAGATCAGATGCAACTTTAGCGCGGGATGCCTACAATGGCATAACAACTGCGGATGCTGGGATAAACCCACAGGACCCGATCCACACGATAATATGCCGGGGCATGATGCATTCTCACTGAGCATCGACGAGGTAAACGCTCAGTCGCTCCAAGGCTTGTCACAGGACGTTCTCCGAGCGCCCACAGCACCGAAACCGCGCGTAACACCTGGACCTCTTGAATGTTTACTAGCTCCCGACGCTTCGGTGGAGATTGCCGATGCAGCGAACCAATCGGGTTCTGGAGGTGGTAATGAACCTTACAGCGGTGAGAACGCGGCAGATGGAACTTACATCAACGCAACCGCTAAGGGTGGACCGAAATGGCAGGCTCAGGCGAACCTGCAAGGAGTTCAGGTAGCTAGCGGTGCAGCTCTCGCCCTTGACGCAGTTGTTTCGTATGGAAATTGCCGAACGTATTGAGGTGGAAAATAATGAAAAGCCAAACAACATCTGCGAGCCGCAAAAAGTTTATCGAAGAGATCAAGGCCAAACAGAAAAACACTGTTTGGCCCGGTCCTATGATCAACAGCCGTGGCGTCGATGTGTTTCTATGGCGAGGCGATCCCGATGCGCCTCTTGTCCAGAGGATGGCCGCTTGGATATTCGGTCTTGCTTTTATGATCGCGGGTTTGGCTGTCCTAGGAATGACTCACAATAAGCAATCTTGGATTGACATAGCAGTTTCGCTCGTATCATTCCTTATTGGGGGGAAACTGTTCCTTAACGGGTTCCGAAGGCGCAAAGCTAAAGTATCCAAGATCGAGTAAGCCTCTCCGCAAGCCGTCCTTCGGGGCGGCTTGCTGGCGTTTACGTCTGTAAACAGCAGTGGCGCGATCCGGTGAAGGGCACGCTGCCTACGGCATCGGTTTTAGGGTGGAAACGTCACCCCCAGCGGGTTGCTGCAAAGATACCGCGCGGTAACCGTGCGTTAACGTGAGCCGCGCCAATGTTTACGTGTTTACGCGCGTAAACATGTTGAAAACAAAGCGGCTAAGGGGAAAATGGGCAGTTCGCGGTTGCTGCGGGAGTAACCTTGGGTTGCTGCGGCGTTAACGTGTTGAAATCAAAGGGACGAGGCGGAATCATCTTCCCCGGCGCGCTTCGCGCGAGTACCCTCCGCTGCGGTGTCCGTCAAGGGGCTTCGCTCGCGCCAGCGCGACGCACACAGAACGTGCGCCCTTGACCGCAATCCTCGCGCCGGGTGTTCTCCAGCTATGAGAAGAATGTCTTCTCCCGATGAACAAGACACTCATGCGGGGATGGGAACGAGGTGGAATCCGAGCGACTGGGCTTGTTTGCGCAGATGCTTTTCCTGGCGTTGTGCTTGTCGTTGGTCATCGCGGAGGAACACGCTCTCATCGTAGGCTTGGCCCGTAGTGAGCAGGTGGTAGACGATGCGGGCCAGTTTGTGAGCTGTGGCGGTGATGGCCTGGGGCGCTCCCAGCCGGCCGCGCAGGCGACGATAGAAGTTACCCAGATGGGTGCGCGAGCGGGCCAGGGTCTGGGCCGCGACGCGCAGGGCGGTATTGGCGCGGCTGTTGCTCTGGCGGGTCTTGGACGACAAGACCTTACCGCCGCTCTTTTTGTTGGCCGGACACAGGGCTAGCCAACTGGCGAAGGCGGACACGTTGGGAAACCGGCTGAGGTCCGGGCCGATTTCGGCCAGCAGAATATGGGCGGTCAGCGCGCTGATGCCGGGGATGGCGGTCAGATCGACGCCAAAGATCCGATTGAGTTCCGGGACCATTTCAAACGTGAACTCGTTTTTGCTGCGCTTATGCGCTCTGGGGTCCGGGGGCGGAGCAAGGGTTTTTCCAGGGGGATGGACCTTGCCATTTAGCTCGCGGATACGTTGCTCGATCTCTCGGTCGCAGTTGGCCATCAGTTCTCGACAGTACCGGTAAGCCTGAAGGGATTGCTTGAGCGTTAACAAGTGCTCGGAGCGGTAGTTGCCGACCAGCGACTTGATTACCGTTTGCCGGTCCGAGCGTACCCGTTGATGGCACAGGGCAGCGAGTCGGGACGGGTCGTGCTCTCCGGCCACGATGGCCTCCACGATGGCCATGCCGCTCTGACCGGTGATGTCGGAGAGTACATTATGAATCTGTAGATTCATCAGGGTAAGCGCCTTGTGGATGTGCTGCACGTGCAGGGCTGCGTTTTCGACCAGGCTGGCGCGGTGCCGGCTCAAGGAGCGGACAGCGCAGATATTGCTCTCGGGACGGAACGAGGCACGCAGCAGCCCTACCGAGTGCAGATACTGCAACCACTGGCAATCCTGCACATCCGTTTTGCGTCCGGGCACGTGCTTGACGTGTTTGGAGTTGACCAGGCAGACACGGATGCCGACAGCTTCCAGTATCTCGTAGGGCGGAAGCCAGTAGACGCCGGTCGATTCCATGGCTGCGGTGGTGATGCCGCACTGGACCGTATCCATCCGAGCAACTACACTCTTCCGGTTGGCTTTCTGTTGTGTTGAAGTTGAGTCATGAATGGAACAGGGGAAGTTAGAGAGTTTCGCAGGCGGAGCTGGTCAGAGGCATCGCAGCTCGTAGTTGAGTTCGAGCGGAGTGGTGTGAGGCGCAAAGAGT
>Ga0187890_10002498_pt1 | contig 12821 bp, 10 predicted proteins | sample June2016WEW_21_1_FD_133005 | JGI IMG/M metagenome (GOLD analysis project Ga0187890, IMG submission 133005) | Peatland microbial communities from SPRUCE experiment site at the Marcell Experimental Forest, Minnesota, USA - June2016WEW_21_10 | ecosystem: Environmental > Terrestrial > Soil >... | reverse complement strand
GTTCTCCCACTGGACTACGATTGGCGTGCCCCGCAGAGCCTCGATGGTTGGACCGGGATACTGCCCCTCATATCCCCACAGCCTGGTAGGCGGAAGCTGCGAATGCATCTGTCGTGTGAATTCCAACATGCGAACGCGATATTGAACCCCGTCCTCGCCCGCGCTTTGCGGCATCAATCGCTTCGGAACAGGCAGTGGATCTATATATCGCTCCAGCGAGCCAGGCTTGCGATATACCGGTAGGGCAACCGCCGGGCCCGTTGTATCGCCAGCATCGACGCCATGCGCAAAGACCAGAGCAGGTACAGATGCAATGCACAGCTTGAGAAAATCACGCCTCTTTTGTGAATTCATTTCACCTCAAGGAGAGCCTGCCAAGCTCGAATCCCTCGCTTCCGGATAGCTTTGCCAGAAACAACGCTCCGGCGGCGCCCAAAGGATGCGCAGCAGACTACTGCCATTCTATCTCCAGGCAGCGGCGATCACCACAAATGGCAAATTGGCGCTTTGCCCTTTCAGCTCTTGACTTCCAATCTACCCTCTCCCAATGCTAAAGGGAACTTCTCCCGTCATTGGCCCAGGGCCGACGCTTATAAATTACTATGTGCCGCTGTGGTTTAGATGGGCGAGAAGGGGATATGGGCAATTCCTTTAGATATTCTGCTGAGTTGCGTGATCCGCTGGTAGAGCGGAACCGGGAATATTTGCTGCAAAAGATTCTGTTGATCGCGATCGCAGCGGAATTGCGTGGGGCCGGGATCTGGAACGACACTGCAACTTCGCCTCCTCACTTCAAGCTCACTCTCCCCAGGCAGCTTAATCACTCAAAATGGATGTCCACCTTGCCGATGAGACTCCACTGATCTTTGACCCCGTCGACAAGGGAAGACCGCAAGCTTACTTCCAATAGGTGAGACTGAAATTATCCAAGTACGTGGTATTCGACGATTGCTTGTGGTTTCCGTCCATTTGGTAGTTGGCGGTAATGCCCCACCAGCTAGCAGGAACGGAGAATGGCGGAGTGGTCTTGTTTATGTCGGCGGTCACGCCATTCAGCGATATCGACTCGTACAGAAGCGTATCGTCGGACTCCCGCCGCACTTGAATCGTCACATGGTTCCACCCGTCGCTTACGGGATTACAGGCAACGCCGGTTGGGACCCAGTGCGCAGTTGTGTCGTCCCAGGTATCCCATTCGTTTCCACCCGCAATGCGGCATTGGGTTCCCCATAACAGTCCGACGCCATCCATGTACATGTTGATGTCAAACTCCAGAACCTGCGTAAGCTCGAGGTTCGATCCGTAGAAGTAGGCATCGTAAGTGAAGTTGTGCAGGGTCGGGAGGAGCGTGTGGCGGGTGTCCGGAATATTTTGTGTTGTGTCCTGGCCGAGCACCGGAATCGACCAAAGGACATCGGAGTAGGGCCGGGTCCCACCGGTTTTGAACTCGGTTGCATTTCCGCTCAAAGACGGTGAACTGACGTGCCGCGACATTGACCAGGTAACTCCGGAACACGGGGCGGAGCAGATGTCATAATTCGGGGCCAACTCACCCCAGCCGTTCCATCCGTCACTGGCCTGCAGGTTGGAGAGTACCTTTTCTCCGCCCTGTACCGTGACATTGACAGGTGCGTAGGATGCCCCACCACATTTGTCCCACTCTTCCACGACTGTTTGCTGGGCTCCCGCACCCAGGTCCACTTGGGTGTTCAGCCTTGCTCCATTTTCGATATACACAAGCTGACGGTTCACGTAGATGCCCATGGATGCTACGCCTTGGGAACAACTGCTCGTGGCTGTCGCTACGTATTTGGCAGGGGAGCTCACTGTACTGTTGTTTGCCGGCGACGTCACATGGACGCCGGCCTGGTTGGTGGCCGTGATCTCCATCGAGACGAAGGTAGCTCCTCCGCAATAATCCCACTCTTCTACAACGGTCTTGTGGCTTCCCGGATTGACGGAAAGAGTGGTCTTCAGAGCGGTTCCATTCACGGTATAGACCAACTCGTTGTCCACATACACGCCCATGGATGCTACGCCCTCCGGACAGGTGCTCGTGGTGGCGGTTGCCGCGTAGCTGACGGTTGAATTCACTGTCTCACCATCCGATGGACTGCTGACGACAACCGTTGCGAATGCGGGTACGGCAAAAGCCGGGAGGAGCAAGAGAACAGAGGAGAGGGTTTTCATGAATCTGCCTCGGCGGGAGATGAAAGCCCGCAGATGTTGAAGTTGCCGCAACACTCCTTCCGCTGCGACATGTGAGCAGAGGGGCCGACTCCGCTCGATTATCTAGATGGGCTGGTGTGAGCGACTCACGACGCAATGCGCCGGATGAGAACTCAACAACCTCTTTAAATTGAATAGTTTCGGCGGCTACAGAGGGTGTACTTCTCTATCATGCCCAACCGAAGCTCGGCTCAGGCCCAAGAGTGCTGGAGAAAATGATGAAGCGGCTATCCGGGAAGAATTAGCCGCTCAAAGTCTCCACATAACTCCCGAACATCGGCCGCCCTGGCAACAGATCAAAAGAACACTAAATCAAATTGTGCTAGGTCTCTGACCACTTGTTTTTGTACCAACTCTGTGCCCCATCCTTTCGCCTTTTTTTCTGGCGAAAAGGTGGGAAACCGCGAACCTTAAAGTGCGAAATCACGCGGTCAGAAACCTAGTTAGTAATATACACCTCTGCGAGCGCGACAAGCCTAATATTCCAAGATTGACAACCGCATTGCTGGTTGGTCGGATTCAGTGAGCAGAACAGCACACTTCATGTCAGAACGACTAACGAAGCACCCAAACCAAAGTCAGCGCCTACTGTGGCGCATTCTGCTGCTGTTCCTGGATATGCTGCAATCGCTGCAAAGTCTGCTGCACGCGCGTGTTGTTGTCCTGGTCGTCTTGCGACGGAGCCGGAGAGATGGCGCCCGGACCTGCTGCGTTCCAGGCCGATGGGTTCCTCTCCAAGTCTGGCTGCTCGAATTCGTCGCGGTCAGCGGAGGGAACGGGACGTGGATTGAGCGGCGTGAACGCCGGAGCATTGTTGTTCTGCGAGATGAGCAGCAGTTCGCGAGGGGTGCCGTCGCTAGCGCCGCCCACCATGATGAAGTTGTAGCCGGCGCCGACGAGGAGAGCGGCGAGAACCTCACGCGAATTACCTGGGCCGTAAACGCCAAAGACGCGAGGGCCGCCGTTGAGCCCGATGATGGTCATGGCGCAGGCACCAGCCAGATCTTGCAAGATTTGGGTTAGGTCGGAGTTGTTCGCCTCTACCGTTAGTTTTCCATTCCTGAGGCTCACCGTAGCGGGTTGTGTGGTTGCATCGGCAGGGGCAAGGAGTTTTCCTGTTTTCTCGCCAGGTGCGCCGTCCAAATGCTTGAGTCCAGTCGCTGAAGGCGTCAGTGCCGGGTGTGCGGCGTTCTTTGCCAAGGGCTCATGCGAGCCAGGGGGCAGAGTGCTGGGAGTTTGCGTCGCCTGCGCGCAACCGGCAGATGCGGCGCAGAGCCAAATGGCGCAGCAACCGCAAATCATTCCGCACTTCGCCAAAAGCTCTTTCACCCATGTCGAAAAACATTGGTAAGTTCCTCTTGGCTGCCGTGACCGAGCGACAGCCAACTTGCATCAAACATTATTATGCTGGCAAGAATTTGCGATTCGCCGGCCAGACCCCCACGGAAGGCTGCAGCCATGCTTTTGAGAACCCCTTACGTGCCACGCGCCCTCTTGTTGTTTCTGACCTTTGCGGGCGCGATGCTGTCCCTGACCGCGAGGGCCGCTTCCTGCAAAACGCAATCGCAAATGACGGCCGCACAACGCGATGCCCTGTCGAGTGCTGCTCGCACCATGGTTGGCGAGGTGCAAAGTGGGGATATGCAGGCCCTTCGGTCGAGCACGATTCCTGCGGTGGCGGCGGATTTCAGCGGCATTGCGGGTTCGGTCGACAGTTTGAAGCCTCTTGTGCAGCGAGCGGCCATCACCGTCGATAGCCTTTATGCGCTGGACGCTTCGACCGATTCTGCGGGCGCCGCTCGAACAGATTTCTACTGTGGAACGCCGGTCGTGGTGTTGAACTTTACCGATCTGCCGCCAGGGACGTATGCGTTGGCCATTCTTCACGCCACCGGCGTACCACACCCGCAGCAGATTTCACTGATTCTGTCTGAAACGGCTGAGCATCGCTGGATGCTTGGCGGCTTCTTCAGCAGGCCCATGATGGAGGCAGGTCACGATGGCCTCTGGTATTGGGTGTCGGCGCGTAAATACGCACAAAGGAACATGAATTGGGATGCCTGGTTCTACTATCGCATAGCCGCCTATTTTCTGGATCCGGTGGAGTTCCTGTCCAGTCCCAATCTCGAGAAACTGCAGCATGAAGAGGACAAGGTACATCCCGACAATCTTCCCGGCACAAAACCGCTGATGCTCGGTGCGCATGGTTCTGTTTTTCAGGTGACGGCGATTGACACCACAGCTGCATTTGACGCGCTGGACCTCGAAGTCCACTACACTCCTGACGCTGCCCAGACAGCCCAGTTGCGCGATCCGCCAACTGCGCGAAAGCAAGTGACCGAGGTGATGACGGCGCTGCTGGCGCTACACCCTGAACTGCATGACGCCTTCCATGGTATCTGGGTGCAGGCGGATCAGGGTTCTGCTTCTGTCTTTTCATTGGAATTGCCGATGGACCAGATTGTTCCCGGGACCCAGCCACCGGTGAAAAGTTCGGATTCTGCTACCCGCTAGGGGGGAGGGCCGCCAAGATCCCGTCTGGGGACGGATCTGTTACTCGGTGTGAAACACATCCGGTTACGCCGCGAAGGCGGCCTGATCTGGCGGTGCAAAAGAAAAATACTGCCAAACTCTTGCTTCACGGATGACAAACATCGCTCTCTTTGGCTTGCATCTGCATCATATTGATGTAGCGGAAAGTTCAATTGCCGGCGTTCGACCGCTTTTCTATGCACTCAAAAGGCTTCTCGATATCGCGCACCCTCTGGTCCATTGCTGTGGCGGCTCTGGTCCTGCTTGGCTGCAGTGGATCGTCATTACTCTGCCAGGTCCAGTCCGCACCGCCTGCGCAGGCGCAACCCACAATGCCCGCCACCATGCGCGATCCCACGCATCCTGAGGTTCAGCAGCGTCTGGATGTAGACCACGATCCGATTCCCTCGCCCGACGCTGAAGACAACGCGCCCGTGAGCACAGCGTCGCCTCTCGCTCCAGCCCGGCCCGGCGAGATTCAGAAACGGCAGGACGGTGTCTACACCATGCACCAGGATGTGGATGAGGTTCTGTTGACCTGCGCGGTGGTAGACCAGAAAAATCGATTGATCACGGATTTGAGCCGCGGCGACTTTCGCGTCTGGGAAGACGGAGTTCCGCAGACCACCAGCTCGTTTCTGCATCAGGACCAGCCCGTTTCGTTGGGCATTCTCGTCGATAACTCGGGCTCGATGCTCGACAAGCGTGCGGCGGTGAATGCGGCCGCCTTGAACCTGTTGAAGGCGTCAAATCCCCAGGATGCGACGTTTATCGTGAATTTTTCCGATCGAGCCTTCCTCGATCAGGGCTTTACTTCGGACATCGACGCGCTAAATCGAGGGCTCTCGCACTTCGATTCCAAGGGCCCTACGGCCCTGTACGATGCGGTGGCCGCTTCTGCGGACGAATTGGCCAACCACGGAAAGCTCCCAAAGCAGGTGCTGCTGGTCATTACGGACGGAGCGGACAATGCGTCGCGCCTCGACCTAGAACAGGCCATCCGCCGTGTGCAGAACCTGGGGGGACCCGTGGTCTATACCATCGGACTGCTTTTCGGGACCGACAAGGAGGAAGCGGACCGAGCGAGGGCCGCTCTGGAGAGCCTGTCGCAGGAGACGGGCGGCATCGCTTACTTCCCGCATTCCTTGCAGGATGTGGATAGCATCGCAGCGGAGGTCGCACGCGATATTCGGGACCAGTACACCGTCGGCTATCGCTCCACCAAACCGGCCAGCCTGGGGGGCTACCGGGTTGTGCGCGTCGAGGCGAACGCAACCAAGCATGGCAAGCTGATCGTGAGGACGCGCAAGGGCTATTATGCCAAGAGGCCAGCGCCGCAACACACGCAAACCGCGAAAGAAGCCAAGCAGTGATGCGACAGCCAATCGTGCCGGCGATAGTCCAACGGGCGCGCCTTTGAGATATTTGCGTTGTGGGGCACGGCCGGGATGGAAGGCAAACTCACCGCCGGGCCAATGGGACGGTTGGATTTTCGTCCGCTGTATCCGCCCGTCGAATCAGGTCAGAATTGGGCAATGAAAAAGAGGAGCCGCGAACGGCTCCTCTTTTTCATCGCTGCTATGTGAATCAATGTAGATGGAAGTCCACTTCGACCAGGATCTGCACCGATACAGCATGTCCCTCGTACATGGCCGGCCTGAACTTGTACTGCCTCACTGCTTCGATGGCCTTTTCGTCCAACCCCATGCCGAGATGACTGACCAGGCGGACGTCTTGCGGGTTTCCTTGTGAATCGACAATGAGTTTGATCGAAACGCTGCCCTGATAATTCGCTCGGCGAGCGTCATCTGTGAATTCCGGCTCAACGGAATGGAGGACCTGCGGTGCGCTGACGCCTCCGCCCACACTCATCAGGCCGCCACCGTAACCGCCGCCGCTGCCCGGGCCCACTCCACCGCCGCTGCCCGAGCCAATGCCGCCGCCGCTGCCATGGCCGAATCCTGAACCGCTGCCACTGCCCTGCGAGGCCAGCGCGATCTGCGGCGACTGGGCCATGCCGAGATTGGGTAGATTGTTGTTGTCCGGCATCTTCACCAGCTCGGCTGGCTCAATCCCCAACTTCGGCCTATCGATCCTGATGATCTGGGCAGGCGTGATCTCGATCTTCGCAACCATAGTAGGCAGATGTCCCTTGCTGGCCTCCACCAGATCGTGCGCGCCGCCGCCGCCGCCGCCGCCCATCGCCTTTGCCACCGGCAAGATCATGGGAGGAATAGAAAGTTTGATGTCCACCGGCGTTACAATCGTGGCCGGCTGCAGCATCATGCTTGTGCGAGCTTTCACCGCCAGTGATAGAACCAGAGTGATAGCGACGACATGTATAACGAATGAGATAGCGCTCGATGTTTGGTCGCGCTTGAACGCCAGCGGATCGATCGCGAATATCGGCCGCGAAGTCGCCTTCATCGGCGCTAGCTGATTCGAGGAATATCCATCAGGCAGGTGTGACCCCATGGATGGCCATGTGGAAGCACCTGCATCCTGCATCATGCGGCTGGAACTCTTGTTAGATAGCGTACCGCATAAGATCGATTTGGGAGTCGTCGTTACCGGATTGCCCATATCATTTTGCCGGAGGTAGAAATCCCGGCATCTCCTCTCCTGGTTGACCACAGGTTGACTGGCAACGAAAGCAATCGAATTGCACGGCTCCAACATCGGATGGCCGAGCTTAACCCGCTGCCTTACCAAATGCCCTTATCGCTTCCAGTGATTCTTTGCCCAACCACAGCTGCTGTGGCAAGCCACGGCAATAAACTGAGTCGGGCGCCGTTCTGCAATTCGCGCCTTCGCAGCATACGGGCAAGTTGTTCTCCGTAGAGCTTAATGGATTGCGGCATGATCGGGACACGCAGAAAATCTCGGGCGTAGTAGACTTCATCGCCTCCAAAGCGCGCTGCAGTTATCACGAACTGCGGCAAATCAAGACCTGAGCCGCTGTACTTCTTCACGTAGTCCGACACAATCGCGAGATAAGTCGCAACCCCTTCCCAGATGCCGGCATGAGTCGCTGAAGAGCGCAGATCCCCGTAGTCAATGCCACCCGTTTCCGACAGCACGGCAGTATCGACAATGTCGCACAGCCGAAAGTAGAAATGGCGGTACATGCGCTGCAGCGTTGAAATCATCAGCCGATCCGACGTTGATGGAACTCGAAACGCCTGATTGCCGATCAAAACCCGTTGGGTACGTTCTGCGAGGCGCGAGGCAATTGTGACCTGTTCTCCAGTTTGTCCCAGACGGCCCATGTGAATCTCGACGGCCTCGGGTAGTCCGGGTATAAGAAAGTTCCATTTCCCCGCCAAGCGGTCTCCCCAGCTTCGCGGAGCAATTTGCGCGTCGAAGTGCCTCCTCAAAAGTTTGGCTATGTCTTCCGAGTTCGCATTTGTGTACAGATCGAGGTCACTGCCAAGATCGGGCCAGTGATCAAGCGATTTGATCACCGCGACGTCATACTCTTCGTATTCGAACGCGGCGCAAATGTCTTCGAGGAACGCTAGAGCCGTGGTGATACGCGCCCGCTCAGCAGCAAGGGCGGTCTGCGCCCATTCGGCACGAGTGTCATCCTTTGCCTCGCGCATCATATTAAGGAAAACTTCCAGCCCGCGCACAATCACGTGATTCAGGTTGGCCAATGTCAGTAAATCGTCGAACTTCTCCCGGCTGATGTTTCGAACTTCCGACTGCAGCCCCGCAACCATCGACGAAGCTGCATTATCGCCGTCCTGCGGAACCAGGAGCAGGCGAGAAAGGAGGGTCATCGATTGATGCGACGGAGACTCTGCCACGGGCTTGGTCATTTCAGCGGGATCCTTCTTGAAATCAATGAGGCTGCTGCGTCGCGGATGGGACTACCGCAGGCGGGACATTCGAGGGCGAAGGCTTCTCCGGCGGCACGTTGGAATCGCCGCCCGGCGTATTGTTGCGAAGTGTCAGTTCAATCGGACCTGTTTGCCGGCGACGATCCTGACTGTATTTGTCAAGCACGCCATCGACCTGGTGGTCGCTATCTGTGGCGACTGTAAAGAGCTTCTTGCCTTCGGCGGAACGATCGGTCGCAAGTCCGACGCGGGTGTTCGAATCGCCGGCCTTCCGGGCCTTCTCATAGAAAAACTGTGCCGTCTCGAGGTCGCCATCCCTCTCCGCAACATATCCACGGTTGTTGAGCGAAAACGCGCTGGCTGGATCGAGCGAGTAAGCATGGAGAAAGTCCTGCCTTGCCGCAAGCCAATCGTTCTGATTTGTCGCGGAAACTCCACGCAGGGTAAACAGGACGGCGCTCACCTCCGCACTGTCCATCTTCTTCATCCGTTCTTCCAATCGCTTGGCGCTCGCTGCAGCCATAGCACTGACGGATCTTCCTCTCCAAGAACGATCCAACGTGACGACTACGTGTTCCGAGGAGTGCGATTCAGCAGCCGCGCCGTAAGATCTCAAGGCGTTGTCGTAGTCTCCGATAGACTCGTCGGCTACCCCCAGATTGTTCAATGTGAAGGGATTCTGTGGATCCAGAGACAGTGCTTCCCGCAGAAGAGCAACGGCTTGAAAACCCCGATTTGTCGACAAAAGGTCCATGGCGTCCACATTCATGCGATTCACCCGCATAGGGACGTCCTGGAGACTCTCGAAGGCGTACTGCATCGGCTTTCCTTCCAACTGCTTCGCATTGCTCCGGTCGATGTTTGCATTGCAGCCCTGTTCCGATGCCAAGGCATAGAACTTGTGAGCCCGATCCAGTTCGCCCTGTAACTCGGAGATGTAGCCCAGGTTGTTCAGAGTGAAAGGGTCGGCAGGATCGTAAAGATATGCCTTGTAGAAAAGCGTTGCGGCTTTTTCGTACTGCTGTCTTTTGACGGCCTCAACGCCCTCACGATTGAGGCGCTGCACGGGGGTCAACTCGCTGCGCCTTGGGATAGTGATTGCCAGAACATCTCCTGCCCAGGCATCGTGAGGCCCGGAGACTGCGATGACCGCAATGACTGCAATTAAGCTTAGTGGCGTCTTGGACATTGTGCTCTTTTGACCTTTCTGTGCGGCCGACTGAGAATAGAGTCAGTTGGGCGCACTTACTTAGATGCGCAACACTGGATTGTATTGCCAGCATGCGAAGCAGTTTTTATTCATTTGAAGTCCTCCGCAGGCCACCCGGACTCACTCGACGCCATCAAACTGCTTGTATAACAAATTAGCATCGGCAATTGATGAGGGATGTGCTAAATGGATCATCTTCTCGCACTAGCGATACTTGGCGGCGTGGCAATTGCTCAAATGTCGGTCGCAGATGCAAAGTCGGGACAAAGTGCGGCCCCGCAGCCTGCGTTAAGGTCTGAAAGTTCGTCAGGCGATTTGCCCGCCTCGCCGCCCGCGCCCCACGGAAAGAGCACCATTTTAGGCGGCGAGATCCGGAGTGTAGATCCCGTGCGTGATGAGCTTACGCTGAAGGTTTTTGGTCAGCGGCCAGTGAAAATACTGTTTGACGAACGAACGCAAGTCTATCGTGATGGGAAAAAGATTTCTCTTCGCGATCTAGGTTCCGCTGACCATGCCTCGATCCAAACGGTGTTGGACGGAACAAACGTGTATGCGCTCAGCATTCATATGCTGTCGCGATCACCCGAAGGCGAGTACCAGGGCCGGGTACTGAACTACAACCCCGAAACTCGTGAGTTGACCGTTAGTTCCGTCTTGTTTCGTGAGCCCATCAAGCTACTCGTGCCGGTCAATACACCGGTCGCTCGCGTGGGACAGGCCGCATTTTCTTCGGCGCACTCTGGATCGTCGGATCTTGTCAGAGGCGCTCTCATCTCGGTCAAATTTGAATCGAACAGTAAGGGTCGAGGCGTTGCCAGCCAGATCGCGGTTCTGGCCACGCCAGGATCTGTATTTGTGTTCAATGGGAATCTCTCTGTGCTTGACATGCACTCCGGAATATTGACTCTGGTTGATCCACGAGACGAAACAAGCTATCAAATCTCCTTTGATTCCGCCCACCTCCCGACAAGCAGGAATCTCCACCTTGGAGATAACGTCATGGTGACCGCAGATTTCGATGGCACCCGCTACGTGGCCAGCGCGATTACCGTCAACTAAGCTCTCAAAGCCGGTGCGCCACGTGACCTCGTCGGTCTGCTTGGCCTGCCTGTCTGGGTCCGCAGCGGGAACGAATCTTTTATCTGGCCGGCCGATCCTCCTCCGCCCGAGCCTACTTTTGCAGTAAGGGCGCCACGCAGCATCCGCCGCGCCTTGTGCAGTTGGGACTTCGTGTTCCCGCAGGTGCATTTGAGCATGGAGGCAATTTCATTATGATCGAAACCCTGGACGTCGTGAAGGAGAAAGATGCTGCGATAACCGGGCGCCAGAGTAGCAACGGCGCGATCGATGGCCAGACGGTCAACGGCGCCGGCTTGTGTCAGATCGCGAGTGCCGAAACCGCGTCCAGCGCGTTGTTCAGGGAAGTTAGCCATCAGCTGATCGAGTGAAACCACAGACAGCACGCGCTTGCGCAGGTGCATCAGCACGGTATTGACGGCCAACCGGTGCAGCCATGTGGTGAAGACGGAGTCGCCGCGAAAAGATCCAAGCTTGCGGTGCATCTGAAGAAAGGATTCCTGCGTAAGGTCTTCGGCCAGCGATGGGTCGCGCACCATGCGCATGCAAATTGCGAAAACGCGCCTCTTGTGCTGCGCGTAAAGTTCTGAGAAAGCATCATGACTGCCGGCCTGGGCACGGGTCACAGCATCCGCCTCGCTGGATTCAGCCGGAGGCTGGAGACGTTCGCACCCCAAAGCCGGAATTGAAGCGGAATTCAGCAACGAAACGGGAAAGGTCGAGGTAAGCATGTGCCTCCATCATGGACTTGGGATTTACCCTTTGTGTCCACTTACTTGCGGCGCGCGTCTGCTTTGCTCATGGGTTGCGGTAAGCAGTCGAGTTGAAGAAGCAAAGTTAGGGAAAAAGTTGCGCCGCTCGAGCACATCGTTTCGCGATTATCTTGTGGCAGGCCACACGAGTCCTGCCGACTGGATTGGCAGATCCGAAGTTCCTCCGAGTCACGGTTTAGTTTCCCATTTATGTTGCCAGCCGTCTGAGCCGTATTGCTCAGAAATGTAAGGCGGTCAAATTGCGGCGGTTGGTGTCACGGGCGAGCTTGGTCGCTCCTGTAGTCTGTAAAACCCCGCACTCTTCCCTCTTTCTCTCTCTCCATGTTGTGCGGCGCGGCTTCACTGGCTGCGGAAAAGAGGGGGAGTGGCGAGCGGCCTCCCCCGAAAAGGCATACCTCACGGGCTAAAGCCCGCGTTGATTCTGCTGGCTTTGATGTCAGGGCTGAGGCCGTGGCCTACCAGTCCGGCCTGCCCGAAAGTAAGGTTTTTTGCAGCCTTTGAAGCCGCGCCCTTTCAATGCAAACGAATTCTCGGTCCCAAAGAGCTTTTCGCGGCCGCCTGTTACACCCCGCCTTTGCCGAGGAGTTTGCTAATGGCCTCGGTGATTGCGCCTTCTACGGCGCCGGCGACGGTCATCTCCAGGCCCGAGGACCACCAGCAGCGAACGGTGATGAGGGATTTGGCGGCGCGGGAGCTGCCGGCTGCCGCGTCGCCGGTTCCGGTCTCAAGCCTCTATCTCAAAGCACCTATCTCGGCACGACCGGCAGCACCAGCGCGCTGGGATGTCGTTGGTCGTGGAGGATGCTGTTGGTGGCCTTCACTATCGTGGCGTCGGTGCTCGAGTCTTTGCCGCTATTCAGGTTGCGGTCGAAGCGGGGGAAGTTGCTGCTGGAGACCTCGACGCGGATTTTGTGGCCCTTGAGAAAGACGTTGCTGGTGGACCAGAGATCGATCTTGTACTCGTAGACTTGGCCGGGGACGATGGGGCTGGCGGCGGCGGTGGATTCGCGGTAGCGGGCGCGCAAGATTCCTTCGGTCAGGTTCAGCACGAGGCCGTTGGGAGCTACGTCGACCAGCTTGGCGGTGAAGTCCGTATCCACTGCTGAGGATTTGGCGTAAAGGTCGAGGGTGACCGGGCCGGTTACTTCAACGTCCTGG
>Ga0187890_10002495_pt1 | contig 12831 bp, 14 predicted proteins | sample June2016WEW_21_1_FD_133005 | JGI IMG/M metagenome (GOLD analysis project Ga0187890, IMG submission 133005) | Peatland microbial communities from SPRUCE experiment site at the Marcell Experimental Forest, Minnesota, USA - June2016WEW_21_10 | ecosystem: Environmental > Terrestrial > Soil >... | reverse complement strand
GGCCCCGCCCGCCCCCGAGCCCGCCGGCTTCTCCTCGCCCTTCACCGCCACGCCCGACCGTCAGTCCGTCCCGGCCCCGGCGCCGGCCCCGGTGGCGCCGCCCGTGCGACCCCGGCCCGGTGTGGTGACGAGGCCCGACACCTCCTCGCGCGTGCCGCCGCTCCCGCCCCGGCGGCGGCCGGGGACGGGGGGCGATCATGCTTGACGACGACCCGCGTACCCGGTTGGCGCTCGCCTTGGATGTGGACGATCTGGTGGTGGCGCTGCGCCTGGCCCGGAGGCTCCGGCCTTGGTTCGGTGTGGCCAAGGTGGGCCTCGAGCTGTTCGGGGCGGCGGGCCCCGAGGCGGTGTCGGCCCTCCTCGACGAGGGCTACCAGGTGTTCCTCGACCTCAAGCTGCACGACATCCCCACCACGGTGTCCAGGGCGGCCCGGGTGCTCGGGGGGCTCGGTGCCGCCTACGCCACGGTGCACACGCAGGGTGGTGAAGCCATGATGAAGGTGGCGGTTTCGGGCATGGCCGAGGGGGCCTCGGCGGCCGGGGCGTCAGCACCGTGCGTGCTGGGCGTCACCGTCCTCACGAGCGACGTCGACGCCCCGGCGGACGCGTTGGCCTCGCGCTCGAGGTTGGCGGCGGCGGCCGGCTGTGGGGGACTGGTCTGCGCGGCGTCGGATCTGGCCGTGACGAGCCGTGCCGCTCCGGGGCTCCTGACCGTGGTCCCCGGCATCCGGCCCTCGGGCGTCTCGACCGACGAGCAGGCGCGCGCCGCCACCCCCGGCGCCGCGATCGCGGCCGGTGCCGACATTCTGGTCATCGGTCGTGCCGTCACCGGCGCCGAGGACCCCGAGGCCATGGCGGCCGCGGTGGCCTCGGAAGTGGCCTCGTCGATGGCGAAACGGCGGGGATGACCCCCGCTCACGAGGGCGCTATGGTGGCCCGCATGCCGCAACCTCCTGCACTCACCCCGGAGCAGCGCCAGGCGGCGCTGGACAAGGCCGCCAAGGTCCGCCGCGAGCGGGCCGAGGTGAAAGAGAAGCTCAAGATGGGGTCCATCACCCTGTCGGAGCTCCTCACTCGTGCCGAAGGGGACGAGACCGTGGGCAAGATGAAGGTGCTCTCGGTGCTCGAGTCACTGCCCGGTCTTGGCAAGGTCAAGGCCCGCCGTCTCATGGAGACGGTAGGGATCAGCGAGAGTCGTCGGTTGCAGGGCCTCGGTGCCAACCAACGCGACGCTCTGCTGACACATACTTCGAAGTCCTGATCCTCGTCATCTCCGGCCCCGGTGGGGCGGGGAAAGGCACCGTCGTCGCCCGGTTGGTCGCACGCGACCCCAGGCTCTGGCTCAGCCGCTCGTGGACGACGCGTCCCCGGCGTCCCGTCGAAGCAGAGGACGCCTACACCTTCGTCGACCGCCACGTCTTCGAGGAGAAGGTCGCCCAGGGAGGGTTCCTCGAGTGGGCCGAGTTCCTCGGGCATCTCTACGGCACCCCGCTTCCCGACGCCCCGCCCGGCAAGGACGTGGTCCTCGAGATCGACCTCCAGGGGGCGCTCCAGATCAAGGACCGGCACCCCGACGCACTCGTGGTCCTGTTGGTGCCGCCCTCTCCCGAGGTCCAGCGTGAGCGGCTGCGCCGCCGGGGCGACGACGCGGCCGAGGTCGACCGGCGTATCGCCAAGGGCGCCGAGGAGATGCGCCTGGGCAGGGAGCTCACACCGTTCGTCGTGGTCAATGACGAGGTGGACCGGGCTGTGTCCGAGGTGGCCGGTATACTGGACATTCACCGCGACCACCCGCCCGACCCGGCGGCTGGCCACCCTCGAGGAGCCTGACTTGCCCCAACGCCGCTCGACCCTCATGGACCCGCCCATCGAGGATCTCCTCGACAAGGTCGACTCGAAGTTCACCCTGGTCGCCCTGTCGGCCAAGCGTGCCCGGCAGATCAACTCGTATTACAACCAGCTGGGGGAGGGCCTCGGCTTCGTCGTGCCACCCCAGGTGACCTCGGTCTCGGGCAAGCCCCTCACCATCGCCTTCGAAGAGGTGGCGGCGGGCAAGGCCACCTACCACCGCATCGACCCCGTCGAAGAGGGTGAGGAGGGTGTCGAGGGCGCACCCGTCGAGGACGGCGCCGGCGCGGCAGCCGAGCTGACCGCGCTCGTCGACGATGTGGTCGACGAAGTCGTCGCCGAGGTTGCCGCCGAACAGCCGGAGGCCGGCGAGTAGCAGGCGGGAGTGCCCGCCCGCGCTGCCGGGAAGCCCGGACCAAGATGACAGGCCCCGTGACGGGGAAGACCGTCGTCCTGGGTGTGACCGGTGGCATCGCCGCCTATAAGGCGGTGGAGGTGTGTCGCCGCCTCGTCGACGCCGGTGTGCACGTCGTCCCCGTCCTCACCGATGACGCCACCCGCTTCGTGGGCGAGGTGACGTTCTCGGCGCTGGCGTCGGAGCCGGTGCAAAAGACCCTGTGGACCGAAGCGGACCCCATTCCCCACACCACGCTCGGTCGCCGTGCCGATCTGGTCCTCGTCGTGCCGGCCACGGCTCGCTTTCTGGGCTGCTACGCGCACGGCATCTCCGACGGGTTGCTCACCGCCACCGTCCTCGCCACCCGCGCCCCGGTCATGGTGTGCCCGGCCATGCACACCGAGATGTGGGAGCACCCCGCCGTGCAGAACAACGTGGAGACCCTGCGCCGGCGGAGGGTGCATGTGGTGGAACCGGGTGAGGGTCGCCTGGCCGGTGGCGACGTCGGCGCCGGCCGACTGGCCGAGCCCGTCGACATCGTCGACGCGGTCCTCGCCGTGCTGGGCGCGGTCCCTCGGGGCCGAGATCTCGCCGGTCGCCGCGTGCTGGTGAGCGCGGGCGGCACCCGGGAGCCCATCGACCCGGTGCGGTTCATCTCCAATCGCTCGTCGGGCAAACAGGGCCATGCCGTGGCCGAGGCGGCCGCGGCGCGCGGCGCCGACGTGGTCCTCGTGAGCTCGGCGGGCCGAGTGGCGTCTCCGGGCATCGAGGTCGTCGCCGTCGAGACGGCGGCGGAGATGGAGGCGGCTGTCCTCGAGCGGAGTGCGGGCGCCGATGTGGTGGTGATGGCGGCCGCGGTGGCGGACTTCAGGGTCAAGGCGCCCGCCGATGCCAAGTTGTCGAAGTCCGACGGGGTGCCCGAGCTCGTCCTCGAGCCCACGCCCGACATCCTCGCCGAGCTGGGGCGGCGGCGACGGGACGGACAGGTCCTGGTGGGGTTCGCGGCCGAGACCCACGACATGGCGGCCCGGGCCGCCGCCAAGCTCCGGGGCAAGAACCTCGACTTCATGGTGGCGAACGACGTCTCGGCACGGGGCGTGGGCTTCGACCACGACACCAACGCCGTGACCATCCTGGGGTCCGACGGCACGTGCCGCGAGGTCGCTCTGACCTCGAAGATCGAGGTGGGCCACGCCATTTTGGATAGTGTGATCGATCGCCTGGGCGGACAACGCCGGGGCGGGGGCACCCGGCACGCCGCGGCCTCCGGGGGGGAAGACGAATCGAGGAGCGACTCGTGACCACGCGCCACACCTTCACATCGGAGTCGGTGACCGAAGGGCATCCCGACAAGATGGCGGACCAGATCTCGGATTCGGTCCTCGACGCAGTGCTCAAATCGGATCCCGACGGCAGGGTGGCGTGTGAGACGTTGCTCACCACCGGACTCGTCGTCGTGGCGGGCGAGATCTCCACGCAGTGCTACATCGACATCGCCAGCCTGGTGCGAGAAGTGGTGTGTGACATCGGGTACGACAGCGACGCCCACGGGTTCAACGGCCGGACCTGTGGGGTGTTGGTCGCCCTCGACGAACAGTCTCCCGACATCGCCCAGGGGGTGACCTCGGCCCACGAACTCCGGACCGGCTCCGGTGGCGAGGACCAGCTCAACGCCCAGGGTGCGGGTGACCAGGGCATGATGTTCGGGTACGCCTGCGACGAGACGCCCGACCTCATGCCGCTTCCCATCTGGATGGCGCACCGGCTCGCCCAACGTCTCGCCCAGGTGCGGCGCGTCGGCGTCCTTCCCTATCTGCGTCCCGACGGCAAGACCCAGGTGAGCGTGGTCTACGAGGGCGGCCGGCCCGTGGCCATCGACACCGTGCTCATCTCCACCCAGCACGCGCCGGGAGTGGACATCGAGACGCTGCTTCTCCCCGACCTTCGTGAGCACGTGATCCATCCCCTCCTTCCCCCCGACCTCGACACCTCCGCGCTGCGCGTGCTGGCCAACCCCACGGGCCGCTTCGAGCTCGGAGGGCCCCACGCCGACACCGGGCTCACGGGACGAAAGATCATCGTCGACACCTACGGCGGTATGGCCCGCCACGGCGGGGGAGCGTTCTCGGGGAAGGACCCCTCCAAGGTCGACCGCTCCGCCGCCTACGCGGCGCGGTGGGTCGCCAAGCACGTGGTCGCCGCCGGTGCGGCGAGACGATGCGAGGTGCAGGTGGCCTACGCCATCGGCGTGGCCAGCCCGGTGTCGCTCATGGTCGAGACCTTCGGCACCGAGACGGTGGACCCCGACAAGATCGAGCGCGCCGTGCGCGAGGTGTTCGACCTGCGTCCCGCGGCCATCGTCCGCGACCTGGACCTGAAGCGGCCGATCTACCGCCGCACCGCCGCCTACGGGCACTTCGGCCGGTCGGACAAGGAATTCACCTGGGAGGCGACGCCCAGGGTGGACGACCTCAAGCGCGCCCTCGGGCTGTAGAGGTCGGGCGCCGGCACTCCGGCCCGACCCAGCGCCGCGTCAGACTGCCGCCATGCCGGCGGAGCACTCCGAACGCGTCGTGCGGGTGCTCCCCGATGTGAGCGCCCTGCGCAAGACCTTCGACTACACGGTTCCCGCCGCGCTCGCCGAGTCGGTGCGAGTCGGGAGCCAGGTCCGCATCGCCCTCGGTCCGCGCCGTGTGGGGGGATGGGTCGTCGAGGACGACGTGGAGCCCGACCCCGGTGTCGTGCTCCGGCCGATCGCGGCGGTGCGGGGCTGGGGACCGCCGCCCGAGGTGCTCGACCTGGCCCGGTGGGCGGCGTGGCGCTGGTCGGGCCCCGTCCCCGCCTTTCTGCGCACGGCCTCGTCGCCCCTGGCGGTGCGGGCCGTGCCGACGAGCCGACCGCCGGTGTCGGCGCGCCCCGCCTCGGAGGGCCCACCGATCGGGGTCGGCCTCGAGGGGGGGACCAGGGTGGTCCGGGTGGCCCCGGCCGGTGACCGGTGGCCCATCCTCGAGGCGCTGGCCCACCAACGCGAGCAGGCGGGAGCCGAGGCCGGTGCACTCGTGCTCGCCCCGGGACACCGCGCCGCCGGCGATGTGGCGCGGCGCCTGCAATCGGCGGGCATCCCGGTGGCGCTGGTTCCGGGCGAATGGGCCCGGGCCCGGTCCGGCGGGTGCGTGGTGGTGGGCACGCGCGCCGCCGCCTTCGCCCCGGTGCCCCGGCTGGCCGGTGCGGTCGTGCTCGATGCGCACGACGAGGCGTATCACGAGGAGCGTGCCCCGACGTGGGCGGCGCCGGTGGTGGTGGCCGAGCGCGCCCGACGGGCCGGTGCGCCGTGCGCCCTCGTGTCGCCGTGCCCGACACTCGAGATCCTGGCGCTCGGTCCTCTGGTGGTCGGGCCCCGCACCGTCGAACGCCGGGGCTGGCCCCCGGTCGAGGTCATCGACCGCCGCAGCGACGACCCTCGCACGGGGCTGTTCTCCGAGCGCCTCGTGCGCGTCGTGCGCGACGTCATGGAGACGGCGGGTGGGCGGGTGGTGTGCGTCGTCAACCGGACGGGACGGGCGCGACTGCTGGCGTGCGCGGCGTGCGGCGAGCTGGCGCGCTGCGAGAGGTGTGGGGCGGCGCTCGAGCTCGTGGACGCGACACGCCGGGCCAGGAGCGGGCCCGGCGTGTCGTCGGGCCCGAAGGACGACACCGGGGCGGCCGCGGCCCTGGCGCCGTTCCTGCGCTGTCGACGGTGCTCCGAGGAGCGGCCCGTGGTGTGCGCGGTGTGTGGAGCCACCCGTATGAAGGCGCTCCGACTGGGCGTGTCGCGCGTGCGAGAGGACCTCGAGGCTCTTGTCGGCGTGGCGGTGGCCGAGGTGTGGGGCCCGGCGAAGGCCGACGAGAAGGAAGAGGACCGGGTCGAGTCGGCCCGGGTCGTGGTGGGCACCGAAGCGGCGCTGCACCGGGTGCACGGGGCGGATGCCGTGGTGTTCTTGGAGTTCGACTCGGAGTTGCTCGCCCCGCGGTTTCGTGCCGCCGAGCAGGCCCTCGGGCTCTTGGCCCGCGCCGCCCGGCTCGTCTCGGGTGCCGAGGTTCGACGCCCCGGCGACCGCGCCCCGGGGAGGGTGGTGGTCCAGACCCGCCAGCCCCGCCATCCCGCACTGGTCTCGGCCGTGTCGGCGGATCCCGGGGTGTTGGCGGGGGTCGAAGCCGACGTGCGCCGCGCCCTGGACCTTCCGCCTTTCAGCGCGTTGGCGGTGGTATCGGGACCGAGCGCCGAGGCCTACGGCGATGCGCTGCGGGGCGCGGCACCGGCCACCGTGGCCGTGCGGGGTCCCGTGGACGGGGCCTGGTCGGTGCGCGCTCCCGATCACGCCACGCTGTGCGACCTCCTGGCGTCGGTGCCGCGGCCCCCGGGTCGGCTCCGGGTCGAGGTCGACCCGGTACGGGCCTGAGACCGGCCCCCAGGGGCGGTCCCGGTACCATGGCCTGCATGTCGAGGTACTCCATCCGTCTCTACGGGGACCCCGTGTTGCGCCAGCGGGCGCCGGAGGTCGACGGGATCGACGGGACGCTCAAGCAGCTCGCCGAGGACATGGTGCAGACCATGTACGAGGCGCCCGGGGTGGGCCTCGCCGCGCCCCAAGTCGGTGTGCAGAAACGAGTGTTCGTCTACGACACCGGCGACGGGGCAGGCCCGGTGACGGTGGTGAACCCCGTGCTCGCCGAAGCTCGAGGGGAGTGGACCTTCGACGAGGGGTGCCTGTCGGTGCCCGGCCTGTCCTGGCCCATCGTGCGCCCCAAGGAGGTGCACCTCACCGGCTACGACCTCGACGGCAACGAGATCTCGGTCGAGGCCGACGAATTCCTGGCCCGGGTGTTCCAGCACGAGGTCGACCATCTCGACGGCGTGCTCCTCGTGGAGCGGCTCGACGAGGACCAGCGCAAAGAGGCCAAGCGCATCCTGCGGACCCGGGCCCTCGGACTGCCCGGGGCCGATCCCGATGGACGCCCCCGCGCCGCCGAGGAGCGGGCTGCCAGGCACACCGGCCTGTAGCGACGCCGCGCCCCGGTGGCCCGCCTGGTCTTCCTGGGGACACCTCCGGCTGCCGCCGTGTCGCTCGCGGCGCTGGTGCGCGCCGGGCACGACGTCGAGCTCGTGGTGAGCAGGGCCGACACGCGGCGCGGGCGCGGCACGGCGCGCACCCCCAGTCCCACCAAGCAAGCGGCCCTGGAGCTCGGGCTGGAGGTGACCGACCGGCTCGATGACATCACCTCGACCGGCGCCGCGCTCGGCATCGTCGTGGCCTACGGCCGGCTCGTCCCGGGGCGGATCCTCGAGTCGCTCCCCATGGTGAACCTGCACTTCTCGCTTCTGCCCCGGTGGCGCGGCGCGGCCCCCGTGGAGCGGGCCGTCCTGGCCGGCGACGTCGAGACCGGCGTGTGTGTCATGCGCCTCGAGGAGACCCTCGACACCGGGCCCGTGCTCGCCTCACGCCAGGTGGGGATCGACGAACACGAGCACGTCTCGTCACTCGTCGACCGCCTGGCATCGACAGGGGCCCAGCTCCTCGTCGAGGTCCTCGCCCCCGGCGTCGACGCGCTCGGCGCCGGCACGCCCCAGCGCGGTGAGGTGACCTACGCCGAGAAGGTCCTCCCCGAAGAGCTCCGACTGCAGTGGTCGCAGCCGGCCGCAGTGCTCGAGCGTGTCGTGCGACTGGACCGGGCCTGGACGACGTTCCGCGGCGATCGCCTGCTCGTGCTCGACGCCGAGGCCAGGCCGCATTCGGTGTCGTCGGCGGGGCCCGACGACACGCCCGGGCCCCCGGGCACGTTGCACGAGACCAGGGTCGACACCGGCGAGGGGGTCATGGAGCTGCACGTCGTCCAGCCGGCGGGCAAGCGACCCATGCCCGCCGCGGCGTGGTGGCGCGGCATGCGGGTCGAGGCCGGGGAGAGGCTCGGCGACGAGGGGGAACGCCGGTAGGCTCGGCGCGGATGCTTCGGATCGCCCCATCGGTGCTGTCGGCTGACTTCGGCAGCTTGGCAGAGGCCGTGGGCGAGGTGGCACCCGAGGCGGATTGGCTGCACGTGGACGTCATGGACGGCCACTTCGTGCCCAATCTGACCATCGGCCCGCCGGTCGTGGAGTCGTTGCGCAGACACTCGGGGCTGTTCTTCGACTGCCACCTCATGATGACCAACCCCGGGGACTTCCTCGAATCGTTTCGTCACGCCGGCGCCGACGGATGCACGGTGCACGTGGAGGTGGGCGACACCTCGGCCCTCCTGGCGACAGCCAAGAGCCTGGGGCTGCGCGCCGGCTTGGCGATCAACCCCGAGACGCCGTACGAGGCCATCGACCCCTTCCTGGCCGAGGCGGACCTGATCCTGTGCATGACGGTCCACCCCGGCTTCGGCGGGCAGAAGTTCATGGCCGAGGTGCTGCCCAAGATCGCTCGGACGCGCGCCGAGCTCGATCGGCGCGGTCTCGGGGCCGACCTCGAGGTGGACGGGGGCATCGACGAGGACACCGTCGGGTCGGTGGTGCGGGCCGGGGCGCGTGTCCTTGTGGCCGGGTCGGCGATCTTCGCCGACGAGCACCCCTGGGAGGCGGCGCGCCGGATCCGGGTGGCGGGGGAAAAAGCCCTGCCCGGAGGCCAAGGAGACCAGGCCAAGTAGACTGGTGGTCCCATGACGGCCCCCCAGGAGCGGCCCGGGGCGGCCACCCGGGACGAAGATCTCGCCGCCATGCGTCGAGCCCTGGCGCTGGCGGCGTCGGTGCGGACGCGCACCTCCCCCAATCCCTGGGTCGGCGCCGTCGTGGTCACGCCCGACGGTGAGGTGTTCGAGGGGGCGACCGCGCCGCCCGGTGGCCCCCACGCCGAGGTGGTCGCCTTGCGTGCCGCGGGCGACCGCGCCCGGGGGTCGACGCTGTACAGCACCTTGGAGCCCTGTGCCCATCACGGCCGTACCCCCCCGTGCACCGGGGCGATCCTGGCGGCGGGGGTGGCGCGCGTGGTGGTGGGCGTCTTGGACCCCGACCCCCAGGTGGCGGGACGGGGAGTGGCCGCGCTCGGCTCCCGGGGCGTCGTCGTCGACGTGGGGGTGGGAACCGAGGAGGCCACCGATCTCCTGGCCCCCTATCTGAAACATCGGGTCACCGGTCGGCCCTGGGTGGTCCTCAAGCTGGCCGCCACCCTCGACGGGCGCATCGCCGCCCCCGACGGTTCGGCGCGCTGGCTGACCGGGGACCTGGCGCGCGCCGATGCGCACCGGTTGCGGGCCATGTCCGACGCCGTCCTCGTGGGGGCGGGGACCATTCGTGCCGACGACTCCGAGCTGACGGCGCGCCTCGACCCGGTCCCCGAGCACCAACCGTTGCGGGTCGTCCTCGGCCACGCGCCCGACGGTGCCCGGGTCCACCCTGCCATCGAGCTGACAGGAGACCTCGGCGCCGTGCTCGACGAGCTCGGGGCCAAGGGTGTGCTGCAGGTGCTCGTCGAGGGGGGAGCGCGTGTCGCCCACGGCTTTCACGCCGCGGGGCTCGTGGACCGCTACGTGCTCTACTTCGCTCCGGCCTTGTTCGGAGGCGACGACGCCGTGCCCATGTTCAGCGGTCCCGGGGCGCCTCGGGTCGAGGACCTGTGGCGCGGTCGGGTCGTGTCGGTCACCCAACTCGGTTCCGACCTGCGCGTGGAGCTCGCCCCCGACCCGAGTCCCTCCTCCACGCCCGGGGGAGCGCCATGACCGGCTTCAGCGCCATCGAGGATGCCATCGAGGCCGTGAAGCGCGGGGAGATCGTCGTGGTGGTCGACGACGAGGACCGCGAGAACGAAGGGGACCTGGTCATGGCGGCGGAAGCCGTGACCCCCGAGAAGATCGCCTTCTTCCTGGCGCACACGTCGGGAGTCATCTGCGTGCCGTTGCTCCCCGAACGCGCCGATGCGCTCGAGCTCCCGCTCATGGTGAGCGAGAACACCGAGTCACAGCGCACCGCCTTCACCATCAGCGTCGACTACGGCCACGGGACCACGACGGGCATCTCCGCTGAGGACCGCGCCTCGACGATCCACGCGCTCATCGACCCCCACACCCGCCCGAGCGAGCTCAACCGTCCGGGCCACATCTTCCCGCTCCGGTACAAGCGAGGGGGCGTGTTGAAGCGCGCCGGGCACACCGAGGCCACCATCGACCTCGTCGCCGCCGCAGGCCTGTACCCCGCGGGCGTGTTGTGTGAGCTCGTGTCGGCCGACAAGACCCGGATGGCGCGACTGCCCGAGCTCGAGCAGTTCGCCGCGACACACGGGCTGAAGCTCATCACCATCGCCGATCTCATCCGGTACCGGCGCCACAAGGACAAGCTGGTGGAGTGCATCGCGGGTCCGGCCCGGATCCCCACCGAGTTCGGCGACTTCGCCGGGTACGTCTACGAGTCCGAGCTCGACGGCGAACACCACCTGGCGGTGGTGCGCGGCGATGTCCGGGGAAAGAGCGACGTCCTCGTGCGGGTCCACTCCGAATGTCTGACCGGTGACGCCTTCGGGTCGCTGCGCTGCGATTGCGGCCCTCAGCTCACCGAGGCCCTGCGGCTCATCGCCAAGGAGGGGACCGGGGTCATCGTCTACCTGCGGGGCCACGAGGGCCGCGGCATCGGCCTGGCCCACAAGCTGCGGGCCTACAACCTCCAAGAACAAGGCCACGACACCGTCGATGCCAACTTGGAGCTGGGCTTGCCCGTGGACAACCGGGAGTACGGCATCGGCGCCCAGATCCTGGTCGATCTCGGGGTCACCACTATGCGCCTGATGACCAACAACCCCATGAAGTACGGCGGCCTCGAGGGGTTCGGGCTCGACATCGTCGAGCGCGTCCCGCTCACACTGCACTCGAACCCCGAGAACATCGCCTACCTGCGGACCAAGCGCGAGCGCCTCGGGCACTTCATGGAAGGTCTCGACGACGATGACGAGCTCTGACGCCACCGCGCTGTCGGCGGACGCCATCGACATCGTGGCGGGTCGGGTCGGCCATTCGCACGTGGGGGACCCCGCCGTCGAGGGCCGAGTGGCGTTGGTGTGCGCCAAGTTCAACGGCGGGATCACCGAGCGCCTGCTCGAGGGAGCGCTGGCCGGGCTCGAAGCGCACGGGGTCAAGGCGGTCACCGTGACCGTGGCCTGGGTGCCCGGTGCCTTCGAGCTCCCCCTGGTCGCCTCGCGCCTGGCCGGGTCGGGAACCGTCGACGCCGTCGTGGCCCTGGGAGCGGTCATCCGCGGCGAGACCGCGCACTTCGACTTCGTCGCCGGGGAGTGCGCCACGGGGTTGCAGCGCGCCGCCCTGGACACCGGGGTCCCGGTCGTGTTCGGGGTGCTCACCACCGACACCGTCGACCAGGCTCTGGCCCGGTGCTCCCCCGGGGCAACCAACAAGGGATACGAAGCGGCGGTGACGGCGCTCGAGATGGCCGACCTGTTGCGGAAGCTGCCGACACCGTCCCCGCCATCGGGGTCACGACGCCCCCGGGAGGCCTGAGCATGCTGAGGCTCGTCCTCCCCAAGGGATCGCTCGAGAAGGCGACGCTCGATCTCTTCGCGTCCGCCGACCTCGCCGTCGTGCGTGGATCTGATGTCGAGTACCGCGCCACCATCGACGACCCCCGCATCGACGAGGTCCGCATCCTGCGGCCCCAGGAGATCCCCGGGTATGTGGCCGAGGGCAATTTCGACCTGGGGATCACCGGCCGCGACTGGATCGAGGAGACCGGTGCCGAGGTGATCTCGCTGGGGGAGCTGGCCTATTCGAAGGTCACCTCCAATCCCATTCGCGTCGTGTTGGCGGTGGCACAGGACTCCCCGGTCAAGACGATCGCCGACCTGGCGTCGGGGGCGCGGGTCTCGACCGAGTACCCCGAGCTCACCCGGCGGGTGTTCGAGAAGCACGGCGTGCACGCCGAGATCCGCATGTCGTACGGGGCCACGGAGGCGAAGATCCCCGACATCGCCGACGCCGTGGTGGAGATCACCGAGACGGGCCGAGCCCTGGCCGCGGCCCGGCTGCGCATCGTCGAGACGCTGCTCGTGTCGCGTACCGAGCTGATCGCCAATCCGGTATCTGCCTCGGATCCCGCCAAGCGCCTCGCCATGGGTCACGTGATGACGTTGCTGCAGGGTGCCCTCGAGGCCCGTGGCAAGGTTCTGCTCAAGTTGAACGTGGCGGCGAGCAAGCTCGAGGCGGTCGTGTCGGCCCTTCCCGCCCTCAAGTCTCCGACGGTGTCGGAGCTGTCGGGGGAAGCCGGGTACGCGGTCGAGACCGTGGTGCCCAAGTCCGAGGTGAACGTGTTGATCCCGGCGCTCAAGGACCGGGGGGCGACCGACATCATCGAGTTGCCCATCTCCAAGATCGTGCACTGAAGGCGACTGACGACGATGGCCAACGCGCGCGCCGGCCCCCGCGCTCCGAGGATCGGGGTGGTGATCGAATTCGACGAGCCCCGGGGGCTCGGAGTGGTGCGCGGCGACGACGGCAGCACCTACGGCTTCCACTGCACGGCCCTGGCCGACGGCACCAGGCACGTCTACCCCGGCACCCGTGTCGCCTTCTCG
>Ga0187890_10002487_pt1 | contig 12844 bp, 5 predicted proteins | sample June2016WEW_21_1_FD_133005 | JGI IMG/M metagenome (GOLD analysis project Ga0187890, IMG submission 133005) | Peatland microbial communities from SPRUCE experiment site at the Marcell Experimental Forest, Minnesota, USA - June2016WEW_21_10 | ecosystem: Environmental > Terrestrial > Soil >... | reverse complement strand
TAGCCGGTCTCCAGGCGGAAGGTGATGAACTGGCTGGGCATGTAGTCGAAGGTGATGGTGCCGTCGTGCATCTGAGCGCGATCGCCGCCGTTCTCGGTGAAGTACGGTGAGCCGGAGATGGCCGTGGCGCCGTTGATGGGCGGCAGCAGCGTCAGGTAACGGCCGGGGTTGTTCATCTGGCCGCCGCCCAGAGTTATTGCGTACAGATCCTTCTTGAACCAATAGCGGTTGTACATCATCCAGCCGGCAAACATCTGCTTGGGCTTACCGTTGGCGTTGTTGTGGCAGTTGACGCCGCCGTTATAGGTATCGGTGGAGCCTGTGATTGGGGATAGGCCTTTGGGGTTCAACGCGCCATTCGCGGTGGCAAATGAGGCGGGTCCGCCGCCGTATTCGCAACCCAGGTCGCCGGTGACGGTGAAAGCGATCTTGTCCAGGAACTGCTTTGGCCTGTCATACACCTTGACCTGCGCGCTGTAGTCGGCGTGGATGCGCGAGCGGCCGGGATAGCCGGCGTCGTCTTCACCGAGGCCGTAGTCGTTCCATACGAAGTCCAGGTACGGCTTGGGACGCCAGAGAATCTGTCCGCCCAACCCGCCGTGGCCATTGTAGCGGGCATACGATTGCCAGCCGTTGATGATCCACGGCTCGATCTTCAGGTTCTTCGTTGGGAACCACTGGATGCGAAGGCCGTTGAAGAACCAGGGCGTGTTCGAGGAGACGAACGAGGGCTGATAGGTCCAGTTGTCGAAGTTGTAATAGCTGAAGAGACCGATGTAGGAGACGAAGATACCGGCATCCACGTTGAGCCCGTGGTTCACATCCCAGTGATATCCGCCCCATCCTTCGGAGATGTATTTGTATGCGCTGCCCAGATCCCACTGGCCGCGGTTGGGGCTGGCGTCGTTACGGACGGTGGTCGTGGCAAACAAGCCGTCCATGGTGAGGATGCGCCCGCGCACGTTGTCGATGCGGATGTCGCCGCCGACGCTGACCTGCTCCAGTTGCCACTCATCGGAGCGAAAGGTCTCCGTCGATCCACCCAGGCTGTCGTCCTCGGGATGGTTGTAGTCGAGCGTGTAATTCGCGTCGGCGCGGAACTCCGGCGTGAAGTACTTGGTGCTCATGGGGCTGTCCACCTGGTGCCCGTTGTCATTCAGCCAGGTCCAGTCGCCGGGGAATGGAGCTTCCTTGGTCAATCTCTCCGCCGAGATCTCCGGAGCTGCTGGAGTGGCAACAGGAGGAGGGGCAGGCGCGGCTTGGCCCACGGCCATCGAGCTGCTGCCGCCTTCGCCCGTCTCAGCCGAACGCAATGCGTTGGCGTCCCGTTCCGCGCTGGCCGCATCGTTCGCTGGGCTGCTCGCCTTCAGCTCGGCTTCGAGTTGCGCAATGCGCGCCTTCATCTCCGCGAGCTCTTTGATGACCGCATCGTTGTTGAGCGGCACGGCAACGGAAGCAGGCGCCGCAATGGCTGCGCTGGAAGCAGGCGAGGCGCCGGCTGTGCCAGTTGCCGCGGCGGGGGCGGGGTTGGCCGCTTCGCCGGCTGCTGCGCCGGAGCCCGTCCCCGGCTCTTCCACGGCCGCTAACTCAACCAAATCTGTTGCAACCGGTGGCCCGGCAGTCGCGGCTCGCGGCAAGGGGTTTTTGGTGGACGTCGAAGCCGCGTCTTGGGCTTGACACGCGAGCTGCGCGGCAAACCCGCATATTGCAGCTCCCAATGCGATGGCCGTCCTGAAGTTACTTTTCATGCGCATCCGATCTCCTCGACGCCTGGCGTCTCCGTGTTGACAAGCGTTGGCTCTCAATGAGGAAGGGCTAGCTTGTTCATACCGCCCCCTCATCCCAAGTGTTATGCGAAGCGGCGTAAAGGAGCCGCAAAGAATATGCATTGTTTCCGTTAGGGTTAGGTAGTATTGCGCCTCATGGCGAGCGCTTTCCATAGGCCGCTTGCATCCGCTCCTGCTTGGGGAGTCGGGCGGCTTACATAGACGCTACTGTGCAGGCCATAAAGATCCCGTGGATGTTTTGAAGAAAGTTATAAGCATAGCATTAAACATAGATAATGAAGTCATGAGTGCTCTCTAAAGGAATTATTGCTGTCCACCAACTGCTGCATCCACGCAATCGACAAATGGCCGGGCTATGAGCTTGCAGTGCGGCACATTGTCTTTATCTCATCCTTATCTCTTCGCCCCTAGCATGGAGTTCATCGGCCGGCGCGCCTGCCCGGATCGACCCCAACGGGCAGCGGGACTCGGTCAGTCGTGGGGCGTTGGCGGACGATCCGGGGCGAGCAGCTTGGCGATGCATGGAATCGAAGAGGACAGATTGGAGAATCGAATGCGGCAAGCGGAATATGCGTGGGCTCTTCTGGCGCTGACGGCCATTGCCGTTCGGGCGCAGGATGCAGTATCGCTGAGTCGGACGGTTCATCAGGTGCCCGACAAGGATGGCATGTACTACGCGGGCCCTGAGGTCACCGCGCCGCGGCTGGTTCGCACCGTCTATGTTCCCTATCCAGACGACGTGGCTGATAAGGAGACACAGGGCATGACCGTGCTGGCCATGGTCATTGACGCCAACGGCATCCCGGCGCACATTCAACTTTTGCACTCGCACGGAGAGGCTTTCGATGAGGCTTCCATTGCGGCGGTGAAGCACTCTACGTTTGAGCCGGGCAGACTGGCAGGCAAGCCGGTCCCCGTATGGATCGACGTGCGGGTCGTCTTCCGCGCCAACCACAGCCAGGCCGTTCCCGAAGTCCTTATCGCGGAGCGAGATCTCCCGCTGCCGGATGAATCGAAGTTTGTAGACCACCATCGGAAGCCCTTGCCGTACACAGGTCCCATCGCCATACACACGGTTGACGCGGACTTCACCGATCCGTTTGCAGTTCATCCCTTTGTGCAGGAGGCCGTCGTCACGGTATTGGTGGGCGAGGACGGGTTGCCGAAGGAAGTTCGCGTGAGGCGGGGCCTCGGGTTTGGATTGGACCAGAAGGCCGAGGCCGCAGTCTGGCAATACAGGTTTTATCCCGCCATCAGAAAGGGCAAACCCATTGCCGCGCGCAGAGACGTCTTGGTCGATTTCGCCAAGTTCTGATGGTTGGTTGACGTATGAGGCCGCGCTAATCCAGCTCTGGTTGCTAGGCCGCGAGGGGAAATAGCCAAGCGGGGGCAGGAGATATGGTTCTCCAGCAGTTCCGCCGACCAGCGTTCCCACTCTGCAGGTAGCAGCGAGAGAGCCTGCTCCGCGCCTCGTTAGGAATAGCCCCGCATGCCTGTTTCAACAAGTTCCTAGAGAAAGATCACCGCTGATCCATCCGCGGTCTCATGCTTCACTGCTTCGAGCGCCCTGTTTGCGTCCTGCAAAGAGAACGTTGTGACGCTGGGACGGAAATTCAGTTCGAAAGCCAGGGCAAGGAAATCGCGCGCATCCTGCCTGGTCATGTTAGCCACGCTACGCATCTGGCGCTCGCCCCAGAGCAGCTTGTCGTAGTCGAAGCCGGGCATCTGGTCCAGGTGAATAGCGTTGATGGCCACCACCCCGCCTTTGCGCAGGGCGGCGAGAGCACTGACGACGACTTTGCCGCTGGGAGCGAAGGTGATGGCGCGATCAAGCTCGGTGGGGGGCTTGGCGTCTTCATCGCCGACCCAGGCAGCGCCCAGCGACCGAGCGGCCTTGCGATGCGCCTCGCCGCGGGTGACGACGTAGACCTCGCAATCCCAGGACTGGAGGATGCGAATGGCCAGGGCCGCCGAACTCCCGAAGCCAAAGAGACCGACGCGTTCCCCGCGCTGAACTCCGGCAACGCGCAGGCTGCGGAAACCGATGATGCCCGCGCATAGAAGCGGGGCGACGTGGAAAGCGTCCGGGCCCGCCGGCAACGGGATCGCAAAATCGGCGCGAACCGATACGTACTCCGCGTAGCCGCCGTTCACCGAATAGCCGGTGAATACGGGATGATCGCAGAGATTCTCCATCCGGTGGCGGCAAAACCAGCAATCGCCGTCTACCCCGCCCATCCAGGAGACGCCCACGCGGGTTCCGATGGGCAGATCCGGGGGCGCGCCTTCCACAACTTCACCGACGATCTGATGGCCGGGAACGATACGCGGCCGGATGGGCGGCAGGTCCCCTTCAACGATGTGGAGATCCGTGCGGCAGACGCCACAAGCAATGACCTTGAGCAGCACCTCTCCAGGTTGCGGCTTAGGCCGCGGGAGGTCTTCAATCGATACCCAACTTCCGGGAGTACGCTGTCTGGAATCGAATACGGCTGCTCTCATCGCAAATCCTCGCTTTCGAACTTCCGCACCCAGTTTCCGCCATTGCCATTGTAGTCGCGCCAGTACGGGCCACGATCCTCGTCTGGGATGCAGCATCGAGACTTGATTGAACTCTCGCAACTATAGTGCCCTGCCAAGGCAGAGAGCGTGAAGTTCCTGCCATTGAGCGCGAGGGAGAATAGTCTGCGTCTGAGCCACTCTTGGTGCAGAGCCTCTCGGGGCGTTCGGCGTCGTTACTTCTCCAGCCGCCTCAACGTCTTTGAATGCGTGCCGAAAGGATCAAAGGGCGGCGTTTTCACCGTGGAATTGGCAGGTAAAGCAATAAGATGAATGCAGCAGGCTCTTGTGACTCACGACGCCATCACGATTTTGCCGGGTCCGCGCCTTCGCGCCGCCATGATTCTCGCCATCGTCGCGGACGCGCTCCAGATTGTTGTTTTCCCTCTCTTTGTCGAAGGCGCTGAATCACCCGCTGACGACATACTCGACTTGGGAATGGGAGCGTTGCTGACTTACCTTCTCGGCTGGCACTGGGAGTTCCTGCCATCGTTTCTTGGCAAGCTGGCGCCCGGAGTCGATTTGGTTCCTCTCTGGACGTTGGCAGTTGCAAATGTCTATCGGAAGTCGAAGCAAATTGCGGTAGCCGGAGAAAGAGTCGGAGAGGAGCGACCGGTGGGGGAAGGCCCGCGAAGTACGTAGAAGCTATCTCATAGGCTGGGTTTGAAAGGGCACGTCTTTAGCCGTGCCGCAAACGGCCCCAAGGACGACCGGGCTTTAGGACCCTGCGTGAAATAAAGCTGATTTTGGGAGGGGCGAAGCGCACGCCATTTCAGTTCGCTCTCGGGAACAAGAATTCCATAATGCTCTGCGACCAGTCGCTGAAGCGCCGGATCGTTCTCAAGATCGTTCACGACTACAGTCCCGCCGGCGAGTAGTAGAGCTGCGGCGGAGGCGCGCAAGAACTCGCGTCGTTTTATATTGCCTATCATCGCCTCGCCAGTCCGGTTTTGGGCAAGCCGTCTTCCACGCCCAGTCCGAAGGTCAGGGAGCCATGGGTCTCCGGCCCTCGATGTGAAAGGGCAGGAAGACGCCAGATTGGTCCGAGGGCTGGCTTCCGCCCACATAGAGTTCGTACTCGCCGGGCTGCACAGTTCGACTGCCATCCGCATCGACAAGACTCATTTGTCGCTGGTCGATGGAAAGGCGAACGGTCTTTATCTCTCCTTTGAGGAGATGGATCTTTTCGAAGCCGGCCAGCCAGCAGATGGGCGCTCCCGGTCTTGCCTTGGGAATCAGGTATGCCTCGACCGTTTCATCGCCGTCGCGTTCACCCGCGTTCTCGAGTTGGAAACTGGCCTCAAGGGTCTCTCCGGCTCGCAAAGTGTTGGAAGAGAGGCTGGCCTTGCTATACCGAAAACTGGTGTAGCTCAGGCCGTAGCCGAAGGGATAGAGCGGCGTGCCGGTGAAGTAGCGGTAGGTTCGCCCCTTCATGGAGTAGTCGTCGAAGGTCGGCAGCTGACGGGTGCCGGCATAGAAGGTAAGGGGCAGGCGGCCGGAGGGATTGTTCTCGCCAAAAAGCGTTTCTGCAATGGCCGTGCCGCCGGCCTCTCCAGGGTACCAGGCCTCAAGAATGGCGGATGCCTTTTGCGCGGCATCCCCGAGCGCAAGCGCGCTGCCGTTCATTAGGACAAGGATGAGAGGCTTGCCGGTGGCTGCCAATGCGTCGACCAGCCGTTGCTGGGCCGTGGGCAATTCGATAGCACTGCGATCGCCGCCTTCAAATCCGTCCACATGAACCGGCATCTCCTCCCCTTCGACCTCCGGGCTCAGCCCGAGAAACGCAACCACCAAGCTGGATTTGCGGGCGGCTGCAACCGCTTGATCGCGGAGCGCATCCAATGGCGGCTCCCAGTTGAAGGTCAGGCCGGCGCCGAAGCGGGGAGAGTCGTGAATGTACTCTATGCGAATGGGATGAGTCCGGGTGTCGCTGAATGTCAGTTTGAATGGCGTAGTCGGAGCGCGCCGGCCATGCGTAGGAGGGTGAACGAATTCATAGACAGGTCTTCCGTCCAGCCAGACCCTCACGGTCTCGCCATCCTCGCATGTGTTGCAGTGCGCCATCGAGAACCCAAAGAGGATGGTGCCGGGCGCGGGAGCGGCGATGGTGCCGGTCCAGCGAACTGAGAAGCTCCTTCCGGAAACTCCCGCGGCGGGTGAAGCGCCGTTCCAATCGAAATCGATGGCGTGGTCAATACGTTCAAGAACCGGAGTGCCGGTAAATCCCTTTCCGGAAAAATACTCGCCTTTCAGGCCCGGTGTGCTTGCGCCGTCGACGATGGTCGAGAAAGCGGTTGTCGGAACCGGCACTGGAACCCCGTCCACATAGGGGGATCCCTGGGCATACAGAATTCTTCCCGGCAGCCGCAGTGCAAGCGCTTCGAGGGGCGTAACAGGATGCGAGGCAATGGCATTATAGCTCCCCTCAAGCGCGGGCAGAGCCGCTGCGTTGGGCCCTGCTACCGCGATCGTCTGCGTCGCGCTGCCGATGAGCGGCAAGGCGTCCCGTTCATTCTTGAGCAGGACCATGGATGCGCGAGCTGCCTCAAGCGCAAGCATTCTGTGTTTTGTGGAATCGTTTTCGGAGAAGGAAATCGTGTTGTATGGAACCATTGCCGGCGGATCGAACATGCCCAGTCGAAAACGTGCTGCGAACAAGCGCTTGACCGCCATGTCGATGTCGGCTTCCGTGATCAATCCCTCGTGCACCGCATCGATGAGTGTGCCATACTCTTTGCCGCAACTGAGGTCTGTCCCCGCCTTTACCGCGAGCGCCGCGGCATGCGCCAGGTCCGGGGCAAAGCGATGCCCCGTGGCAATATCGGTGATGGCCGAACAGTCGGAAACAACATAGCCCTGGAATTGCCAGCTTTGCCTCAATGTTTGCTCAAGAAGCATCTTGCTGGCACAGGCCGGCGTTCCGTCCACGGAGTTATAGGCGCACATGACGCTGTCCACATGCGCGTCAACAACGAGCTTGCGAAAGGCCGGCAGGTAAGTGCCCTCGAGATCGCGCGCGGAGACTTTTGCATCGAAGGAGTGGCGTTGCGATTCCGGCCCGCTATGCACCGCGTAGTGTTTAGCCGTCGCCACGACCTTGAGGTAATTGGGGTCTGAGCCCTGCAGCCCGGTGACGAAGGCGGTTCCTATGCTGCCGGTCAGGAATGGATCTTCGCCATAGGTCTCCTGCCCGCGGCCCCAGCGCGGATCGCGGACGATGTTGATGTTCGGAGACCACAGAGTGAGGCCGTAGAAGATCGATCGATTTCCCTCGCGCTGCGCCTCGTTGTACTTGGCTCTCGCTTCGGTGGAGATAGCGTCGCCGATGCGATGAACGAGGGAAGCATCCCATGTGGCGGCGAGGCCGATTGCCTGCGGAAAGACGGTCGCATAACCGGAGCGAGCCACGCCGTGCAGGCCTTCATTCCACCAGTTGTATCCGGGAATCCGCAGGCGAGCGATGGGCGGCGCCTCATTTTGCATCTGCGAAACTTTTTCGGGTAGAGTCATGCGGCTTACAAGATCGTCGACGCGCTGTTCCAAGGGAAGTGCCGGATTGAGATAACGATCTGGTTGCGTGGGAATCTGGGCCGCCGCCGGCCAGAGATAAAGGAGAAGGATTGGAACCGCATAACTCAGCTTAACGGCACGCGGAGGTGTAGCGAACGCATCTATCTTTTTGCCGCGTAGTGTCAGCATCTCTTCTTCCCATGTCCTGTCATTCTCCCTGCCCCACAGGCCTGGGTCGGGGATGGTCCGGCAGGCGTCCAGTCCTCGCGGCTGGACGCCTGCGCTCTCCGGGAGAGGCCGTATCCCTTGTGGCAATGCGCCGGCCTCGGCTTCAGAAGACCAACTTCAACGACAACTGCGCGATGCGCGGTTCGTATGCAGCCGCACTGGTATTCTGCGGAGTCGTACCTGTGATTTTGCCGAAGGAGCCACCCACTGTTGTGCCGGGGTCGCCAAACTCGGTGTGGTTAAGCAGGTCGAAATACTCGGCTTTGAATTGCAGGTAACTCGCCTCTTTGATTGGGAACTTGCGCGCCAGGCTTGCGTCCCAATCGACATAGCGCGGACCCACAAAGGAGCCTTTTACGACACTTCCGAAGGAGGCAATGCCAGCGCCGGCGGTTGGGTTCGCGAAGCTTGCCGGATTGAGGTAGTTTTTGCAGGGGACGGAGACGACGCCGCTGGCGCTGGTACAGGCCGTGCCGCCGTAGGCCGGGCCCGTCTGCACGGCGCGATCGCGATTTTCGCCCGATCCGTCGACGTTGCTGCTACCCGACCAAACGGTCAGAGGATCGCCGCTGCGGAATTGGAAGATACCGGCGGTTTCCCAGCCATTCAGAACGTAGCGCACTGCGCCCGGTGCGTCATTGAAGGACTTCGGAACTGTGTAGACGTACGAGACGGCGCTCACATTCCTGTGGTCGAAATCTGCCGGTCCATAGTCCAGGCTCCTGAAATTCGGGACCGTGGTCGGATATACAAAAGAGTTACTGGCGCCGATCGAAGTTGCCGCCTGATTCCACGGCAGGTCGTTGAGGGCCTTCGACCAGGTGTAGTTGAAGAGCACGGTCAGGCCGTACCGCACACGCTGTTCGGCGGAAAGCTGCAATGAGTTGAAGTTCGTGTTGCCTCCGGTGTTCGCCGCCGTGATCGTATTTGGGTAGCAAGCGTTGGTCGTCGCGCAGCCCGGCTGATTGTAGACGCGTGTTCCGTTGACGATAGGGTTCAGCTCGAGGTCCGTCCACTCGTGGTTGCTGTGCTCGGCCACATAGGCGGCGCGACCGGAGAGACTGCTGGTCAGCCGCTGTTCCACGGCCAGGTTCCAAGCGTAAGTGCGCGGATCCTGAAAGCCGTGGGTTTCGTCGTACGTCAACCAAGCCTGCGAGTTGGAGATGGGAGTGGATGGGCCAGGAGGCGGCGTCGCCGCCGGGAATGTCGGATATGGGAAGGGATTGGCAATCCCATAACTGCCGTACGGGTCGGCGAAGGAAATGTTCGTTCCAGGCGCGCTGTTATTGAAACTCACGCTGGTGATGAACGGCGCCAGGTTCGAGTAGATATTGAACAAGGTGCTGTTGATGCGGCTGTCGAAGAAGAGGCCTGCGCCGCCGCGCAGGCTGGTCTTGCCGTTTCCGAAGACATCCCAGGCGAAGCCGAGTCTGGGCATGAAGTGATCGTACGCGGAGGCGACGCCGTTCGGATTGAAGCCCTGATCGCCCGCAAACAGCATCCCCGCGGGCGCGAGCGGATACTTCGAGGAGTGCGTACCTGAGGCCTGGAGCGCCGGAAAGAAGCTGCCCATGCGCCCTTGTAACTCGTGCCAGGGCGTAAATGGCTCATAACGCACGCCGTAGTCGAATGTCAGATTGCGGGTAAGCTTCCAACTGTCCTGAACGTAGGCACCCTGAAACTTGCCTCGCGGGTTGAAGAACTGGCCCGATGCCTGCGTAAATGTATTGAGATACCCGAACAAAAAGTTGGCAATGGCGTCGCCGCCGGTGTTGTTGCCATTGAAGGTAAATTGGCCCGGTTGCTCGTAGAGGTTATTAATGTCGATCTTCGACACCTCGCCGTGATAGCCAAAGTCGATATTGTGCCGGCCGAGCAGCCAATGCATATCGTCGGTCAGGGTGTAGTTGGCCCGGTCGAAGAACGCCTGCGGATTGCCGCCGATCGTGAAAAAGCCGCTTACCTGGATTTGGTTGATCTGCCCGAACGGAGGCTGCGAGATCTTGACGCCCAGGTCCGCGGCGTCGATGCTGTTCGCAATCGGGCCGCGAGAGTCGCGATCCAACTGGTAGCTGAGGATGAAGTTGTTGACAATGTGATCGCTGAACGCGTGCGTCTCAGAGATGAGGGAGTTGTAGTAGTTGTTCTGGGCGTAGTCCTGATACGTAAGCAGATTCTTCGGGTTGAGCACGCCTTGCAGAGTGTATGCATCGGAGAAGTACCGCTCCGTCAGCTTGTCCTTCGGCGTCAACTCCTGATCGGCGCGGGCCGTCACCTCCGCCTCGCCGTAGAGGTCCGGCTGCTGGAAGAGAACGGATCCCGCCGTGGTCAAAGGCTGAACGTCAGCCAGGAGGTTGACCGTCACTGGGCTGAGCGCGGCCGCGCTCCACACATTTGAAGAGCCAGCCGCACAAGTTGTTATCGTAGCGGGAAGCATCGCGGACGGCATCAGCGGATCTTTGACGCAATCGGTAAACACCAGGTTGTTGGTGCCTGGCGCTGTGCCTGACGCGTTTGCGCCTGCCTGAGCAATGGTGGGCAGAATGTCGGAGGCAGTCGAAGCGGCCTCATGATCGATCGTCTTCTGGTATGCGAAAAAGAAGAACGACTTATCGGTCTTATAGAGGTGAGGAATGCTGAGCGGGCCGCCCACCGTGCCGCCAAACTGGTTGCGCTTGAGCGGGTCCACGGTCTTGCTGTTGGTCTTGGCGTTATAGCTGAAGTAAGGGGCCGCATTCAATGCGCGGTTGCGGACGAACTCGAACAGGTCTCCGTGATATTTGCTGGTTCCGCTCTTGGTGATGATGTTGACCACGCCGCCGGCGTTCTGGCCGTATTGCGCATTGTAGTTGCTGGTCTCGATGCTGAACTCCTGCAGCGCGTCGGGCATGGGGAAGGGCATGTTGACGTTGGTGTATTCGTCCACATTGTTTCCGCCGTCAAGCATGTAGTTGGTTTGCCCCACAAAGGTGCCGTTGGCGGAGATGGTATAGGCCGCGGGAAATGTCTTCGTATTCCCCTGGTCGGCTTGGGCGGTGGGAGCTATCGTTACCCCCGCAACCTCTTCCGTCAGAGCCGCTGCATTGCGGCCGTTAAGCGGCAGCTCGTCCACTTGCGACGTGCCGATCACTTGCGACAGTGTCCCCGTCGTCACGTCAACCTGGGTTGTTTCGGCTGTTACAGTGACGGTCTCGGTCGCGGCGCCTGGCTTGAGCGCGATGTTGACCGTCACCGCGGCGTCGGCTCGGACTTGTACCCCCTTCGCCGTGTAGGCCTCAAACCCCCGGCTGCTGGCGGATACGTTGTAGACAGAAGGTGCGAGCGAAGGAAAGACGTATACGCCTCCCGAGCCCGAAGTTGTCGTGAGTGCCAGGCCGGTGCCGACTTGCGTAGCCGTCACACCGGCTCCCGGGACAACGGCTCCCGTTGCGTCCGTCACTGTGCCGCTGATGCTTCCATATCCTTGAGCGAACGCCCCACCGGGGACGCAGATCATTACCGCAAAAACGACGATCAAGCTTCCGGTCAGCTTGAGAAGAGTTCTCATGTCAGCCTCCTTAACGTTTATTTCCTGTCGCTCAACTCGACTCCCCTCTCTTGTTCCCCTTGGGCCAGATGCAGCGGGTCGAGTTGATCCGTCAATCAAATCGAGTTGTATGGACATCGACGCAAGGAAGGAAAGACAGATACCGTTCCTGACCGTCAGGAATTACTGCATTGCATTTGTTTTGAACAATATACAATCCGTGCCGGGCGTGTCGGACAGCCTTCCGTAAAGCGGCATTTATTCCTGGGATACCGCCAGAACCCTGGGGGGGCCCGGAGTCCCGTCGGTAACGGTGGTGCCCAACACGATCTGTAGATTCTGGTTGCCGGCACCCAACCGCGCTGCTTTGCCAATGGATTGCATCAACTGTGGATCGGTCAGAAACTCCCCCGCGGACTGAGTCCCGTAGGTGTAGAGCCCCCCTATCACAACCAGAATATGGCCGGTCTCGGAATTGCGGATACGTGAGATCAGCGCATAGTCGTGCAGAACAGGGCCACCCGGTCCTCCCACGTGATCCAGCGGTTGATTGGTCGCCCAGCTCCATGCCCGGGAGGAGGGATTCTTGCCATCCTTGATATAGATAAGGTGATTCTCGGCATCCAGCGCAAGGGTGAAGCGCAACTGACGCGTCAGACGCAGGCTCCACTCGTTGTTGAAGGCCCCAATCAGAACAACAGGGCTCTCCCGCAGATCCGAAAACGAGCTGGCGTTCTCGCGGCGGATCAATACCTTCTTTCCGTTGGATTCCAACACTCCCACGACCCTGGCAATTGTCACCGCATCGGCAAACGGAACGGATCGGGTCGAATCGGACTGGGGGATCGCCGGGGGGGAATTCTGATTATCGTCGGCCGCCACCGGCAAAGGTGGACCATGCGGAACGTCGCCAACTGCCAGCAGAACCGGCCCCGGGCTATCGAGAACCGGCTTCCAGAACAGGTGTTCCGGAGTCTCAGAATGAAGCCAGAACCATCCGCACAATCCGAAAACCACAATCGCGGCAAACAGAAGATAGGCCACTTGCCAGTTTTTTCGCCGATGCGCCTTGCTGTTGGGCGCTAAGCCCGATTCACTGTGGGGCACGTTGAGCACCCCGCCTTCGGCTTCCTCCTGGATTGCCTGATGAGCGGGCACGAATCTCGGTATGTAGGAGCCCGGTAAAAGACCAATCCTCAATTCGGAGCGATGCTTTTCGTCCCCGTAATAGATT
>Ga0187890_10002486_pt1 | contig 12846 bp, 11 predicted proteins | sample June2016WEW_21_1_FD_133005 | JGI IMG/M metagenome (GOLD analysis project Ga0187890, IMG submission 133005) | Peatland microbial communities from SPRUCE experiment site at the Marcell Experimental Forest, Minnesota, USA - June2016WEW_21_10 | ecosystem: Environmental > Terrestrial > Soil >... | reverse complement strand
CGGTGTTCGTCATGTCGGACCTCGACCTGGGGATGAATAACTGGATGTCGGATCCGTTTCCTTATCCCGACAAGCCGATTGATCGCGGAAAGGTTTTGAGCAAGGCCGATCTTGAGAAGGTTGGTAGTTTTGCCCGCTACAAGGATGTGGACGGCGATGGCATCGGCTATCGCACGCTGCCGGGCACGGATCATCCCTTAGCGGCTTATTTTGCGCGCGGCAGCGGCCACAATGAGAAGGCGCAGTACAGCGAGCGGCCTGACGATTTCGAACGCAACATGGAACGGATCAACCAGAAGTTCGAGACCGCGCGGTCGTTCGTTCCGCGACCGGAATTGATAGGCGGCGGCAAGGCGAAGATCGGCATTATCGCTTATGGCACGTCGCACTGGGCGATCGTGGAATCGCGCGATCAATTGTCCAAAGGGCACAAGCTGGAAACGGATTATCTTCGCGTGCGGTCGTATCCGTTTACGCGCGAGGTTCACGACTTCATTGAGCGGCACGAGCGCGTGTATGTGGTGGAGCAAAACCGCGACGGGCAGATGGCTAGCCTGCTCAAGCTCGACATCAAGCCGGGATTGACGCCGCGTTTGCGCTCGATTTGCCATATCCACGGATTGCCCATGGACGCGCATTCCGTGACCGACGAACTCGTGACGATGGAGGGCAAGTAACATGGGGAACACACCTACTAATACGCCGGCTACAACTCCTACTCCTCCGGCTGCTCCAAAGATTAACCGCATTGGATTGCAAGTGGTCGACTACCGCGGCGGGAAGACGACGCTCTGCGCCGGTTGCGGGCATAACGCGATTTCCGAACGCATCATTGACGCGATGTATGAAATGGGAGTGCAGCCGGAGCGCGTCGCAAAGTTCAGCGGCATCGGCTGCTCGTCGAAGAGCCCGGCTTACTTCATGAACCGCTCGCATAGCTTCAACTCCGTGCATGGCAGAATGCCTTCGGTGGCGACGGGAGCGATTCTGGCTAACCGGAACCTGATCGCGCTGGGTGTAACCGGCGACGGCGATACGGTTTCAATCGGAGCGGGGCAGTTTGTCCATTTGATGCGGCGCAATCTGCCGATCATCTACATCATCGAGGACAACGGTTGCTACGGTCTGACGAAAGGTCAGTTCTCGGCGACGGCCGATCTGGGGTCCACGCTGAAGAGCGGCGTGGTGAACGACCTTCCTCCGGTTGATACCTGCGCCATGGCCATTCAACTGGGAGCGACGTTTGTGGGCCGGTCGTTCTCCGGCGACAAACGGCAGCTTCACACCATGCTCAAGGCCGCCATCGCGCACAACGGCACGGTGATGCTGGACGTGGTTTCGCCGTGCGTGACCTTCAACGACCACGAGGGCTCGACCAAATCTTACAAATACATGCAGGCCCATGACGAGCCACTGCAGGAAATCAGTTTTGTACCGTCGTTTGAGGAAATCAACGTTGACTACGACCATGGGACGACGCTTGAAGTCACGATGCACGACGGATCGAGCCTGCGGCTGCGGAAGCTGGAGCAGGAGTACGATCCGACGGATAAGATTCAGGCAGTGACGCGGTTAATGGAATCGCATGCGAAAGGTGAAGTGCTGACCGGCGTGTTCTACATCAATGAAAAAGCGCCGAGCTTTATCGACATGCTGAACGTCACAGATGAGCCGCTGGCGACCTTGCCAGAGTCGGTAACGCGTCCGAGCCGGGAAGTGCTGGCGAAGTGCATGGAAGAGCTGCAGTAGAGCGCTGCGACAGGCGGCCCTCCACTAGACAGTTTTCTTTTTCTTGAACTCCCCTTCGAAGGAGTGCTCGGGGCTGTGGCCGGGCTCGGGGAAATCGGTATCGGCTCCGTCTTGCATGGGATCGGGGTTGCGGTGCCCAAGCTGGCCTTGCATGGAGTTGTTGCCGCTTTGGCCGCGTTCGTCAGGCTCCTGAGACCCCTTTCCGCGGTCGGAATCATTGAGAAGATGATCGCTTTTGCTTTTCGGCATGGCAGGCCTTTCCCGGTGCGCTAATAAATAATGATTACAGGGTCAGGTTACGCCGAAAGCTCGCGGCGGGCAATATCTCCTGCGGCTTCAGCTGCAAGTTATTGTGATGATTAGGATAGGTAAATTTAATACTCGATTAACCCGATGTTGAATCTAATATCAGATATGACCAGCAATTTTCGTAAACATTATTTGTTTGCCAGCGACTTCGATCAGACGTTGACCTTCAACGATACGGGTTACGTGCTGAGCGAGCTGCTCGGTATTTCTGTCAAGGAATTCGAGCGTAAGGCCAAGGGCATGGCTAAGCTGAACCTGGTTCAGCAAGGCGCCGAACTTTCTTATTTACTCTTGCATGATCCCGAGTTCCATTCGCGCGTCCGGCGCGATGACTTGTTCGAGGTGGGCAAGCGCATTCGCCTCAAGGAAAACATCAAGCAGATTTACGAGATACTCGACCATCGGATCGACGGATTTCACTTTGATTTTTACGTGCTCTCGGCGGCGCCGGTCGAGGTGATCCAATCGGCGTTGGAGGGGATCGTGCCGGAGGACCATATCTTTGGCACTGAGTTCAAGTACAAAGCCTCGGGTGAGATCGAAAGCCTGGTGCGAGCCACGGCGGGTTATGGAAAAGTCACGCGGCTGGATCAACTTGAAGAACAGCTCGGCATCCCGGCAGACCATGTGGTCTACGTGGGCGACGGTAGTTCCGACATTCACGTCATGCTGCACGTGAACCGGCGAGATGGCTTCACTATTGCCGTGTCGGAATCGAAGCTGGTAGCACAAATCGCCAAGCGGACGGTGCTCGGCGACAACGCATTGGCAACGCTGGTGCCGATTCTGGAAGAAATTGCAGGCTGGCAGCGGCCGCAGATCCGGCAACTGTTCGAATCGTACGGCTTCCTGATTCAGGGATGGGATCGCGTGCAGACCGATTGGGTCACGCTGCGGCCAAGCGGCGTGGTGGCAGAGAAGGCGACTGCGGCGGAGGCGAAGTGAACCTCAAACTAATTCACCGCACAGACGCCGATGGCGCAGAGTATGTTGGATCGTTCTCCTTTACGCTGCGCGCGCTCTGCGGTTGAATTATTTGTTGGGGATGAGAACCCGCTCATCGCAGAAAACGCGATGAGTGGGGCACCCGGTTTAGATGGATACTAACGGCTTTTCGGTGGCGCTAGTTTCCGCAATCTTTCCCGGGCTTGTATGGCTTCGTTGGTGCGTGGATAGCGCTGGATGACGTGCTTCAATTCTTGTGTGCCTTCGTCTTCTTTTCCCATTTCTATGAGCGCGAATCCCTTCTTGAGCTGCGCGGCGGCGGCCTTGTTTCCGCTGGGGAAATTCTGCACGACCAGATCATAGCTGGCGATGGCTTTCTGGTAATCGCCGGCCTTGAACTGAATTTCGGCTAGATAGAAATATGCGTTTCCGGACAGGTCGGTGTTGGGGTAGAACTTGATGTAGTCGTTGAATTCCTGGACTGCCAGATCGTTTTTTCCGCCGTTGTAGTCGCGCAGGGCGTTGTTGTAGAGCACGTCGGGCGGAGGGGCCTGAGCGATCGCCTGGGCTTGCTGCTGCGCTTGCGACTGCTGCGCGGCCATGGACTGCTGCGCCGCTTGCATGTCCTCGAATCCCTTGCTCAGCTTGGCGAGGCGGACTGTGAGTTCGTCCATGGTGTCGTTCAGCGCCTGAATCTGGCCGGAGATCTGGTCGACTTGTGCGGCGCGATCCTGCTGTTGTTTGTTGACGGACGTTTGCAGTTCGCCGATGGCGGCGCTCACTTTATTGGCGGCGTCGGTGTTGTGCTCGAGCAGATTCTTCATGACGCCCATGCGCTCGTCAAAGGATCGCATCATCGTGGTCATCTGCTGCTGCAACTGGGTGACCTGGGTTTGGAGTTCGATGATTTCCTTGCTGGCGCCGTAGGCGGGAGTGGTCCAGATGGTGAGGAAGAGCGCCACGAACAGCGCAAGAACGAGAGAAATGCGATCGGATTTCATAGTTACTCCATTAATTAAATGTCAACAATCCGCCGGGCGTCCAGCGGATGGAACCGGAGAAAGCAAGGACGGGCGAGACGCCCGTCCCTCCACTTCCGCAGTTTATTTTTCGTACACGAAGTGTCCGCGGCGGTTTTGCTGCCAGCAGCTTTCGGTCGACTGGGTGCAGAAAGGTTTCTCCTTGCCGTAGCTGAAGGTCTTGATACGATCGCCGGCCAACCCAGCCTGGATCAGCGCATTCTTCACCGCGTCCGCGCGATTGGTGCCCAGGGCCAGGTTATATTCGGTGGAGCCGCGCTCGTCGCAGTATCCTTCGATGGTGATGTGGATGTTGCGATGCTGTTGCAGGAACTGTGCGTCGCGCTGCAAGGAGCCTTGCTCAGAGGCGCGCACATCGTACTTGTCGTAATCGAAGTAAATGTCCTTCACGTTTTGCGCGAAGAGTTCCTGCTCTGTGGCGTTGGAAACTGTTGTTGGCGGCGCAGGTGCGCGGTTGACGGTCACGCGAGCGGTGGCGTCCTGGGTTCCGCCGGCGCCTTTTGCGATGAGATGGTAGGTGGTTGAGTCGACCGGAGTAACCTGACGCGAGCCGCTCGTATCCACTAGGCCGATGCCCTCGATGCTGACGTCGGTCGCGTTCGTCGTCTGCCAGGTCAAAGTTGTCGATTGGCCCGGGTCGAGATTATTCGGGTTCGCCGACAACGAGGCTGTCGGAGCGGTGGGTGCGGGTGGGGGCGGGGGCGGGGGCGGGGCGACCTTCTTTGCGCAGGCGCCCAGGAACATGATCGTGCCGAGTGCGAATAGGAGAGTGAGCCATCTCGTCATTCTTGTGGTTGCTGTTATTGCGTGCTTCACTGATTCCTCCAGTTTTCTGTGCGCCCCGCATGGTGGCGTGCAATTTGCAGATTCGCGGCAGGGCGCACTCTGGGCCAGCCGCAAAACCGTGCTTCTTAACAGCCCGTGATCAACTCCAAATCTCTGACCGCAGCGCCTGAAGGCGCTTTCATGGTGTAGCTCCTGCGGCACGCCTGAAGGCGTATCCTGATACGAACTTCACTTGCCACCACAGGATGTCAAGCAATTTACTTCCAACTCCAGTTGGGCTGCGTGTTGGCGCCCGTAAAAGTCAGCTGCTTCACATTCGTGCCGTCCGCCAGCATGGTCCATATCTGGTCGCTGCCCGAGCGGTGCGACTGAAACACAATGTGCCGCCCGTCCGGAGACCAGCAGGGAAAATCGTTGCGCCCGGAGTCGTGGGTGAGTTGCACCCACTGCTTGCTGGCGACATCCATCAGATAGAGGTCGTTGGAACCCGGCTCTCCCGGCCCGTACTTGCGCATCCAGGAGAAGGTCAGAAACTGCCCGTTGGGCGACCAGTTGGGAGAAACCGCGTAGCCTTGATCGGTGACGCGCTGCAGGTTGGTGCCATCGGCTTCCATGGTATAGATCTGCGGCAGCCCGGAGCGTCCGCTGACGAAGGCGATCTGGGCGCCGGTTTTGCGGTTCCAGGTGGGCGAAACGTCCGGGCCTTTATCGTTGGTCAGGCGAAGCGAGTTTCCTCCGGATGCGTCCACCACGAAAATGTTGGGATAGCCGTTGCGCGAGGAGGAGAACGCGATCTTGCCCTCGGGCGACCAGGAGGGCGAAAGATTCATGCCTCCAAAACGCGGGAAGCTGACCATGCGGTTGAGATCGAATGAGTACATCATGATTTCCCAACCGCCCTTGTTGATCGAGCTGAACGCCAGCCGCGAACCATCGGGCGAGATGCGCGGCGACAGGGAAATGCTTCCCAGGTGCGTGATCTGCTGCTGGTTGGCGCCGTCGTAGTCCATCATCCAGACTTCTTTGTGGCCGGTGCGCTCGCTGACGAAATAAATCTTGGTTTCGGCGATTCCCTGTACGCCTCCGCCCAGGCGGAAGATGATTTCGTCGGCAAAGCGGTGTGCGATGACGCGCACGGCGTCGGTTGTCGCGCTATCGGTGTACTGCTTGCCGAGTACTTGCGGGGACTTCTCATTCTTTACGTCGTAGAGCCAACCCTGTACCGTAACTTTGCCATCGGCTGCGCCCAGGTTGCCGAACGCGAGCATGGAGGTGTTGGGCGGCGGGGAATTCCACGCCGTGAAGTTGATTTCGGAGGGTTGCCCCGGCTCCTGCAGCGGATAAAAACTCTTCGAGACTAAGTCGAAGATTCCGGCGTTGTCGAGGTCGTTCCAAAGCGTGTCGTTGAAAGTCTTCAGAAGGTTGGAGTTGTTGGCGTCGGAGGTCGAGGGCTTGAAGTCGGATGCGGCCAAGCGCACGCGTTCGACGCCGAGGCCGGTGCCGGTGCGAATCCAGTCCTGCGCGGAGCTGGTGGCCGCCAACAGAAGGAACGAGACAACTGCGATTACAGCGTGACGGCGAATTGGACGAGCCGCGTTACTCAATTTTGTGCTCCCTATTTGGTCGTTGGTCGTCAGTCGTTAGCAAACCGTAGCACGACTCCAAATCTCTGGCCTCAGCGCCTGAAGGCGCTTTCATAACTCAGGCGCTGCGGCACGCCTGAAGGCGTGCCCTGATACGAACCGTATTCGCACTGCGGATCTTAGCAAACCCTCCGAACGACTAGCGAGTGACGACCAACGACTGACGACCAACGACTGACCTACCTCTTGTAATCGAACCAGAATTCTACCGACACTTTGCTTCCCGAGTAATCCGGCGGCAGCGGTCCGAAGTTATCAATGCGTTGAAGCGCGCGGACGGCCGACTGGTCCAGCGACGGCACACCGCTCGACTGCTCGACTTGGACATTCAACGGGTGACCGTCGCGTGCTATATCGAAGGTCAGATAAACGCGTTTCGCCTCGGCGATGCGCGGGTCCACCTCATACTTCAACCAGTTTTCGGTGACTTTCCTCTGCACGGCTTGCACGTACCAAGAGTAGCGGCTGCCGAAATCGCCGCCACTTCCGGTAAATCCAAATCCGCCCTTGGCGCCTCCTGCGCTCATGGTATATGGGCCGCTGACCGGGCCCCCCTCGCCATACGGAATTTGATTCGACTCGGGCGGTTCTGGTTCCGGCTTCCTTTTGGTAGCGCTGGTCACAGGCTTGGGTTTGACCTTCGTGTTCTTGTCGGGAATCGGAATCGCTTCCGGTTCTTTTTCCTGAACCATGGGCTGCGACTTCGAAAGACCCTTGGATTCCGTTGCCAGGACATTCGTTGTCTCTATGGGGTTGGCGGGCAAGGGAATCGAGCTCACGAGGGTTGCTCCCATGGCATCTCCTCCTCCGCCGCTGCCCCAGCCTTCACCACGAAATCCGTGAAGAAACATCGCGTAGAGCGTGACGAACGCCGCGAATGCCAAATGCAGGCCGAGCGACCAGGCCAGAGGCCGGCGCAGTTGCGCGGGTTCGGAATAGATGTCGATATCGTACATATCAGTATCAGCGATGGCCGCCATGGGTATCCATCGGCTGGGTAACGATGCTGACGTTGCTGATGCCCGCCTGCTTGATGGCGTCCATCACGGTGGCAAAGGTGCCAAAGGGAACATCTTCGTCGGAGCGCAGGAAGATCGACTGGTGTTGCGGGTCGCGAATCCTCTGCTTCAGGCGCGCTCCGATCTGGTTGATGTTGATGGGATCGTTGCCGAGAAAAACTTTTTGCGACTTGTCGATGCTGATGACCAGCCGTTCTTCGGTGATCTCTTTGACGGTGCGGGTGTGGGGCACGTTGACTTCGATTCCGGACTGCAGCACGGGCGCGGTCACCATGAAAATGATGAGCAGCACGAGCACTACATCCACCAGGGGCGTGATGTTGATGTCGGCGAGCGCGGTCTGGGTGCGTCCGTTGGCGGAGGTGAAGGCCATTAGCGCCGGACCTCGGTGACCTGGGGAGCTTGCTGACGCTCCACTAGATTCAGCATCTCGAGCGCGAAGTCGTCGTTGCGCGAGGCCATTTCACGAATGGAGCCGATGATGAGGTTGTAGGCGATCACCGCTGGGATGGCGGCCGCCAGGCCGGCGGCGGTGGTAACCAGAGCTTCGGAAATTCCCGGAGCGACCGCGCGCAAAGTCGCCGCGCCGGCGGTGCCCAGCCCGTGGAACGCGTCGATGATTCCCCAGACGGTTCCAAACAGTCCGATAAACGGAGTAACGGCGCCCGTAATCGCCAGCCACGGGACATTGCGTTCGAGGCGAGTGACCTCCTCTGAAGATGCGATCTGCATGGCGCGCTGAATAGCCACCAGGTTGTGGATGCCGCCGGTTGTTCCCATCTGGCGTTTGAACTCCGCGACCGCGCCTTCAAATACTCCCACCAGCGGGCTGGGACGGAACTGGTCGGCAACCGAGGCGACGTCCTGCATGCGCTGCGCCTTGCGGAAGACGCGGACGAAGCGTCCGCTCTGCCCGCGCGCGCGGCGGATGAGCCGCCACTTGGAAAGAATGACGGCCCAGGAAAGCACACTGAACGCGATGAGCAGGATGAGAACGGTCTTGGCGACCGGACCGGTCTGAAGGACGAGATCGACGATTTCGCCGCCGACAAAGAACAGGAGGACGGAAAAAAAATGCATTGGTTTAGGGAAAACCCCTGCTCAAGATTATAGACCAGGGTGGCGGGGCGTCCCGCCAGGGTACCGCATCGGTCAATGCGTTGGTGAGCGGTGTCGGGCTGCTTGCATCTGGGTTGGGCTTCGATGGCTATTAGTTCGGAATCACTGCCTCCCCTATATTTGAATAAGCGCTTTCCCCACCTTCGGCGTTTACCGCAGTTGCGACGTAATAGTAGGTCGTTCCGGACACAACCGTATCGTCCGTGTAGCTGGCGGAGGCGTCCAGCGCGCTATTGATCTGTTCGTAAGGGCCTCCGGAGACTGTGCCGCGGAACACATTGTATCCCACCGGGCTCCCGCTCCCTGCTTTCCAGGAAAGGGCGACATAATGGGAACTCTTAGCCACGCCCGTGCCGGTCAACTGCGCGACGGTGGGCGAGCCGGTTGCATTGCTGGTGAACCCGGCTTGGCCGGAGGCGGCGCCGGAGGCGCTGGGCGTGAACTTAATGGTGACGGCGACGCTGTTCCCTGCCGCAATGGTTGCGGGCAGAGTCAGCCCGGATAGGACAAATTCCGAACTCGTCGACGCGTCCGAGGAGATGGTTACGGCAGCGTTCGAGGCGGTGAGCGTAGCCGGCAGGCTGGCACTCGACCCCACTGTGACGCTACCAAAACTGAGGGTTGCAGGCGTCACTCCCAGTGCCGGTGCCGCACTGTTCTTGGACACGCCGGTCCCCGTGAGATCGATTGAAAGGGAAGAATCCTCGGCCGTATTCTTGAGCGTCATGTCCCCGGTGGACACTCCATCGGCAGTCGGCTTGAAGATGACGGGCAACTCGACGCTCGCCCCGGGCTGGATCTCGAGTGGCAGGGTGAAAGTGCCGTACCAGAACACGTTGTTCCCACCTCTCGATTTGTACGTGATGCTCAGCGCTGTGCTGCCGGTGTTCGTGAGTTCGATGGAATAGGTACTGGAAGCGCCAACCGCAACATTACCGAAGGCATGACTGCAAGGGTTGCATTGAAGTTGCTGCGCCCATGCGGACGCAGGCGCAAGGCAAAACAGAAGCGATGCGACTACGAATAGGATTAGGACCGGGGGAGAGAATCGCATGACTCAATCTTCCCCGAGCGCTCGCTTTCGATGCAAAATCAGAAGTGCATCCGGCGAATGATTTGTACTAGCCCATTTTGGGCACGGGGCGGCCTGTTTCGCGCACTCCCGCGGAGAGGCGGTCTGTGCTATCCGGTCTGTGCTATCCTGCGCGTAAATTACCGATCGCGTAGATTAAAGATTGGTGAATTAAGATCGTTGAATTAAAGATGGTCGTGAATTCGAAGATCGGTATGAGCTTCGTATGAACTAAAGATCGAAGGACCCTTGTGCTGGCCGAACTTCGACTCGAAAATTATGCCGTGATCGACAATGTCGCGATCGAATTCGCGGCTGGCCTGAACCTTCTGACCGGCGAGACCGGGGCGGGGAAGTCGATTCTGATTGACGCGCTGGGATTGCTGCTCGGAGACAAGGCGTCGTCGGATGTGATCCGCACGGGCGCAGAGCGGGCCGTGGTCGCGGCCGTGTTTGAGAGCGAGGGAGCGGCGGCGCGTTCCATCGCTGGGATACTCGAGACGAACGGCCTGGACGCGGAGAATGGCTCGCTGATTCTGCGGCGCGAGATTGCTGCCGGCGGCAAGGGACGGGTCTTCATCAATAATCAGCCCGCGACGGTGGCGGTGCTGAAACAGATTGCGCCGCACCTGGCGGTGATCCACGCGCAGAATGAATCCATCGTAAACTTCGATGCCGCGGCGCGGCAGGAACTGCTCGATGCTTACGCCGGAGTCGAGTTGAAGGAAGTATGCGGCGCGTTCGCCCACTGGAAGCAGATTCGCGGGCGCATCGCCGAACTCGAACAGGACGAGCAGGATCGTATGCGGCTGCTGGACCTGTGGAATTTCCAGTGCCGTGAAATCGAAGAGGCGCGTCTGCGGGCCAGCGATAGTGCGCAAGGAGGTCCGCAAGAAGATGAGCAACTGGAAGCCGAGAAGCGCGTTTTAGCCAATGCCGAGAAAATTTACGGCGCGGCCATCAATGCCTTCGACCTGCTCTATGAGGGCAACGCATCCACTTCCTCGAGCCTGCGTGCCGCGCAGAAGCACCTGGAGGAACTGGCTCGTTATGAGCCGAAGTTTCAGGAAGCGCTCGGGGAGTTGGAGTCGGCGCGCATCAGCGTCGAAGATGTGGGAGCGACGCTGCGCGATTATGCCGGAGGAATCCAGGCTTCGCCCGAGCGGCTCGCGGAAATCGAAGAGCGGCTGGCGCTGCTGGATCGTCTGAAACGCAAGTACGGTCCTACGCTTGCGGAGACCATTGCTTTTGGCGATGACATACGGCGCAAGCTTTCCGAGATGGAGAATAAAGATCAGGTGCTGCTCGAACTGCGGGCGATGCTGGCCGTCTCTGCCGAGGAGTATCGCAAAGCCGCTCGCAGCGTCTCGCGCAAGCGGCTGGAGGCGGGACGGAAACTGGAGAAGCTGGTCGAGGCCGAGGTTAACGACCTTGCCATGCGCGCCAGCTTTCGCATTGCCGTCGAAGAAAACGAGGGCGAAGAACATTGGACTTCTTCGGGCATCAACCAGGTGATCTATCGTATTACGACCAATGTGGGCGAGACCATGCGGCCGCTGGAGCAGATCGCCTCGGGCGGAGAACTTTCACGCGTCATGCTGGCGCTGAAGGCGAGCGTCGAGGCGGGGATGAATCCGGCGGGCGATGCAACAAAAAAGAAGAAGTCGGCGGCTGCGCAGCGGACGTTAGTCTTCGACGAGATTGATACCGGCATCGGAGGGCGCGCTGCCGAGGCCGTGGGGAAGAAATTGAAGGCGCTCGCCAAAGGCAATCAGGTGCTCTGCGTTACTCACCTGCCGCAGATCGCAACCTTTGCTGATCACCACTACTTGATCGAGAAACGCGAGGCTTCGGGCCGCGCTAAGACCACTGTCCGGCAGATTAGCGGCGACGAGCGCACCGAAGAAGTGGCTCGGATGCTGTCGGGAGCTAAGTTGACTGAAACTTCGCGGAAACATGCAGAGCAGATGATTCGGGCGAATGGGTGAGTTCCGATTTGGGTCGATATTACTACTTGGTACCCCCACCCCCCTCCCCCCCTGTCTAGTGGAATCATTGAGTTAGGAGGGAATTTCCGCGATGGTCTTTGAATCTAAAGGACTTATACTAAAGTATTCTGGGAATAAGGACTTAGCTCTAGGCTTTCTGCTGCTACATCGATGGGGTCTGTTGCAGCTCGAAAAAAATTAACTCTTGGTCCTATTAGAATCATTGGTTTAGCGGTAAATTCCCGCCAGATCTTTGAGTTTAAAGGACTTATTCGTAAAATATTCAGGAATAAGGACTTACGCTGACTTCACCCATTTCGGCGGTTGCTTCTCTCTCGGCGCTTGGTCAGCTTTGGGCGCGGGAAGGCCGGGGCCGGAGCTCGGTTATTTTGTCTTCGGCTATTTTGTCAAAGATCGAATCCGTGATACGGCAAACACTTTGTTTGCTATGAATCTATTTTAGCATTTGGTGTCAAGTGCCAATTCTCGCCCAATCGAGATCTTCGTCTGCCACCTTCGATCATCCCGCTTCCGACCTCTTGGGAAAATGTTGCGATCAAATCGGGCTCCTGCCCTATGATTGGCATGTGCTCACGGAAGAAGACAAACAGTGGATTAGCGAGCGGTTAGAAAAGGTGGAAACCACCCTGCCGACCGAGTTTCACAAGTGGGCGTCCCCAGTCGAATTGCGTCAGCGGAGCCATGCCGCAGCCCTTCGCGCGCTGGATACCGAAGTTTAGTCTCTGTCAGACCGGCTCAAGAATCTCGAAGGCCGCTGAACGGTCCCTCGTTCGATCCCTCGTCAGAGTAGCTTATCCTTTGAACGATGAACCTAGAGTCACGGTTCGTGGCTTGCCCGTCTTCGATGGACCGCCCGCCATTCGGCGAGCAGGAAAGTCAAAGTCCCCGCCCAAGCGAAGCTTGAGCGGGGCACCCCCGATTTGATTTAGGCCGGGCCAGCCCCCCGGGAGCTTTGAAAGGCAAGATTTTCTACACGCCCGACGTTTTTGCGCCGCTGACCGATCAAGAACTGAAGGACACGGGATTCGAGTAGCAGCTCGGTGCCCAGCCCTTAAAGATGTGCGTCAGAATTCGGTCGTCCCTCCGGGACTTGAATTATTTCTTCCGCTGTTCCCAGCGCTGAAGCGCTGGGCTAAGCTCGGACGCCCCTCCGGG
>Ga0187890_10002485_pt1 | contig 12849 bp, 12 predicted proteins | sample June2016WEW_21_1_FD_133005 | JGI IMG/M metagenome (GOLD analysis project Ga0187890, IMG submission 133005) | Peatland microbial communities from SPRUCE experiment site at the Marcell Experimental Forest, Minnesota, USA - June2016WEW_21_10 | ecosystem: Environmental > Terrestrial > Soil >... | reverse complement strand
GAACAACCCAGATCGTGCACTGCTCACCACAAACGCGGTGGTCGCTGCCGAGGCCGAGAAGGCCTCGCACGTCGCGCAGGTCCTAAGTCACCTCCCCCTCGACGTCGACCCCTACCGGGGAACGATCGAGGAGTGGGTCGCGTCGCGGCCCTTAGGCCCACTCCCGCTTGTCTTGTGCGCGTTCGACTCCGTGGAGTCACGCCGCGAGCTGCAGGATGCGCTCCCGATGCAGGTAGCGAACGCGGCGTGCGGCGGGGACCACATCGCTGTCTCGGGCCATGTCACCGACAACGGGCCATGCGTGTACTGCCTGCACATCGCCGATGTGCTCGACAGCGAGCGCATCACCTTCAAGCTCATCCTCGCTAGCACCGGCCTTCCGGCGCGCATGGTTCAGGCCTGGCTCGAGCAGGGCGTCCGCCTTGAGAAGCAGCATCTCCGCGAGATCGAGCGCAACCGCGAGATGCCCGAGGGAGCGCTCGATCCCTACGTCGGGTTGACCGTCGACGAGCTCCACCGTGTCGCCCTCGCATACGGCGAGTTCACAGTCGAGCTCACCAACGGCATCGCCGCCGTCGCCGCGCCCTGGGTCACCGGCCTCGCCGGCTTCATCACGGCCGGCGAGGCGCTGAAGGCAGCCACCCCGGCCTATGAGGCGTACCGGCTCGGGCCGTGGTCACCCGGGCGGACCCGTTACGAAGAGCTCCTGTACGGCTCCGCCGCGGACGCGATCGTCGGCCCAGTGGCCCGCTGGGAGGGCAGCGAGTGCCTCTGCCGCTCAACGCGCCGTCTGCGGCTGCTTGCCGAGCTCTACCCCCAAACCTAAAGATCCACGGCCCCCGGCCGATCAGTTAGGGTAGCCGCTTGGGACCTCGAGCCTGCTGACGTATGCCCGCCACGCTGAACGCCCCTGCGCTTGACACCCACCTCGGCGACCAATGGATGCTCGCCGAGCTCCTCGCGCGCCCGGGGGTTCTCGAGCATGGCCATTTCCGCCTCCTCAGCGGCGCGCACAGCGAGCACTTCCTGCGCTTCTCGCGCATCGCGGCCGACACGCAGGCGCTCGCCGGCCTCGTCGCGGCGCTCGCGCCGACCGTCGCGGTGTGGCAGCCCGAATCTGTGCTTGCGCCCTCCACGGCCGGGGTCTCGCTCGCTCGTGAGCTCGCGAAGCAGCTGGGACTCGCGCTCCACCTGGCCAGCGTGGACGCACGAGGCCGCGCCGACGGCCTCATCGGGGAGCCACCGGCGGCGGCGACCCGGATCCTGATCGTCAACGACGTCGTCACCACCGGTGACGGGTTGAAGGCGCTCGCCGAGGTCGCGAAGGCCGCAGGCGCCGACATCGCGGGCGCCGCCTGGTTTGCCTCTCGCTCCGCGGTCGACGTCGGGAGCAGACTCGGCACGCCCACCGCACGTCTGCTGACCGTCGAGCTCCCCTCGACAGCCCCGGAGAGCTGTGCGCGCTGTGCCGCTGGCGAACCAGCAACCGACGGTCTCGACCTGAACTGACTAGTCAGCAAGACTCGTCTAGCGGCCGGGTCCGGTTGGCCACATCGTCCGCCGGCGAACGCGTGGATCTACCGTCCCGCATCGCCGGTCCCGTCCAACGTGGTCGCTCCTAGCGAATCGACACCGTCGTCTGTCACGCTTCACGGCGAATCTTGCGCAAATAGCGGCGCGGGCCGCCGAGTGCGGAGGGTGCTGTCCGGGGTGGGTCGTATCTTCAGTGGCCATGACCGAACGGCAGTCGAGCGAAGTCGAGAAGGTCCTCCTACATATCAGCGACGCTCGCTCGCGGGCCCGCAGGGCTGCTGGGCGCTGCGCCGAGGATGGGGCTGAGGCTCATATTGTCGCGGCGCTGACCGACGCCGAGCAGCAGCTCGCGGAGCTGCATCGCAAGCTCTCGCAGGGCACGTACTACGCGGTGCCCGATAACTCGCTGAAGCTCGCTGTCTAGTCACGGGCGGGCGAGCCCGTGACCGGCGAGGAGATCAAGCGCAACCTCGTCGAGTTCGCACGCAAGTGGAGCCTTTACGACGGTACTGAGCGGGCGGAGGCGCAGACCTTCCTCAACGAGCTGTTCGCGGCGTACGGCCAGGATCGCTATGAGGCTGGCGCGCGCTTTGAGGAGGCGCAGGCGGGGCGCTTCCTGGATCTGATCTGGCCGCGGGTCTGCCTGGTTGAGATGAAGCGCCCCAGCGAGGCCGCCCGGCTCGCCTCCCATCGCGAGCAGGCCATGAGCTACTGGCGGGGCGCCGCAGATCCCGAGCACAACATCCCGGCTCCGCATTTCGTGGTCCTCTGCGCCTTTCGCCGCTTCGAGGTCTGGGAGCCGGGCGAATACCCCAACGCGCCGCGGGCGGAGTTCGACATCGTCGAGCTGCCCGAGCGCCTGGATGCGCTCTTGTTCCTCGCGGGCCAGGAGCCGGTGTTCATCGGCACGCAGGTTGCCGTCACAAAGGATGCCGTCAGGCTGATCACGGACCTGTATGCAGCGTTGGGGGAGCGTCGCGCGGCGCCGCCGGATGAGCTTCGGGATTTCATGCTCCAGTGCGTGTGGTGCATGTTCGCCGAGGACCTCAGCCAACTGGAGTCCCACCTGTTCACGCACATCGTCGATGAGCTGATCGCGCAGCCCGGGCGTTCGAGCGCCGATGACCTGGGAGGGCTGTTCGAGTGGCTCAACCGCGATGACCCACGGCCTGCAGGCGGACTCTACGCCACAACGAGGTACGTCAACGGTGCGCTGTTTCGACATCCCGCGCGTGTCCATCTGGAGGCCAACGAGTTGCGTGTCCTGCGTCTGGCGTGCGAATACGACTGGCGCAAGGTCGAGCCGCACATCTTCGGCTCGCTGTTGGAGGGCTCGCTCGGCCGCGAGAGTCAATGGGCGCTCGGGGCGCACTACACGCACGAGGTCGACATCCAGAAGGTGATCAAGCCATCGATCGTTGACCCATGGCGCGGACGTATCGAGGATGCCACCACGTTGGCTCAGGTCCAGCAGCTGCAGAACGAGCTGCTGAACTACGTCGTCCTGGACCCGGCGTGCGGGTCGGGCAACTTCCTGTACATCGCCTACCGCGAGCTCCGCCGGCTCGAGCATCGACTGCACCAGAAGGAGCGAGACCTGCGCCTCGCCCAGGGCCGGCGAAGGGCCGCGCAGGGCGCACTCAGTGCGTTCTTTCCGCTCACGAACATCAGGGGCATCGAGATCAACGCCTTCGCGGTCGCGCTCGCGCGCGTGACCTTGTGGATGGCCCACAAGCTCGCGGTCGACGAGCTCGATCTCGACGAGGCGACGCTCCCACTCGAGAACCTCTCAGGAATCCAAGCGAGCGACGCCCTTCGCATCGCCTGGCCAAAGGCGAGTGTCATCGTCGGGAACCCGCCCTTCCACGGAGATCGACATCTACGCGGGCTGCTCGGCGACGACTACGTGCAGTGGCTGGAGGACACCTTCGACTGCGGGATCAAGGATCACTGCGTCTACTGGTTCCGCAAGGCCCAGAATCATCTGGAGCCCGGGCAGCGCGCCGGTCTCGTAGGCACTAACTCGATCCATCAGAACCGCGCTCGCTCGGCGAGCCTTGACTACATCATCGACAACGGCGGGGTCATCACAGACGCCGTGTCCAGCCAGGACTGGCCGGGCGACGCGAACGTCGATGTCAGCATCGTCAATTGGATCAAGCAACCCGAGAAGCAGCCGTCGGTCGCGGTGCTCGACGGACTCGAGATCACCGAGCCGATCGCTGCCTCTCTGCGCCCGTGGAGCGCCGCTGTCGAGCGTGCCAAGCCTCTCGCGAAGAACCGTGGGCGAGCTTTCTTTGGTCCGATCCCGGGCGCGAGCGGCTTCGTGCTAGAGCCGGCGGAGGCGCAGGCTCTCCTGGACGGCAAGCCAGATGGCTGGTCGACCGTCGTGCGGCCGTACCTGGTCGGCGATGACCTCGCCAAGGACCCACATCAAGCACCGCGACGCTGGATAATCGACTTTGGCCACCGGACCCTCGAGGAAGCCCGCGAGTTCCCGGACGCGCTAGAGATCGTGCGCACACGCGTCAAGCCACAGCGCGACAAAGTTCGCCGCGCCACCTATCGCCAGAACTGGTGGCGATTCTCCGAGCCACTGAGGGAGATGAGATCCGCGCTCGCGCCCCTACGCCGATACGTAGCCAGCCCAGCGCAGGCAAAGCGGATCCTGTTCAGCTGGGTCGAGCCGGCAGTATGCCCGAGCAACCTCGTCACGGTCTTCGCGTTCGACGATGACTACTCGATCGGCGTGCTCAGCTCCTCAGCGCACCGGCACTGGCTCGAGGCCGGTTGGTCCACACTCGAGGACCGGCTGCGCTACACGCCAAGCACGGTCTTCATAACCTTTCCCTGGCCGGACCCGAGCTCCACTCAACGCGACGCGATCGCGAACGCCTCTGCCGCGCTGTATGAGACACGCTCCCGCCTATGTGTCGAACACAACCTCGGACTGACCGACCTCTACAACAGCATGGACGAAGGCGGCTTCCAGAGCCTCGCCGAGCACCATGCGGCCCTCGATCTGGCGGTCATCGCAGCCTACGGCTGGACGCCAGGCGACGTTGACACCGCGCACGCCCTGAACGCTCGACTACTCGCGCGCAACCTCGACATCGCCTCGCGCAAGACTCCCTACGCCGGCCCAGGCTGAAGCAGGCCGTTACCGTTCCTCGCGAGAGGACCGCGGTCGACGAGAGCGCCGCGCTAGGTCGTTCCGCCCTGGCGGAGCTTGTACATCGCCCGTGGCCGCGCGCCGTTCGGTTGCTCGCGTCGCGTGACTGCGCCCTCCTGCTCGAGCTTCCCAAGGATGTTGTATGCGGTGACCCGGTTGACGCCGGTGGCGTTGACGATGTCGCTGACCGATGCCTCTGAGGAGCTGGTCTGGAGCATCTGCAGAATCGCCTCGCGGTTCGCTCCGCGTGGGGCACGCTTTCCGTGCCGGCGCCGCCGCCGTTTCGGGCGCGACTCCGGTGTCGCGGCTGGGCTCGGCGTCGCTCTGCTCCCGCGTTTTCCGGGAGGGCGGCCAGGGCCTCGACGGCTCGGTTTGGCAGCCGTGCCATCCTCCGCCGCTGGCGTAAGCTCGCCGAGCGCGGCGCTCGCGGCCGTGAGTCGCTCGTACTCGGCGAGGTAGGGCTCGAGCTCCTGGAGCCGACTCTGGATTTCCCTCTGAATCTCCTCTACGCGGTCGGTAGCCACGATCTCTACTCGCCTTTCTGGAAATGCCCTCTCCACGGATGGATCGGCGCATGAGTTGCGTTGCCGCACTATACGAACCTCCGACTCCGACGCCGACGCCGCGAGCTCGCCGACGTCGGCCGCCGCATCTGATGCGGCTGTCTGGGTCTTGCGCCCGAGCTAGCGGCCGCAGCAGCGCTTGTACTTGATCCCGGAGCCGCAGGGGCAGCGCTGGTTGCGGGTGGGGCGGTCGGTTCTGACTCGCCGCATGGCGCTGTTGCCCGCTAGGAAGCCGGGAGGCATCGGTTCTTCGTGAGTGATCGGGAACGGACCTGATCCCGAGCGGATCCGCGCCGACCACAGCTCCCAGGCCGCGTAGGCGTCTGGGTCGTAGTCGAGGTTCCCGGCGAGGCGCCGCAGCGTCTCGGCGCCCAGGTCGTTCGTCTCGGGCGTGTCTGCGACCACTGCCGCCACGGCTTCCTCGTCATTGCCGAACGCGGCGACCATCCCCCGGACCGCTGCGAGGTGTTCTGTGACGATTATCTCGCGGATTTGATCGGCGTCGGCGATGGAGTCGCAGAGGGCTCCGCAGATACCACCGGGACTCGGCCACGGCTGGGTATCGGTGTTGAGCGCCATCGTCTGCACGCCTTCGCTGGCTCCGCGGGGTGGAAGCATGATCTGCGGGGCGTTGCGGCGCGTGAAGTTGTTTGTCGGGTTGGCGCTGGCGAGACGCTCGCCGACGGTGCGCTGGGCGGCGACGGCCGCACACACTTCGGCGGAGAGAAGGATTGGGGTCCCAGGACCCCATGGCAGCCGTGCCGAATACAGAGCCGCGGCCGTGTCGTCAGCACAAACAGCGACGGTCGTGAAGCCGGTGCCGCCCTGGTACCCGAACCGGATGACGCCGGCGTTTGTGCACAGCTTGGCGTCCAGGTCCTCAAAGGCGCGTTTCGCGGCCAGCTCGTCATCGTAAAGGCAGGCAATAATGTGCGGGCAGGGTAGTAGTAGTTTGTTGGCTTGTAGTGACATCTCCTAGAGTTATCACATAAGTTGAAAAAATGTTCGAGATTTTCTGAACTCACAGAGTTACGGCATCGCGCGGGGCCGTGGCGCACCGTTTTGTGGTCGTCTCACGCCGGTTTGGCGCGTTTCTGACGCTGTTTTCCAAAGAAACCTCTAATGAGGTCTCTTTGATATCGGGGCGCGAGGAGAGGCGTTGGGTCGCGGAGCTTTACACCGACGTCACGGTGTTAGGGCGTTTGCTCAACCGTCGGGTAGCGTCGCGCCCGCTGCTGGAGCGCTCTCGCTACCCTCGCGAAATGCCCTGTTGTTGGAAATCACCATCACGGCCAGTAGTAGACGGGCATTCCGCTCGGTTGAGCAAAGCAAACCAACGTGGAAAAGACCTGCGGTTTTTCCACGTTCTTTCGAGCTACGAGTGGTCCAGACGCCACGACATGCACCGGTGCGCGTGCGGGCGGTTTCGAAGCGCCTTTGAGGATGGAACCCGCCCACCTACATCCACACGCGGGCAGAGAGACGCATCGGAATAACGTGGAAATGAGCACCGCGGCGCTCGACGCCGGTTTCCACGTTATTCCGGGCACATCGGACGTATTTCCACGTTGTTTAGGGTGCTGCGTCGTGCAGGCGTGTGGAAAAGGGTGGAGCGAGTAGACCGGCGAATTCGGGGGTTGACTTCTCGTCGTCTGGGTGTAAGAGAAGAGGCGTGGCCGAGAAAGATGTGGGGCGGTGCGAGAGGTTGGCGGGGCAGCGAGTCGTCGCGGGGGTCGACGAGTCCTACTTTGACGCTGATGACGAGTTCTGGGCGCCGATCCGTCAGGCCGACGAACGCGACGCCACCGCTCACGAGCGCGAAGTACGCCAAGGTCAGGGTTCTCCAGTACGGGGCGCGCAGGCGAAGCGCCGCAGCGGCGGGGCCGCCAGTCCAGGTCAACGGCGAGCGTCGCGGCTGAGCCTTCGGCGTCTGCGGACGCGGCTTAACCGGCCTCACTGGCGATACTTCGAAGGTATCGTCGATCCCGCGCGCCGTCGAAAATGGCTGGGGGCACTCACACAAACGTCCAGCGGGGCCATTGCGGAGGCAAGTCAGGCTCAAGGACGGCGCGCGCGAGGGTCGCGTGGAGTGGTGCTCGTGGGCGCGACTTGGCGGCGCTGGATCAGTGAGCCCCCATCGGGGGCAGTGGACTGCGAGGCGGCGCGATCCGGGGTTGACTCTGTAAGAAGCGGCACCATCGGCATATGACCGCGATAGCGAAACACACAGGTGACCGAGTCGACGGGACTCCGAAAGCGGGGGTGTGCGTGCACGAGCCCGCTTCCTCGGCTAGGCGTGCCATACGGTGGCGTGAGCGCATCGAGAGCGCGGAGACTACGGCATCAAGTGTCCCGCCAGCGGTGCCGTGCGGACCCGGGTTCCGCTCTGCGAACCGTACAGCCGCCGGCACATGACCTAACCAGGGGCCGGGCCCTACTGTATGAGGTGCTCTTCCCGTCGTGTGCCTTCGGATGCTCTCCAGCTGATGCTTGTTGGCTTGGGGTCGAGGATGGCGGCGACGGTGTTGTTGATGACGGTGAGCGGTTCGGTCCCGTGGGGGGTGGTGACGTTGACGTTGGAGATTCCGTTGGGGATTAGGCAGTCGAGCAGAACGCCATCTTTGTTCGGTGCTTCGATGGTGCCGCATGCGAGCGTCCTCGAGTCTGCGGCGGTTGTCTCCGGGCCGCAGCCGCCGCCCGCTGCCAGGCCGGGCTCGCGCTCGACTGCACACACGTTCTCCGCGTCTCCGAAGACGATGATTTCGTAGAGCGAGTTGCCCTGTGCGAGCCTGAATGATGCGGGGTCGATGACGGCGTTGGGAGTCAGGAGCTTGACCTGTTTGATCGCTGCGGCGCCTGGTCGGGCCGTGTCGCTGTCGAACACCGCAAACGCTTGCCGTGCCGCGGTGCTGAGCACCCCGCCGCCTGAGACCCCGAAGGCGAACCGGTGCGCCGCCGTGTTGACGGTCGGGGTAGGGCTCTGAGACGCACCGCGCGATGAGAGCGCGACTGTGGCGGCGGCGAGCGTGAGGATCGCGAGGCCCGATGCGACGCGCAGTACGCGCGTTTGCTGCACGGGTGCTGTCCGGGGCGCAGCTGCGCTCGTCCAGGGGCGCTCGGCGAGCTGGACGGGCGGGATGTTCTGGAGCGCGCTGGTGATATGGCGCAGGCGAGGATCAGATGGGGGCGTCGGCTTGGACATTTGGGATCTCCTGATCGGGTGTCTGTTCAATCTGCTCGTAGGCGTAGGCGAGTCGTCGGCTCGCCCTTTGCAGGCGCTTGCGTAGCGCGTCCTGGTGGATGCCGGTCAGTGCGGCGAGTTCGGGGCTGTCGAAGTGGTGCACGTAGCGCAGCACGAACAGGCTTCTGTCCGTGGGTCCCAGGGTGCGGACGAGCAGGTCACGCATCGCGATCGCCTCGTCAGCTGGCCGCTCTCTCGCTGCGGGCGGTGAGCGGGCGAGGAGCCGCCTGAGCGCATGCGCGCCGCGTCGGCGCGTGCGCAGCGCACTCAGCGCCCGGTTTCGCGCGATGCCGTATAGCCAGGCGCGGCGTTCCGCCGGGTCTTTGGGAGCCTGCTTGCGCTCGCGCCACGCTACGAGGAACGTCTCCTGCATCAGGTCGGCCGCGAGCATGCGATCGGATGTCATGTGCGCAAGAAAGGAGCCGATCGGCCGCTCCAGTTCCCGGACGAGCTGCGCGAAGCTCTGCTCATCGGAGCGGTCGCCGACTTGGCTCATGTCAGTTCAAGTGCCGCACGGCGATCAATCGTGACATCGGTGTGCCCGAGTGGTCGGACGAGGCGGTTTGTCGAGGGAGTTCCGGTCCTAGCCGAGAGGCAGGCACGTGGGCGCCGGGTCGCGGTACAGGCCGCTGCCGATGCCCATGGCGTGAGAGGAGCCGTCACCGTTGTGGCGGTCGAGCAGGCGTGCGGTGATGACGACCGTGTCTCCTGGTGGGATCACGTTCGGATGGATGAGGATGGTTAGGCCGCCGAAGCCGGTGTGCTTCTGCGGGCGCGCAGCCCCCTGCAGCAGCGCGCCCTCTGCCAGCAGGATGGATTCGACGTGTTGTCGTTCGCTGTGCTGCCTGACGAAGCCGGTGCCGAGCGGGGCCAGCTCGCCCTTGGCGGTGCAGCCCTGTTCGCGCGTGACGACTCTCACTCTCACGCCGAGGCTTGCGAGCCGCGCGTCTGCGGCTCTCGTGCCGAGGAGCTCGTTGAGCGTGAGCGTGACAGAGCCGTCACGGTTCACCACCACCGCGTAGGCCGGGGTGGTTGTGCCCGCGGTGAGCGCCAGCGTCGCGGCGGCGGCAGCGGCCACGGCCAGCGCGGCGCCCCCGGCCACCAGGATTCGCCGAGCGGGCCGCCGACGCGTCAGCCGGGCCCTTCCGACGGCCGACGCGAGTGGCTCGCCGTGGTTGCGCGCGAGCTCCGACCATAGGCGATCCTCAAAACTGGACATTGTCCGTGCTCTCCTTTCGTAGTCTGGCTCGTGCTCTGAAGAGGCGTACGCGCAGAGCACCTGGCGAGAGCTCCAGCGCCGCAGCTGCTTCTTTTGGTGTGAAGCCCGCGAGGTGCACGAGCTCGATCGCCTCGCGGTCGATGTCCGGCAGGGCGGCGAGCGCTGTGAGCAGTTCGCGGGCGGATCGCTGCGTGTCGATTCGTTCTGCGAGCTGGTCGGTCTCGTCCTCGTCAAGTGGCTGGCGCGCCTCGTCGCGGCGGGCTGCGTCCTCTCGCCGGCTGGCGCGCTCGCAGTGTTTCGCATAGACGCGTTTGGCGATCGCGAACAGCCACGGGCGCTCGCTGCCATCCGCGGGGCCATGAGAGATGTAGGAGCTCATCGCCTCGACGAACGTGTCTGCGGTGAGATCGGCGACGAGCTGCGGGTTGCGGCTGCGCCGCGCGAAGAAGGCCGTCACGGCGCCCACCTGCGAGCGGTACAGCACCTCGAACTCGTCCAAGCACCCGCCGGACGGGGCAGTCCGGCTTCGCGAGGGGGCCTCGCCAGTCGAATGGCTCACGACTAGTAGGTGGCGTGCCGCGCTCGCATCGTTACAACACGCTACGCGCCAACCGCCGCCGTAGGGCCCGCTCGTGGTCGCCGACAAGAAGAGGTGCGTGGCATGCCTGTCACAACTTGCGGGCTCGCTCCAATATGTCTGCGATGTCCCCGCGAGACTTGTCGAGGTGCTCGGATGAGGAGCTGTTGCAGATCGGGCTTGAGGATGCGCAGGCACTCGGTGTGTTCTACGACCGCTACGAGGATGCGCTGCTCCTCTTCTTTCGGCGCGCGTCCGGGCGCGCGGATCTCGCCGCTGACCTCACCGCCGAGGTGGTCGCGGCCGTCCTGGCGTCGCTCGGGAGTTTTCGCCCGGAGCTGGGCAGCGCGCGGGCTTGGCTGTTCGGGATCGCGCGTCACGAGCTCGCGCAGACCTGGCGGCGCCGCCGGGTCGAGGCCGAGGCGCGAAGGCGCATGGGGATGGAGCCGATGATGCTGACCGATGAGGACCTGCAGCGCATCGACGAGCTCGTCTCGGATAGCCGCTCTCTGACGCTGCTCGACGAGCTTCCCGGCGAGCAGCGCTCTGCGGTCGTCGGGCGCGTGCTGCAGGAGCGTGACTACGCCGACCTCGCGGCGGAGCTGGAGTGCTCGGAGATGGTCGTCCGTCAACGCGTCAGCCGTGGGCTGCGAGCGATGCGCGCCAAGCTGGGAGGCACGCGATGAGCCGGCTTCCGCAGCTGCGCGCGTCCTTCATGCAGGCGGCCGAGCGGCAGACGACGCTTCCGGCGCGGGCCGCCCGTGGGCGCAGTCGCCCGCTGCGCGTGATCCTGACGGTGGCGCTGGTCGCGTTGCTGCTGGGCGCCGCAGCTGTCGCCGCCACTGGGGTGCTGCGCACCGGATCGGCCGTGCGCCCGCGTGAGCGGCTGACGCCGACCGCCGGTTTTGGAGTGCCCGCACCGGGAGGATCCCGTATTCTCGGCGTGAGCTTCGCTGACCCGGCGGGTGGGCCGCCCTGGGGGATGCGGGTAGTCCACACGACCCGGGATCTCGTGTGCATACAGCTCGGGCGGCTGTCCCGCGGCTCGCTCGGAGTGCTCGGGCTCGATGGGGCATTTCGTGACGACGGCCTGTTTCACCCGCTGCCCTCTGATGTGATCGGCCGGCAGCTGGGAGCCGCGAGCTGCCAGCCTGAAGCCGTCCGTGTGAGCCTCGAAGTGTCCGGGATCCCGGAGAGCGGCCTGATGCCCGAGATGGGGAACCTCGGGGCGGTCTCCCGCGACCGGTGGGTCTCCTACGGCCTGCTCGGGCCGGACGCCGTCAGCGTCACATACAGCGACCAGGGCACCGCTCGCACGGTTCCCGTTGAACCCGGCACCGGTGCGTATGTGATCGTCCTGCCCGGCGTCGAGCCCGGACCGAACAGCAAAGGCATCACATCCGGAGGGAGCAGCGGAGCGAGCCAGCCGGGAGGCTCACCACTACCGAACCCTGCCGGGGCGCTGACTGCGATCACCTACCGGCTGGGCGACACCACATGCCAGGACAGCGTCACGGCGACCGCGCCGGATGCCTGCCCGCGTCCACAGGCGGCACCCGCCCGCGCCCGATTCCTAGAACCTTCCCTTCATCTGAACCTGCCCGTCACCGTGCGTCTGCACCCCGCCGACGTTCCAGGTGGCTACAGCGCGGTGCTCACCTTCACAGCTCCGTACGCGGTGCCCAACGCGCTGAGCGGCTACTCGATAGCAAGTCCCACACCGTGCCATGAGGGAACGACGATCGACCCGATCGACCGTGACGTCAGAGCGGGCGCGACGGTCACCGTCCCCCTGCAAGCGGTGTTCGCCAACGCCTGCGGGCTCAGCGTCTTCCTCGAAGTGCTCTACAGCAACCGGCAGGCAACGCCCACCGCGGGTCCCGGCAGCGTTCTCGTTGGGCGCGCCGTCGTCAAACAACCCTGATAGCTCCCGGTGGCGAGAACCTCGAGGCTCCGCTGTGAGCAAGTGCGCCGTCTGTTGGCTCGGGGCTAGGGAACCTGTCTGATGATGTCGAGCAGCTCAGCGCGGTCATACCCGCTTTCGCGGCCGAGCTGGACGAGCTCGATCGCCTTCTCCAGCACCGCTCCGCGTTGCGGGGTCCCGCTGACGAGGATGCCGCGGCCTGGGCGGAGTTCGAGCAGGCCTTCGTCGCGTAGGAGGCGCAGGGCGCGCAGGACGGTGTTGGTGTTCACACGCATGACGGCGGCGAGGTGCCGCGCGGGCGGGATGCGCTCGCCGGGCTTGGCCTCGCCGTCGGCGATCGCGCGACGTATCTGCGCGGCCACCTGGTCGTGCAGGAGGGCCGGGTCATCGCGGTCGACCTTGACGTCCAACATTGTGCTATTGATAGTAGCTCAGAGCGATGTTCGAGCGCCGTCCCGATATTCGATGAGCATCACCGTCGAGCCAGCGCCCGCGGAAGCGCCCGAGGCGGGCGTGATCGAAGAGGCGCGGGCGCGCCAGCGCCGCCACCGGGGCGTGGCTGCGGCGGGCGCGATCGCCGCCGGCGTGATCGCGGCGCTCGTGCTGGGGTTCGCCGGCGG
>Ga0187890_10002484_pt1 | contig 12849 bp, 13 predicted proteins | sample June2016WEW_21_1_FD_133005 | JGI IMG/M metagenome (GOLD analysis project Ga0187890, IMG submission 133005) | Peatland microbial communities from SPRUCE experiment site at the Marcell Experimental Forest, Minnesota, USA - June2016WEW_21_10 | ecosystem: Environmental > Terrestrial > Soil >... | reverse complement strand
TGGACCTTGATGGATGCGGCAAAGCGATTTCCGAATTGGATTTCGAGCAAATTCTTGCGTTTCCATCGCCGTCGCGGACGTTCATGGACGTCCCCGAACGCTATTGGATGGTGGGCCGTGTAGCCCTCACATTTTCAACGTAACATTCTGATCTACCAGCAATATTCTCTGCTTGTTCAAGATGAGGCCCCCACCGGGGCCCCCGCGCGAGACTGGCAATCCTTGGACGTCTGCGGACAAGTCCTCAGCCCGGTCGCTTTTCATAGGCGGCCGAGCCGCCTGGCAACTCCGCGGGGGTGGGAAATGGGAACAGGAACATCCCGCCATCGACTTGCAGGCTGAGGCCGGTCACGAACACTGGCCCCGCCAGCCAAAGCGCTGCGTCGGCGATGTCCTCCGGCTGGGCTATCCGGCCGAGCGGCACTTCCTTCTCAAAGGCATGTCGCAGCTCGGCATTCTTGAAAAGACCTCGCGAGGCGGCCGACTCGATCGGTCCCGGCAGGATGGCATTCACACGGATCTTTCTCCGACCGAATTCGATCGCGGCACATTGCATCAGGCAATTCGTCGCGGCCTTCGCGTCCGATAATGAATCGAGCAGCCGCAGCGTCACATCTGCTTCGATTAGACCGTCAAATGGACAGTCAGAGGCGGTTGTGACGTTCAGAAATGCGGGTTGTCCACCTCCCGCATCATGCCATTGGCCAACGGGAGTCAAATCAACATTCCGTTGCAACCGGATTTATGAATTTGCGAATCTGCTCAGGGACTGGAAGCCCTCGGAGCCATAGACCGCCTTCCACACGCAAAGTCTGCCCAGTCATGAAGCATTCGTCGCTAGCAAGCCAAGCGGCAGCCGCTGCCACATCGTGCACCGTTCCAAATCGTCCGAGCGGATAGTGAGCCATGAAAGAATCGAAGAACCCGGGGATGGCCTTGGCACCCGCATTCATCGGGGTATCCGTCATCCCCGGTGAGATGCTGTTGACCCGAATCCCTCTTGACCCGAAATCGTTTGCCACGGAGCGAACGACGTGGTCGATCCCGGCTTTCGTTCCCATATAGGCCGCGTGGTCCGGCAACAAGATCTCCGAGGTAATGGAACTGATCTGAATTATCGAACCGTTGCGCTCCATGGATTTCAGGACCGCTTGCAGGAACTGAAACGGTCCCTTGAACTGCACGTCCAGCATCCGCTGCAGTTCCGCTTCGGTGGTCTCAAGGAACGGCTTAAATAATGCCCAGCCTACGCAGTTGACCGCGATATCAAGGCGGCCGAAACGGTCACCTGCAAACTCGACCAGCCGGGCAAGGTCTGCGCGAGAAACGATGTCACACAACCAGTCGGCCCCGCCGATTTCGTCGGCGAGGCGCTTCAATTCGTCATCGCGGCGGCCGGCGACGACGACGCGAGCACCCTCGGCCGCGAAGCGTCTCGCAATCGCTTGACCCATATTGTTGGGATTTGACGCGCCTAGGACAATGGCAACCTTGCCGTTTAGTCTCTGCATCGTCATTCTCCAGAATCGGGCCGCGAAGACCAATCAGGCGGTCCTGCTGGGCCCGAGATTGAATTATTCTCGATAATGATGAGTACTCCTCGATAAATGCACGCTCTCTCAGCTTTCAAGCGGTGGCAATTCCTCGTAGAACTCATTCACAAATGCCAACGTCCCATCGGCTCGCTTTGCGTCGGCGACTCCCGGCCTCGAGGCGAGCTTCGCTTCAACAAATTTCGCGGCCTCGTCCTTTGAAGCCCAATCGAATAACACGACAATTTCATCGGGATCCGTTAGCGAACGAAAACGGCGGATACCGCGGCATCCGGCCTTGCGGCGGTTCGCGGCGTCTGCTTCGAATCGCTCCTTCCATGCGTCAAATTCGTTGGGTTGTAGCTTACGTCTCGAGATCATAATCGCCATAGGTTGCTCCAATTACACGTGTGCTCGTCGCAGTCATCTGGAAGCAGTGGGTTGCCGAGAAAAGACCGACGATCTCTCGGAGAGTAGGGGTAGCAGAGATGAGACTATATCTTGCTGCACGAGAGCTCGCTGGAGGGACCGCTACAATTCACTGGATTGAGGCCCTAGACACTGATTTCAGTCTGGTAATCAGAAAGTCGGGAAGTGGCTGCGACTTCCCAGTTTGATGATTCAAGCAGATCAGCGATATCTTCCCCACGAAGCTCACGATGCCCTCCTCCGTTCCGCCGACAATCGATAGGTCGAAGGTCCGCACCCGTATTTCACCGACATCCACACGAATGTTGAAGTACTGATCAGGTCGCAAGCTGTGCTTAAATTCGATCGCGATCGCCTTCGCCGGCAATGCGAGGCCATGCGGTGTCAGCAAACCGTAAGTAGTCTGCCCGAATAAATACTCGAAATACTGTAGGTATGCTTCAACAACATAGTCCGAGAATCGCGGGGTATAGACGATTCCCGCCGCATCACAGTGCCCCCACTGCACTCGCCTGCGAATCACTAACCCGCCAGAGCGCGCATCGGCATTAGAAGCGTCACATCGCGTGTCCATCAATGTCGATTCGTCCTTCGCGACACCCTCCTTGCATGCTGCTCGAGTGGAACGCAAACTGATCAGGAACTGATCGGCTCCCGCGGGCACATCATGGCCCGAATCCCAGTTTCCACCGTGACATCGCGTTTGTAGTCTCTCTTCGCGAAGGCGCCAAGCAACATTTCACCATAATTAATATGGATGTCAATACTGTGATACCGCACTGCGGGCCAGAGCTCTCCGTCAATTGATTGAGCTTGTGCGGCGCGGTTCCTCATCGGCTCGGACCGCCGAATGTCAGTCGCTCACTTTTGCATCAACGGCGAGTCGTCCATTGCATACCGATCACCGAAGTCAAAGAAATCATCGTGTAGGAAGCCGTCATAGTACTGAATCTCCCACCACGAATGATTCAGATCTTCGAAGTAGAAGGAGTAGACCCCGTGCTGCTGTTTGACCGGAGTAATTTCACCGATCTTATACTTTTCCTTTAGTTCATGTGCTTTTCGCCAGGCCTCGTCCACCTCTTCTTTCGAATACACATCAACACCCCAGTGATTCCCGATCGTATTTGCCTTCACGGCCTCTCCGACTTCCAGACAAACCACATGAAACTTCATTCCGCACCGGAACATCATTCCGGGCGGTGCATGTCGAATGACTTCCAAGCCCAGAAACTCTTCATAAAACCGGCGAGTGTCGCGAAGGTTGTAGCACTCGAGCGTGCCGTGAGTCAGCGCGTATGGCTTGACGATCGAGGATTGGGTCTTTGGCGGCACGTGCGTGGCAATGGTTTCTGCGTAAGCAGATTCAGTTTCCATAAGTTCCTCCTAATGCGCGTCGGCTCTTTCGACCCGCGGCAAAGTTTAAAAGCGGCAACTTCAACTAATCTTCACTCGCGATGATCATGGTGTCCCTGTCCCATTCGACGATGCGACCGACAAACCCTCCGGACAGTGCACTGTTCCAGATGGCGGGCCCCAATCCCAAAGCCTTGCGGGAAAAGCGCAGCACCCGCTGACTCTCGAGCCGCCAATATCCGTCTTGAGCTGGTTTCACTAGGCAGCCTTCCACCTTTTCGGCCGCGCGAATCAATGGCAAAAACTCCGGGATATCTGGCACGAACACGGTAACCATCACCGGACTATCCGAGTCCCTGCAATATTAGATCGCCCTTTGCCCGCCATACCGCCTCAATCTCATCAAGTTGCTCCCCGCGTGCTCGCTGGCGAGCCTCTTCGTCCATCGCGGCCTGCAATGTGAGCGCAGCATCGAATGCATCGAGTTCCAGGAACTCGCGCAGAGGTCTGCCAATTTCCAGGAAATAGCCATTCGGGTCCCTAAAATACAGGGATTCCACCACCTCATGCTCAACTTGAAACATCACGTCAACGCCCCGTTGCTCGAGCCGCTGACGCCACATGGCGAGTTCCTCTTTGGTGTCAACGCGCCACGCGGTATGAATGGCATCGTTGTCGAAGGTCGGCAGATGCTTTAGACGATCCGGCTGCTCGTGGCCGAGGTAATAGAAAAAGGCAATCGTGCTGCCAGCCCCGCTATCGAAGAAAAAGTGAAGGAAATCCGGATGATTGGCTGGACCCCATCCGCGCGCAGACACGGCATGAACCAGCGGCAGCCCCAATGTGTCGCGATAAAATTCCACCGTCTCGCGTAGCTTCCACGTTGGACGAGCGCTGTGATGAACGCCGTTCAGCCGCAATGAAGTGTTCATGGGACTCCTTCTCTGTGACGATCTGCCTCAGCGAGTCGTTGACGAAGCAACTCGCGCAGGGGCGCTTTATCGAGCTTGCCGACCTTGGTCAAAGGAAGAGCATCGATAACTTCAATTCGCTCCGGCCATTTGAATTTTGCAAACCCGAGGCTCTCCATATGCCGGCCTAACTCGGCGACGGTCGGCACGAATCTCCCTTTTTTCAGGACGAGGTAGATGCATGCCCGTTCTCCCAGCGTCGGATCGGGCATCCCAATTAATGCACAACCCACCACAGCCGGATGAGTCGAGATGCCATTTTCGACTTCCTCGCAATTGATCTTCTCGTGGCCGCGCACAATCACGTCCTTGTTTCGCCCGGCAAACGAGAAAATGCGCTCTCCCTCCACCTCTGCGAACACCATAAGATCGCCAGTGCGATAAAATCCGTCGCTGGTAAAGGCTTCCCGATTGCGCTCAGGCGCATTGTAATACCCTGAGAGCGTATATGGCCCCCGGCACGTCAATTCGCCGATCTGACCTGCGGCCACTTCAGTGTTTATACCTGGTTCGACGAGCCGCACCTCATCGAACCGCGACAAGGGTCGCCCAACGGACCAATCACGCACGTCTTGCGAGTCCGTGTCGCGCGTGTACATGTTCATGCCTTCGGACATCCCGAACATTGCATAGGTCGGTTTTCCGAATTTCTCGCGGACCGTGCGAGCCGCATCCGGACACCAAAAACCTCTGACTCTCTCCAGTAATTGCGCATCCGTTTCGGCCAAGGCGTCCAGACGCGGCAACAGCGCGCGAATCAGGCCAATCCAGGTGGGCCTCGCCTGGCGCATGCAAAGGGCCCATGACTCCGGCGTCATGTCGGAGGGGATTGAATAGGCGGCCCCTGTCAGCAATGTTGGCACCCAGAAACACACCATGCAGGCGTTGTGGATCATGGGCATCGGCATGAACATCACATCGGCAGGGCGGTAACCCAACCAACGGGCGGTCAGCTGCGCATTTAGCAAAAAGTCATTTTGCATGCGGGGGATGATTTTAGGCACATCCGTCGTTCCTCCGGAGAGCTGGAAGATGCCGACCTGAAAGGGATCGCGTGGCACGGAATGAACAGCGGAAACCGACGACTTCGCGCTCTGCCCTTCGACGACGTCCTCCAGCCGCAAGATCCCGGGTCGCGAGCCGACACCACGAACCGAAATCACGTGCCGCACGGTTGGCACATTGACCTGGACCTTGAGCGCAAACGCGCCGAAATCAAATTTCGGGTCATCGCCCTGCACGATATGAGCCCGGGCGTCGACGTGACGGCCGAGGTATTCGATCTCGCGCTCGCGATGCGCCGGCAAAGTACAAACGGGGATGAGCCCGGCCTTCAGGCACCCGACGAACGCAAAAATGACCTCCTTGCAGTTATTGAGCTGGAAAAGCACACGATCCAAAGGCTCCAGCCCTATCTCGAGCAACCCGGCCGCGAAGCGATTTGTGACGTCATCGAGCTGCGCGTAGGTAATGCTGCCCTCCGGCGTATGCAGGGCCACATTATTAGCGTGAGCCGCAAATGACTGCGCCAATGCCTCTGTAAGCGTGGTCGCCGGCAATTCGCCGCTTTCGACGTACTGGCGCAATCGCTCAGCCGGCGGATAGATGACGCCGGGAATAGGGTCCCGCACGCCCACAAGCGGGTGAGCATTTGAGTTCGTGACGCCCAATAGCTTTGCTTGAAAACTCAAACGGCAGACACTCCAGCGTGCAGTCAGCGCCTACAGAGCAAACCTAGACGATAAATAACAGTTCTGTCAATAATATCACAAATCCGCGCGAGAATTGAGCCCCTACGAGCGGCCGGCCAAGCAAAAGCGCAGTTGCGGTATGCCGGATTTCAAGCAAATCCGTGGCGCAATTCCCCAATTTTTTCTATCCACAATCGGACCGTTTGTTTGGGTTTGAGATAGATGTTGCGGCTGATCCCTACACCCGAAGGGGTGCCGGTGAGTATCAGATCCCCCGGGTGCAAAGTAACCCGGGCCGACAGCTCCTCTATTTGTTCGGCGATTGAGTAGATCATATGTTTAGTATTCGAATTCTGCATTTCGACCTCGTCCACCCATAACTTAAGTCCCAGCGCCTGCGGGGCCGCAATGTCGCGAGCCGGCACGATCCAAGGCCCTAAGGGACAGGCGCCGTCGAAGCCCTTGTGAGATATCCAATCAAAGCGGAACGGCGAGTCTGTCGCGATCCCGTCGCGAACTACAAAGTCTCGCGCCGACAGATCGTTGGCGATGGTGTACCCTGCTACGAAGTTAAGCGCGTTCGATGCCGACACTCGCGAGCATTGCAGGCCGATTACGACAGCGAGCTCAATCTCCCAGTCCACCTTATTGGAGTACGGCGGCAGCGGTCGAATCGCTTCGTGGCCGATTACCGCGCCACGAGAGGACTTCGAGAAGAACCATGGTCGGCCGCCAATCTTCTTTGAGTTTTGCGCCTTGAACTCCGAATCTTTCTTCATTTCATCGATGTGATCCTGATAGTTCGCTCCCGCTGCGAAAATCTCGCCAGGGTACAGTATCGGTGCTAGCAACTTGATTGACGACAGAGCCTCTCCACCGCGCGGAGGCGATTCGCCCGCGGCGAGTTGCGCAAAGCGCTCGTCCGCGGCGACCCAATCATCGAGAACTCCCAGCGCGGTTGCATAGGAGGCAATACCAGATAGGCGTTCGGCGTCGAAGACGCGGTCGCCAATCAATATGCCAGCCCTTGCGCCACTGGAGGACTGATAGCTCAATAATTTATATGACACGGACGACTCCAAACAAAACGTAAGTATTCAAGATCCAGCGCCATCGAGCCGGGCGATGTCCGCCATGCTCACAAACGCATCTGCATAAAACTCATCCTCGGGCAGCCCGCATTGCTCGGTGAAATCCTTGCGCGCGGCATCAACCATGAGTGGTGCTCCAGACGCGTAAACCTGCCAAGTCGACAAATCCGGAAGGTCCCGCATGACGGCCCGATGTACAAAGCCCGTCGCGCCCGTCCAATTGTCGTCAGTCAGCGCTTCGGACAGCACGGGCACAAAAGAGAAGTTCCCGTACTCCTTTGCAAGCTGTTGCGGCTCCTCCATCATGTAAAGATCCCTGCGCGTTCGACCGCCCCAATAGAGGACCATGCGCCGTCCACTCGCCCGCGGCAGCTCGCTGAGGAGAATCGAGCGGATAGGCGCATACCCTGTGCCACTGGCGATGAAGAGAGCCGGCTTTGGGGATTTTCGTAAGAAAAACGTGCCCAGCGGACCCTCGAATTGAATTTTTTCCCGCTCCTTCATGGCGCCAAAGACCTTGCTGGTAAACAACCCGCCTTGAAGATGCCGTATGTGGAATTCAAGATCGATCACGCCCGCAGCATTCGCGGGATTCGCTATGGAGTAGCTTCTTCGAACGCCCTCCGGCAGTAGAAAGTCCACATATTGACCGGCGGCAAACTGTATATTGGCGTGCAATGGCAAACGCAGCGCGACAACCTTCACATCCGGGGCTTTTGGGGTCATCTTCTTGACAAGCGCCGGCATAACCTGCGGCGCAGCCAGCATCGGCAGCTCTTCAATCTCGATCCGCAAATCCGAAAGAGCGGTTGCCTGGCACAAAAGTGCGTAGCCCTCCTCCCGCTGGCGCTGGGGAAGATAGGCGATATGCGCGCCGCCGAGATCAACTCTCCCCGACTTTACCCGCCCGCGGCACGAGCGACACGTTCCCATGCGGCACCCGTAAGGCATCCGAATCCCTGCGGCAAGTCCTGCCGTGAGTATGAGCTCCCCGGGATTGACCTCGAAGGTCAATCCGCTGGGCTCCAATTCAACCCGGTAAGTCACGATGACCGAGCTCCTTGCAGCTGTGGCGCGTCGAGCGACGCAAATGAGATATCTATTATGATCACATGTTCACGCGGCTATCCGGTTCATAGCCAGCCATTTTAGATCGCCAACGCTCCCGCCATTGCCCAATTGGCTCGAACCCGGGGCTCCGCCGGCACAGCGCCTCGGTCTCGGCGAGGATTTCCGCATCCGAGCGCGAGAAATCCAACGGCACGAGGACCGGCTGAAGAACGTACCATTGGGTGTCGACAAAGAGCTCCAGCATGTTGTGTTCCGGATCCGGGAAGTAGATGCTCCACGCAATGCCGTGATTGCCCAGCAGCATGCTCGAATCCTCGTACCCTGCCCGCGTCAATCGAAGGTACATATCGCGTAAGTCCGTGAGGCTCGGCATCCGGAACGAAATTTGATTGATACAAGGTCCGAAGGCTGGGTTCAGGGTGTTTTCGGGCATTTTATTGGGACGTCCGGTGGCGAGCACGATTTGATGGTGATCGGCAGGATCCCTAGACAAGAAAACAATGTCCAAGCCCGCTGCGCTTCCACGGTCCGTCACGGTGAAGCCCAACAACTGAGTGTAGAACCGCTCCATGACGGCAAGATTGCTGACACTGATTCCCATGTGACTGAACATGAGATTAGGTGCTTTCTGGCTGTTCATCATTGCCCTCCTGTGATCCGTCTACCAACCCCCACCCACCGCTGCATGAAGAATTCGCTCGGGGTTGGCCACGTTCGATTTTCCCCTCCACGCAATATGCTGGTCCGGCCTTACAAGTACGCATTCATCTCCAATCAAGGCCTTAAGAGCGTCTGATTCCTGAACGTCCAGCACGGTCAGTGTCACCCCAGCCGACCTCGCGGCCTCTTTCCAACTCCCCGCCGCATTGATTGTCTTCAAACGCAGCAACGTGAACTCGGGTCCCAGCTTGTCGAATAGGGACTCACCGCCGCTCAACCAGACGTGCGGCAAGCGTCCACCCGGGACGCCGGAAGGAACGTACTCGGTCGGTGCGTCGACCGGCGGACGCTCATCGCTCTTCTGGACTATAGCCGAGTGGTCATAACGAACGCCAAGCTGAACACCGGGAGTATCGAATTCATTTCGCGCGAAAAGCGCCAAATGCCGAGTCGTTGCTGCCCGGGCTGCGTCCCCCACGTCACCTTCTTCATCCAGCGCGTTCGACACCGGGCACGCGCCGTTCCGTTCCGCAAGCTGCAGGGCATGACGCGCATTTCGCCGGCCCACCGGTTGCCGCTCTTGTTCGTAGGAATCGAGCAACGCCGCTGGAGCGCGCCCCTGGCAAACCATCGCCAGCTTCCATGCGAGGTTAAACGCGTCTTCGATCCCTGTATTCATCCCGAAGCCTCCCGTAGGAGTAAAGAGATGAGCAGCATCGCCGGCGATGAATACCCGACGTTCCCGATAACGTTTCGCTACCAAGCCGATTCCGGCACGCCACTCTTTCATGGAGATGACGTGATGTGGCACGGTTGTGCCGACCGCATCGGCGAGACGCGAAGCAAAATCGACGTTCTCAATTTTTGCTTCGTCAGCCAATTGAAAATGCATCAAGAATTCGCCGGACGCGATATTGATCGGCAAAATTATCGACCGCGCCGCGGGATGCATGATCCAGTTCATCCATGTGTCGGCATGCGGGAACTTCGACATTAGGTTCGGCGCCCGAAAGTGGGTTGCGAGCATGCGGCCGCCCATGAAATCCATCTCTAACCCGCTGTCACCGAGAAGGCGAATACCCAGGGACGCGCGGACAAAGCTCCGGCCGCCATCACAACCCACCAAGTAACTTGCCGACAGCACCTCATTGGTCTTTGAGCCCCCCTTCGACACCGTAAGACGTACCAGGTGTTCGTCTTGTGCGACCGCAGCGGCTTTGCAGTCGAATCGAATATGGACACTGCGAAATTCGCGAGCGCGCTCCAACAATATCGGTTCAATCTCCATTTGTGAAATTCGGAATTGCGGCTCGGGGGTAGGCCAGCGTTGATCGCCGGTGCGAACAGTTGCTTCCGCATCACTTGGAGAGGGCAGCGAAACACGAAACAATTCTCGATCGAACAACCGAACGAAATAGCCGACGTCGGTCTTCCTGTGCCGCGGCAGGCCTTGCTGTCGTAATTTTGACGAGAGTCCGTGACGACGATAAATTTCCATCGAACGCGCCGACTGCGTATTCGCCCGCGGGTGAGGCACGATTCCCGCCTGTTCCTCGACGAGAATCACCGAAACACCTCGAATCCCCAGCTCGCACGCCAGTAGCAGCCCTACAGGTCCGGCACCGACAATAATGACATCTGCTTGCGTACTCGCTGAAGTCATAGGCGACGATGCGATGGTTTCGCCTCAGTGGCAAACTGACTCATTCGGTCGGCCGCCAATCCTCGGCGATCGTCCCCTGCAAGTGGATCGAGTCTGGATTTTCGACGCCTCCTCGATTGCCATCGCGATCAACGGGGTTCAGGCTTAAAGTTCTTGTTGAACCGCAACAGATTTTGCGGGTCCCACTTGATTTTGGTGTTCAGAAGCCGTTGGTACTTGCGTGTCGATCCGTAGAGACCTTTGAGCCATTCCGGTCCCAAATCTTGGGTCAAATTGACATAGCCGTTCAGCCGTAAGTCGTTCTGGACGTCCCGCAAAGTCCGGTCGGTCCACGCGATGTATTCCAGATCATGCGCCGCCCCGTCCCACTGCCCGATCGATTCCCAAAACCACGCGGCGCCCTCGCGCGAAAACGCGACGGAGTCTTCGTCGAAATCTTCGCTGATCGCACCTCCCATGCACCATAGGTTCTGAACGGTGCTCGGTAGTGGTGCGGTGGTTGGCGGCGGAGCATTCAGCAGATTATTCACTGTGGCATTGATCACAGAGTCTGTCAGTTGCGACAGGTAACCTCCGCGAGTTTGCAGTCGGCGACCATAGGGGGCGACAATATCCAGCATCCGGTTGGTCTGAACCCATGGCGATGGGCCGACGAGCGTGACGATCGGCGAGCCGATCCCGCTTAATCCGTTAATGACCCCTGCCGCTGAATTCGGAGAACCTGAATAAACCACGATCAACATTTGGACGGGTTTGCCATGATTTTCGGCGGGAACCGGCGGAAACGGCGGACAGGCGGTAGAGGCCGCGATGATTGCCAATTCTCTCGGTGCCGTGAGCATGTACTCGCGCAGGTTCGCTAGAACCTCTGCCGCCTGCGAGGCGTGAAACACGATCATTCCGCTGAACACGGTCGGTCCCAGCGAATGTCCCTGGAATGTGAATCCGGTCACCACCCCGAAATTGCCACCGCCGCCCCTTAAAGCCCAGAACAAATCCGCATTCTCGTGCTTCGAAGCAGTCACTTTCCGACCGTCCGTCGTAACAACGTCACAGGCCAGCAAACTATCTACGGTTGCGCCGAACCGCCGCATGTTAAAGCCCACGCCACCTCCCAGCGTCAGTCCGGCGACCCCTGTCGTACTAACCGTGCCCGCGGGAACGATCAATCCATATTTTTGCGTCTCGATATCCAATTCTCCCAGCAACACACCTGACTGGACCTCGCATACTCGGTCGGCGGGATTGATCGAAACGCGCTTCATTGCCGTCATGTCCAAAACCAGTGCGGCGTTCGGCATGGAAGCTCCGTCGCTACTATGCCCTCCGCTGCGAATGGCAACTGGAATGCCTCTCGTAGAGGCATATTGCATAACGGTGACGACATCATCCGTATCTAACGGCCGAGCAATGAGCGCCGGAGTGTCCTGATCGAAGAGCATGTTGAAAATACGACGGGCGTCGGTGAATTCGGCGTCCGCCGGTCGCAATACCGCGCCTCGAAAGCTCGCGGGAAAATCAGCGAATGCCTTGGCGTTTGCTCTGGCCGACATGGGTATCAATCTCCTCGAACATTACGATAACAAAGTCAGGACGACTTCAGGTCCGCTCAATGCCCGCAACCCGTGCTGCCTTCAAAGCGCTGTGCGCGCTCCTCAGCCTCCCAGCGCGGTCCGTACGTAGCCATGAACTGGGGGTGTTCCGCCATCAATCGCTCGTTGCTGACCCGGCCCGTCCGCATGAGAAAATCAAATACAAATCGGATCGGGGATAGCGACTCGAGCTTTTCTCCAAATTTCTCGTACCAATTAAAGCTCTTTTCGCTGGCGATCACGAGCTTATCCTTGATCGGCTCCCGGACGCGCCGAAAGTCAGCGAGCGCATTGGATAAATTCGTTGGATTACGCTCCAAGGATTCGGCCAACGCGATCGCATCCTCCATGGCAATGCGCGTGCCCGAACCAATCGTTGGGTGCGCACTATGCAATGCATCGCCCAGTAGAACGCAATTGCCGCAAAACCACTCTTTATTGCGAACCACGGGCAGAGGCCGCCAGAGGGAATTGTTGCTGATGAGCGAATGTCCCTGCAGATCGTCGGCAAACACCCCCTCAGCATATTCCCGCCGCTCATTATCAGTGAGATGGTCCATTCCGGAACGATGCCACGTACCCGCATCGCATTCAGCCACGAATGTGCTTATCCTCTCGGTGTAAGCGTAACCCGCGGCCACGAAATGTCCCACGGATGTCCGCTTGAACGACAATATCGGATAGGGGAAAAGTTGTTTCGTGCCGTACCAGGCAAGGCGATTCGTCAGCAGATAAGTCGTTGTGCCGAACTCGCTCTCTCGCAAACCACGTACGGCTGAATTAACGCCGTCCG
>Ga0187890_10002483_pt1 | contig 12855 bp, 11 predicted proteins | sample June2016WEW_21_1_FD_133005 | JGI IMG/M metagenome (GOLD analysis project Ga0187890, IMG submission 133005) | Peatland microbial communities from SPRUCE experiment site at the Marcell Experimental Forest, Minnesota, USA - June2016WEW_21_10 | ecosystem: Environmental > Terrestrial > Soil >... | reverse complement strand
TGCCGCAGCCGCGCTGCTGGCTTCGGCCTGGCCGGACGCGGAGCTGGTGCGAACTCCCCCGCCCACGGCCGCCGATGCGCTTGAACTTTGCGCGCCGCACGCTGTGGCCGGGGAGTTTGTCGACGTGGCGCTGCTTGACGGCCATTACCTGCGCCGCTCGGATGCGGAGATCTTCGGCGAGCCTGCCGCGCCGCAACGCCTATGAATCCCCCCCTCGACGCGCGGCTGCGGATTCGCCGCATGGCGCTCGCGGACCTGGCTCCGGTGATCGAGCTTGCCCTGAGCCTGAAGGACGCGCCGCACTGGCCGCGCTCGGCTTACCTGGCCGCCCTGGACCCCGATGCCGCCCCGCCCCGCATTGCCCTGGTGGCCGAGGATCTGGAGACCGGCGCCGTTCAGGGCGTCGCCGTGGCCAGTCTGCTCCCGCCCCAGGCCGAACTGGAGACGATTGCGGTGGCCCCCGAGGTTCAGCGTCGTGGCCTGGCTTGCCGAATTCTTATTGCGATGGCCGATGAACTCAAGAAGGCATTGGTTACGGAAGTGCTAGTCGAAGTGCGTGCCTCGAACTCGGCGGCGCTCGCATTCTATCGGGCGCAAGGGTTCGCGATAACCGGGCGTCGCCCACGCTACTACGCAGATCCCATTGAAGATGCGGTTCTGCTGGACCTGCGTTTGGCGTGATCCGAGCCTGCTCGCCGCCCCTCTGGAGCCGATGTGCCCGCCTGTGATCTCGATTACGCCGCAGCGCTCTTCGCCGGGAATCCACAGTCTCCGATGACTTTTGGCTCTTTTTCTCTCTTGCCGATTGCACCTCAATGGCGATATATGTAAATGTTCAGTTACTACAGGAGGTGCTTGATGGATGAAGTACAGAATCCAACGTTGAGCGAAGAGATCGATCGCCTGCACGCCGAACATCGCCGCTACGCTCAACGGTTGGAGGATTTGCTTCAGAAGCCCTATCTCACCGTGGAAGAACAGCTTGAGGAAGTGCGCCTGAAGAAGCTGAAGCTGCACGCCAAAGACCTGATCTTCGCTCTGGAGCGCCAGTTGCCGGTTCTCGCCTAGAGCCCGGAAACCGGGTCCGCTTGGCCGCTTCGGTTCCGGCGGGCGATTTGGCCGAGGTTCAGCCTCGCCGCGCTGGATTTTTGCGGCCTCAGCGCGCCCCTCGTGGCTTGATTGCGGCTGGCCTGCATGTGGTGTTGCGCCTATTCGGGCCGCGTGCAGGGCGCGTGAGCGAAATTGCCGTAGGCTCAAGCGGAATGACCGTATAATCGTTTGGGACGATGGTTCGCGACGGTTACATCTACGGTTTGAGCTTGCTGGCGGTGGCGATGTTGCTGGCTTGGGCTACGGGCAGTTGGGCTTGGACCGTCGCCCCGGTGCTGCTGGCAGCGTTCTTTCTATGGTTCTTCCGCGACCCCCAGCGCACGGTTCCCGATGGCGAGGGTTTGATTGTGTCGCCCGGAGACGGGCTGGTCACCGAGACGGCCGCTATCGCCACCCACGAAGGGCCCCGGCAGCGGATCAGCATCTTTCTCAGCGTCTTCGACGTGCACGTGAATCGCTCGCCGATCGGCGGCGTTCTCACCCAGGTGCGCTATCGCAAAGGCGAATACCTGAACGCCATGAACCCTTCCTCGGCGGACCGCAACGAACAGAACGCCGTCACCGTGCGCACCGCGGCCGGCAGAGACGGCCAGGGCTTTGAAGTCACCTTCAAGCAGATTGCAGGCCTGCTGGCGCGGCGCATTGTCTTCAACTTCAGCGAGGGCGATGCGGTGGAGCGCGGCCAGCGCGTGGGGCTGATCAAGTTTGGCTCCAGGGTGGATGTGCTGCTACCCGCCGAGGCTGCCCTGCGGGTCAAGGTAGGCCAGCGCGTCAAAGGCGGATCGAGCGTGCTGGCAGTCATGCCGAATGGAGAGCCGCTGTGAACGGCCGCGATCACGCTCTGGCCAAAGCGAAGGCCCAGGCCCGGCTTCGCCGCGGCATGTTCCTGCTGCCTTCCTTGTTTACCGTGGTCAACATTGCCGCCGGCTTCTTCTCCATCACCGAGACCATCACGGCCATCAGCGGCGACGCGCAAACCCATCTGAACTGGGCGGCCCTCGCCATCCTCTTCGCCATCCCGTTCGACGCTCTCGACGGCCGCATCGCCCGTATGACCAATACCACCAGCGAGTTCGGCAAGGAGCTGGATTCGCTGGCCGACGCCATCACCTTCGGCGTCGCGCCCAGTCTGCTGGCGCTCATTTGGGGCTTCAATTTTCTGCCCGATACCATCAACCCGCAGTTTCGCCTCCACTTGCAGCAGGCCGGGGCGTTCATCTGTTTTCTGTTTCTCATCGGCGGGGTATCGCGGCTGGCCCGGTTCAACATCAGCCACGACGCCCAGCCGCGCAATCCGGGCCGGCCGGACCGCAAGTACTTTGTGGGCATGCCGATCCCGGCGGGGGCCGGGATCCTGGCCTCGACCGTCCATTTCTTCTACGGCATTCCCGTCAACGATTGGTGGCGGTGGATTGCCATTCCCTGGCTCATCCTGGTGGGCCTATGCGGGTTCCTGATGGTCAGCACCTGGCGCTTCTGGTCGGGCAAGGAGATCAATTTCTCGCGCAGCCATCCATTCCAACTGCTTTTTGTGCTGGCCCCTGTCTTTTATGTTGTTTTCCGGTACTCGAATGTCTCGTTTTTCGCGATTGGACTCATCTATATGTTCTCCGGAATCTGGGCGCGGGCGGCCTACTCGTGGTCGCGGCGGCGAAGAAGAAGGCCGGCCGGCGTCTCCGGCCCCGAAGCAACCGCTGCCGAGCCGGACTCCGTGACGCCCTCATAATCCTTCCCAGCAAAAAAGGATACCTGTGTACAAGATTGCCATTGCCGGAGCCTCTACCCTGCTCGGCCGGGAGCTGAAGGAAGCGCTGGAAGAGTCGCCTCTGGCCACCGCCGACCTTGTCTTGCTGGACGAGGAGACCGCGCAGGGCCAGTTGGACCGGGTGGGCGACGAGGTCGCTCTCGTCCAGGCCATCGCCGACGATGCCTTTGAGCGCGTGGACTTCACCTTCTTCTGCGGCACGGAGAACCTGACCCGCAAGCACTGGCGCCAGGCGCTGCGCTCCGGCTCCACGGTACTCGACCTCTCCGGCGCCCTCGACCAGGAGACCGGCGTGCTGGTGCGCGCTCCGTGGCTGGGTTCCGCGGCCGCTGCTCCCGACCTGTTTACCCCCGCCGTGGTCCCCGCCCACCCCGCTGCGCTTGCGCTGGCGCTGCTTCTGGAGCGGTTGCAACTGGCCGCGCCGGTGTGCTTTGCCGCCGCCACGCTGCTCCAGCCGGCCAGCGAATTTGGCCGCGCCGCCTTGGACGAACTGCATCAGCAGACCGTCAGCCTGCTCAGCTTTCAGGGCCTGCCGCGCGCCCTCTATGACGCCCAGGCAGCCTACAACCTGCTCAGCGGCCTGGGCGAGAACGCTGCCGTCAGCCTCAACGCGGTCGAGGCCAGGGTGCGCCGCCACTATGACGCGCTGGGGGGCGGGCGCTGGCCGGCGCTGGCTTTGCAGGTCATTCATGCCCCGGTCTTTCACGGGCAGACGTTTTCGATAGCCGTCGAGATGGAGCGCCCCGTGGAGATCTCCGCGCTGGAGGAGGCGCTGAGCGGCGACCACGTTGACCTGGTCCTCGAAGATACGGATTCGCCCTCCAATCTGGCTGCCACCGGCCAGAACGATCTCCTGGTCCGGCTGCGCCCCGAACTGGGCGGCGGGCGCAACGCGAATGCGGCCTCCCGCCTGTGGCTGTGGGTCGCCTGCGACAATCTGCGCCTCAACGCGCAGAATGCCGTCGAGTGCGCCCTGGACCTACGCCGTCTGCGCCCGCAGGGGACGGTGCAGTAAGAGTACCCGAGGGGGCAAGGCAAGAACAGTTTGTTCTTAATTCGGCGCGATTCTCGCCTTGCGCGGTAGTCTGAAGATCATGCGCACGGCCTACATCGGAATGGGCGGCAACCTGGCCAGTTGGGCGGGAACGGCGGAGGCTACGCTGGCGGCGGCGGCTTTGCGCCTGGAATCGCTCGGGCGCCTGACCCGCCGGTCGTCGCTGTACCTGGCCGAGCCGGTGGGCTTCGTCGAGCAGCCGCGGTTTGTGAATGCCGTCGCGGCGCTTGAGACCGACTTGACCCCGCGGGAGCTGCTGGATAGGCTGCTATCCATCGAACGGGAGTTTGGCCGGGACCGGGCGGTGAGCTTCGCGAACGGACCCCGAACGCTGGATCTGGATATTCTGCTCTTTGGCGACCTTGTGGTCAGCGCGCCGGGCCTCGAGATTCCCCATCCACGCTTGGCCGAGCGGGCTTTCGCGCTGATTCCTTTATGCGAGATTGCGCCCGCGGCTGTGGAGCCGCGCCGGAGGAAGACCGCTGCGCAGTTGCTCGAAAGCCTGCTCGAGGGCTCCAGCAACGCAGCCGACGCCGTGGTCCGGCTCGAAAGCGACGCCTGGGTCAGCCGCTAGAATCGTCTGGTGGCTCTCGAATTCAATGTACTGGCGGCGACCGAGGCGGGCGGACGGCGAGGCGAGCTGCGCCTGCCTCACCGCGCCGTCCAGACGCCGGTCTTCATGCCGGTGGGCACCGCCGGGACGGTCAAGGCCGTGCCGCAGGACGTGCTGGAAGGCCTGGGCGCCGAAATCCTCCTGGGCAACACCTACCACCTCTACCTGAGGCCCGGCCACGAGGCGATCCGGCGCATGGGCGGGCTGCACCGCTTCATGAGCTGGCCGCGGGCACTGCTCACCGACTCCGGCGGCTTTCAGGTTTTCAGCCTGAGCGGGATGCGGCGGGTCAGCGACGAGGGCGTGCGCTTCCGGTCGCATCTGGATGGCAGCAGCCATTTCTTCACCCCCGAGCACTCCATGGACGTGCAAATCGCTCTCGGCGCGGACATTTGCATGGCCTTCGACGAGTGCACCGAATACCCCGCCGGCCGCAACCGCGCCGAAGAGAGCTTGCGCCTCACCATGGCCTGGGCGCGGCGGTCGCTCGACCACTTTCGCGCGCACTGCCGTGAAGTCGTATGGTCGGGTGCCCCAGGTCCCTCGCACTTGGGGACCTGGGAAGACTGGGTGCCCCAGGTCCCTCGCACTTGGGGACCTGGGAATGAATCCCGCACCCAGAGTCTCTTCGGCATCGTGCAGGGCGGAACCTACCGCGATCTGCGCCGCGAAAGCGCCGAGCGCCTCGTCGAGATGGATTTCGACGGCTACGCCATCGGCGGCCTGAGCGTTGGCGAGCCTCGCGCCCTGACGCTGGAGACCATCGCCGAGGTGCTGCCGCTGCTGCCCGCCGGCAAGCCCCGCTACCTGATGGGCGTGGGCTACCCAGACGAGATTGAGCAGTATGCGCGCATGGGCGTGGACATGATGGACTGCGTTCTGCCCACTCGCGCCGCGCGCCACGGACTTTTGTTCACCAGCGAGGGGCGGTTGAACATCAAAGGTCGTCGGTACGCCGAGGACGAGAGCCCGCCCGATCCCGCCTGCAAGTGCATGGTCTGCCGCCGCTACTCCCGCGCCTACCTGCGCCACCTTATGCAGGCCGGCGAGGCGCTTTCGGGAGCGCTGAACACGATTCACAACCTGGCCTACTACCTGGGAATCATGGAGCGCGTGCGGAAAAGCCTTCAGCCCGAAGGATGAAGGCTCTTTCCTAGCCGCCGATAGCCCCGCCAAGCAGTTGCTTCAATGCCTGGACGTACTCGGTCAGCGCCTGCCGGCCGGCTTCGGTCATGCGATAGAGGGTTTGCGGCTTGCGCTGGACGAACTTCTTTTCGACCGCCACGTAGCCGGCTTCTTCCAGCTTCAGCAGTTGCGCGCCCAGGTTGCCGTCCGTCGAGCCGGTCTTCGCGCGCAGCCAGGTAAACTCCGCCTCTTCGACCCCAGTCAGCAGCGAGAGCAAGGCCAGGCGCAGCTTCCCGTGGATCACAGGATTCAGCTCCGGCAGCTCAGGCATGGGAAGCCCCCTGCTTGTTTCTGCGGGCTTCGCAGACCATCGCATAACCGCCGAAGACGATCTGACAGAGGAAGATGGCAACCAGAAACACGATCGAACTCTGGGTAACGGTGCCAAAGCAGGAAGCCACGGCTGCCAGCCACCACACAGCCGCGCAGGCAAACTGCTCACTCCACTTGAGAATCATGCTGGAGGCCGCGTTGGTCGTGCCCAGCATGGCCGCGATCACAGCTACGAAGAGTTGCTGGTCGTATTTGCCGCTCAACCCCAAAGAAAGCAGTAGAACGAACATCGAGATCCCCATGGCGATCCAGATGGCGCTGATGGCGCGGCCAATGGTAGTTGAAGGTTGCCTGCCTCTCTGGCGCGTTGCCATAACCATAGTCAGCACCGAGGCGCCGATCATGGTCACCGGCCAGGCAATCGCAGTGTGGCCCCAGATGGACCAGCCAAAGCCCCAGGTCGACCAGGCAATGGCGATATAGTAAGCCACACCCCACAGAACAAAGGTCCAACCCCAGCTCTCGGTGCCCCGCCGTCCCTCGGCGATCATGGTTTCGATCAGGCTCAGCCTGTCTTTCAGTTCCAACTCTTCAGAATTTGCTGTCATGTCTTGATCTCCTTCGAGGCCTCTGTTTATTGCCAGAGTGTTCCTCTATTAAGAGTACTCTAAAACATAGAGTAAAGAATGTCAAGAACTTTTCCCAACTTTTTTTGGACTTGGTTTGGAAGATCGTGCTGGGCTGAGCCGGCAGTTCTGGGAATCCTGCTTCGTGCGCCTGGCTGTCAGCCTCGGTCTCGGTCTTTCTCGCTTCTGCTTTCCCGTTCAGTTTCGGGACCGGACCGCGAGCCGGCGGATTTACACTTGTGGGGACATTTTTGGGAGCGTTTATGACCGCTGAAAGTTCTCTTGAAGCCCGCGTTCCACTGTTGGAGCGCGACGGGGTTCCCGCCGAGGTAGCCGTTCTCTACGACAAGCTCTATGCCGACCGCGGCGTGGTGCCCAATATGTTCAAGGCGCTGGCCAACGACCCGGAGCTGGTGCTGGGCATTGCCGCGCTGCTCAAGCCGCTGATGGCCGAGGGCGCGCTCAAGGGCTGGTACAAGGAGCTGATCGCCACCCGCGTGTCCTTGCTGAACCAGTGCGAATACTGCGTCAGCGCCCACCGCTTTCTGGCCGTCAAGCGAGGCGCCACGCCGGAGCAGGCGGCCAGCCTGGAGGCCTTCGAGACCGGGCACTTCACTGAAAAGGAGAAGGCCGGCTTCCGCTACGCGAGCCTGCTTCACGGCTCCGGCCACACCATCGACGAGTCGGCCTTCGCCGAACTCAGCGCCCAATTCAGCCTCCGGGAGATCGTCGAGCTCACCGCCGTCGCCGCCGCCTTCGAGTTCTTCCCCCGCTTCAACTCCGCCTTGCAAATTCCGGTCACACCGCTGCCGGAGGCGAGCGACCCAGGGGACCACCCCGGCTGCTAGTTATGGCATTTTCACAGATAGCGTAAAGTCCTGGGTGCCCCGCCTGGAAACCCTTTGGGCGGCGCGTGTTGCCGGGGTTCGCCGCGGCGAACGGCTAGGGTGGGAAAGCTCAAAACACGGATTGCGGAGTACAGTGAGAATGCCCTATGGCACGACGAAGAGAGTGATCGACTGCGCCGGGAAGCTGTAGTTGGCGACGGTGCTGGCCGCGCCTCCCGTTCCCGGCGTTACAGTCACTGCCGGCTGCGCGACGATAGCGGCCAGGTTGGCGTTGCTGTAAAGGTAGGCCTGCGCGGTGGTCACGGTGGACGACAGGCCCGTAAGCGAGACCGTGCTGGTCAGGCTGCCATAGGTCTTGTTGATCACCATCACGGTCGCTGTGCCAGTGGCGGCGCCGGTGGTGTGGATGGCTCCGTAGACCGAGAGCTGGCCCTGGTTGGCGCTGGTCGAGGGCAGAACCGTATCGCCGAAGGTGGAGTTGGCTCCGTCGTAGTTGCGGTAGATCTGGAATGCCATCATGCCCGGATTCTGCGCCGAGGGATCGGTAGTCGGCCACATGGTGCCCAGATCGAGACCTTCGCGCCCAAAGATGCCCAGAATGTCAGCCTGCGCCAGCGCGCCGTTGATGGACTCCATGCCGCCCCAGTTGTATTCGTCGATGGCCAGCTTGGTGCCTGGGTAGTCGGCCGCGACCCAATTCTTCATCATCGGAATCAATTGCGGAGCTTGCTGCGGGGGCGAACAGCTTGCTGTGTAGTTCGAGTCGGTGATGTAATTCGGCTGAGGGAATTGGCCGCTGGCATCGGTATAGGTCGGATCCCAGAAGACGCGCGCCGAGTTGAGCCGCGCCTGTTGCGCGCCTGTGTCGCCCGCCGTCGCAAATGCAACGGAGTTGCCGCTGCCGGTGGGGTAATCGGCCGCAAAATAGGTGTGCAGGTCGACGTAATCGAGCAACCGGACGTTGTAAATGGATTGAGCCGCTGCGAATTGCTGAAGGTAATACTCGATAAACGGGACGCCGCCGTGCGCCTTCCGATCGACCGGATTGCTCCACGGCTCATAACACGGGCCACCCGTATGCCACCCGGACTCCACATCCTGCTTGGAGTAGAAGTAGTCCCACCAGTAGTCCATCACCGGCCCGCTCACCTGCGCGGTCGGATCGACGGTCTTGATGGCCAGGGCCGTGCCGATGCCCCCCTGGGTCACTTCATCATAGGTGAAGGGCAGGGGATGCACGTCGCGGTCCTCCGCATCCCACCAGCTAGGCTCGTTGTCCAAGTCGTAGATGGCTACGCCTGTACTGCCACTGGCGGAGCCGAACTTGTTCACCAGATAATTCACCCAACCGCCCGTCCAGGTGGCGTCCGCCCACGCAGCGGTTACCGCGGAGGCGGCGGGTGGTGTGGGGGGCGGCTCCGCGATGCTGGTAAGTGTCGGCGAGTTGCCGGTGATATCGGTCTGGCTGGTCGTTTCTCCGTCGCCACATTTGGAATTGTAGGGGTCAAACGCATACTGACTGGGGTAAGTTGAAGCCGGAAAGCTACAAGAGGTACTGTCCTTGGCCACCCAGCCGAGAACGGGCACGGTGCCCAGAGTCTTGATCCCGTTTGTATTGTTGCTCTCGACCAGGGCGTCGAATGCCTTGACCCCGCTGACCGCGGGCCACCCGTCCCCACCGTTGCCGGTCGAGTTTTCAAAGTACCAGTCGGCGATGGAGCTGGTTACGTCCAACTGGTAGTTGTAGCGCTCAGTGGAGTCTCCACCCCAGCGATCGACGGTGATGTTGGTTGGCGCGACCGCGGAGGCGTCGGCGGCGGTCGCGTGCAGCAAATAGGTGTCCATGCCGTAGATGAGGGGGCTGATGGGGTTGCCCGGCGCGCCCACATTTACGGTAAGCGCCGGCCCGGCGGCTGTGGCCGGCGGGCTGAGGGTTACCGTAACGCTGCCGCTGACGTTCGTGAAGCCAGCCATGGTGCTGGTGGCCGTAACCGTGACCGTCGCCGGAGCCGGATAGGGCGTGGTGTAGAGGCCGGTCGAGCTGAGCGTGCCGGGGCTCAAGCTGCCGCAAGAGGGACATGTCAGCGACCAGGTGACGCCGCTGCTGAAGCTGCCGATGCCGGCGACGGTGGCCGTGAACTGCTGCTGCATTCCAATGGTTGCGGTGTTGGGCAAAACGGTGATCGACGTAACCGCGGGCAGAGAATAGTTGGCTGTAACGGTCGTATTGGCGTCCAGGTTTACACCGCAGGCGTTCGCGCTGGGGTGGGAGAAGCATCCCGTCCAGGAGACGAAGGTGTAGTTGCCGGATGTAGCGGGCGCGGTCAGCGTGACGGGGGTCCCGGCATAATAGGTAAGCGCAAAATTCGTGGTTCCGCTGGAGGCGCCGTTGTTGTCCGCGGGAGAGACGCTGATGGACACGCCGCCCGAGGGGCCGGTCGAGTTGACCGTGAGCACATTCGTCGCCCCGGAGATTTCGGTCAACGGACTCGTTCCTTGAGCGCTGCTGTAGATGGACGAACTGGCCGTATCCGGTGTGTAGGCAACTGTCAGGATAAAGTTGGCGCCAAAAGTACCGGTGGGGAGAGCGATCGAACCCGCCGGAACGTTAATGGAAACACTGCCGTTGCTCAGGGTTGCCGGCGCGCTGGAGTAGGTTCCCCCGGCGCTCAGCGTCACAGTTCCGGTTGGTGTCGGGTTGCCGCTGCCGCCGCTGACCGAAACTGCCACCAACAACGCCTGCGCCGTCGTAATGCTCGACGCCGACGGTGTCACCGTGACCGTTGGCGTGATTGTCGCCGGAGTGACATAGATGGCGGTCACGGTCATATTCCCGTTGACCGTCAAAATGCATTCTTCGCCATTGGCGGGGAATGCGCAACCAGCCCACCCGGCAAACGTGTTGCCGCCGGCTGTCGCGGGAGCCATCAATCCGATACTGGCGCCCGCCCCGGCTACGAATGTAAAGGGCGTGGGAATGGGGGGAGCAACAACAAGGGGGCAGACGTTAGCGATGCAGACCTGCGAAATGAGCACGCCGCTGGACGGGTTGATCGAATTCACGGTGACGACATAGGACGTTCCGGCGGGAACGATGACCGAAGCCATTCCGGAAGCGCTCGAGTATATAGAGGAACTCGCTGCATCAGGCGCATAGGTGACTGTCAGCGTATTGTTTCCCGACACCACCGCCCCGGCGGGAATATTGATGGTTGCGCTGCCGCCGCTCAGCGTCGCCGCCGTGGACGTGAAGCTTCCAGTGGTCAGCGTCACAGATCCGGTAGGCGTAGCTGCGCCGCTGCCGCCGCTGACGGCAACCGCCACCGTCCACGCCTGCGTCGACGCGATGACCGTTGCAGACGGAGTTACCGTCACTGTCGGCGTGATCGGCGCAGAGGCATAGTTGGCCGTGACAGTCATACCGGCATTCATCGTCACGGTGCAGGTGACGGTGCTGGCTGTGGTGCACCCGCTCCACGAAGCAAAGGTATTGCCGCCCGCGGTGGCGGGAGCGGTCAGCGTAACGGACGATCCCGAGTTGTAAGAGCGCGTGAAGCTTGTCGTTCCGTTGGCCGCGCCGTTGTTGTCGGCGGGGGAGACGGTGACGGCAACGCCGCTGGCGGGGGTTGTCGAGTCCACAGTGAGGACGTAAACAGTTGGAGGCGGAACGGAGTAGTTGGCCGTGACCGTCGTGTCGGCGTTCATCGTCACGCTGCAAGTGACGGCGCTGGCTGTGGTGCATCCGGTCCACGAAGAGAAGTTGTTGCCGCCCGAGGTGGCGGGGGCGGTCAGCGTAACGGACGATCCCGAGTTGTAAGAGCGCGTAAAGCTCGTCGTTCCGTTGGCCGCGCCGCTGTTGTCGGCGGGGGAGACGGTGACGGCAACGCCGCTGGCGGGGGTTGCCGAGTCCACAGTGAGGACGCAGACGGTTGGGGAAGGAGGAGGTACGGAATTACTTCCGCCGCAGGCTGCCATCCCCAGGCTCAGCCCGATTCCCATCCAAGCCGCCGCACTCCTCCGCAAAATGTTCATGTCGAAGCCCCCATCCACTCAATGCGGTCTCCCGTCGAATTTGCCTTGCGCATGGAAATTCGCGGGGCGGCTTTCGAATCCCGCGTCTCCTTCACCGCAATGGGCCGCTCGGATGCCATGCGCCTCCGCCAGTTCCTCATCGCGATTTTCAATAGAGATACTTCTGGAAATACTACTCCTGCGCGCCAACCCCGCGGAAGCGATGGCGGCGAAAATCGCGACGCCAATGCCTCTCTTGTGGGATAGCGCCGGTCCTGCCTCGCAACGGCCGCCATCGGCGAGCTCCATCATTCATCCGGCAGAGCGGCCTACCCCTCCACCGTCCCGTCACGATACTCTTGAAGGCAACGTGAACAGCGACGAGATTCAATTCGCGGCTCCGCCGTCTTCTCCTTCGGATAGCGCGCCGGAGGGGCTGGCGCAGCCCGCGCACGCTGCCGAAAGACCGGCGGCGGAGTTGACGCCCTTCATGCGCCAGTGGACGGCGGCCAAGAGGGAGAATCCGGATGCGCTGCTGTTCTTCAGGATGGGGGATTTTTACGAGCTGTTCTACGACGACGCGGTGACGGTGAGCCGGGAGTTGCAGTTGACGCTGACGGCGCGGGACCGGGAACGGAACCAGCCCATGTGCGGAGTTCCCTATCACGCGGTGGAGAGCTACCTGGCGCGGCTACTGAGGAAGGGCTACCGCATCGCCATCTGCGACCAGATGGAGGATCCGAAGCTCACAAAGAAGATCGTGCGACGCGAGGTGACGCGGGTGCTGACGCCGGGGACCGCTCTGGACTCCGCGCTGGCTCAGGAGCAAAACAACTTTCTGGCGGCGCTGTTTGAGAGCGGGCCGGATTGGCGCCCCGAAGGCCCTCCCTCAGGGGCTAAAACCCACGACAGATCTGGCGGACCGGGGTATGGGCAGAAGCCCGTATCCTTCACCGAAGCGGGCTCTTCCGTGGAGGGCAAAGGCGGGAGGAAGGCCGGGTTGGTGTGCGCCGTGGCGCTGCTGGACGTTTCCACGGGCGAGTTTCGGACGGCTGAGTTTCAGGGGGCAACGGCGCGCCAGCAGGCGGTGGACGAGATTGTGAAGGCGGGGCCGAGCGAGGTGCTGCTGGCGGAGAGTGCCGAGTTGCCGGCGCAGCTTGACCGGATTCCGGCGCGGACGCGGGTTCCGGACTGGGTGTGGAGCAGGGAGTTTGCCGTGCCCCTGGTGGCCCGGCAACTGAATGTGCGCTCGCTGGAGGGGTTTGGGCTGGTCGGGCATGACGCGGCGGCGATTGCGGCAGGAGCGGTGCTGCACTATGTGCGCACCACGCAGAAGATCGAGGCGCTGCACATCGACAGCCTCAAATTTG
>Ga0187890_10002479_pt1 | contig 12864 bp, 14 predicted proteins | sample June2016WEW_21_1_FD_133005 | JGI IMG/M metagenome (GOLD analysis project Ga0187890, IMG submission 133005) | Peatland microbial communities from SPRUCE experiment site at the Marcell Experimental Forest, Minnesota, USA - June2016WEW_21_10 | ecosystem: Environmental > Terrestrial > Soil >... | reverse complement strand
ACCCTGAACGCCAAGGGCGAACTGGTCGGGCTTCTGTTCGATGGCACCTATGAGTCGGTCGCCTCCAATTTCGTTTTCAATGTGGCGACCACGCGCTCGATTCATGTGGATGCCCGGTACATGCTGTGGAACATGGCGGATGTGGACGGCGCTGTGAATCTCTTGCGGGAGATGTCGATCCCCGGATATGAGCAGGAGGTATCGGCCCCTTCCCGGTCCTCGGCCAAACCTGTTGCGGCGCGGTAGACGCGCCCGGATTTCGTTCTGATATTCTTGAACTGGATGCTACTGCATCTACCCGCGACACGCCCGATGGCCGCGGCCCCTTCGGGCGTCCGTCGCCGCGACCGCCGGCGCGCGGAGGGGGATGCGCGCGACGCGGAAGCGCTGCGTCGAGGGGTGCGCGGGACCGGCCGGCGGGTGGCGCACGATCTTCGTGCCCATCACTCAAGATAACCAGTGGCTCCGCTCCCGCAAGTAGCCGATGGGGTTGGCAGACGAATGCTGGGCAGGTGGCAGGGAGAAATCAATTCTGCTGTAAGAGTTAGTTTCGCAACCCGTGGCCGGCACGGGCAGGCTTGCTCCAGTGAAGTCCGGTGGTGTGAAACGCTTCAGCTATGTGCCTGCACCCCGATGGCGCATGTCATAAGGCCCCGCGGCAACGCTACCGTTGTGCACTTTCGGCGGATCTCCCGCACGTGTGTGTCGCGCGGCTCAGGAAGGCTCCGGCTAGAACGCCAATTGTGCCTGCAGCGACCAGGGAGCCTGTCAGATGCCGGCGAGCAAACCGCCGCAAGCCGGTGACTGCGTCCCCCAGGTCGTGATCTTCGATGTACGATCCCGTAGCATCCAAGCGGTCCGCCGTGTTGGTTGAGCAGTTGTCGATCGCCGCAGAACTTTCGCGTCCGGTGCTGCGCACGGCGGAGGCGGCCGAATGGAGCGCGGCACCTGTCTCGTCTCGCGCTTCATCCAATTTCCGGCCGGCTGACCGGCCCAACTGCTCGATTGATTCTCGCGTCTGTTTGCCCAACTCCGACGTCGTTTCCGTTACTGTCTGTAATGTGGCCAAGATGTTCCTCCAAAGTCCGGGGCCGTTTTCCAGCCACGGCTCCGACAGACAAGGCAGTGCACGTTGGCCTCCATTGCCATCGAGAGGCACGCAAGCAGAGTCGCCGGGCGCGGCGTGCCGAAACAGCGAACACTGCACTTTCTGACGCAGTATCTGCACTTGGAAGGGCGCCGCCTGTGCCGCCGCGTCTTTCCCGAAGCCAAACCGTCAGGTGGCCAACTGCGTGCTCAGTGCTACTCATCGAGAACGCCTGCAAGAGTGCCCTGAGCCATTGCTGTGACGGCTCACGGATACCATGATACCCATCGCGCCGCCTCAATTGGCGTCAGATCCACGGCCTCGAGCCGCGGTTGTCGTCGCCCATCCGGATGACGAGACGCTCTGGTGCGGTGGCTACATATTGACCCATCCGGAATACCTTTGGCGCATCGTGACTTTATGCAGGGCGGCAGACCCGGACCGCGCGCCACGGTTTCGCCGCGTTTTACAGCGACTGGGGGCGGAAGGCGAGATGGCGGATCTCGATGACGGACCGGACCAGGCGCCACTACCCGCCGGACAAGTGCAGCAGACCATCGCCCGGCTACTGGCTGGAACCGCCTACAACCTGCTCTTGACTCACGGCCCGATGGGCGAGTACACGCGGCATCGCCGGCATGCGGAGTGCTGCCAGGCCGTGGTTGAGCTTTGGAGTGCGGGCCGCCTCGGCACGCGGCGATTGTGGCTGTTTGCTTATGAAGATGGGAACCGGGCGTACTTGCCCCGCGTGCGCGAAGATGCTGACCGGCGGGACGTGTTGACCGACGGCGTTTGGCTCGAAAAGCGGCGCATGATTATGGATCTTTACGGGTTTGGTCCTGAAACTTGGGAAGCACAGACCACTCCGCGCGAAGAAGGGTTCTGGTGCTTTGACTCGGCGCAGGCAGCCGTAAAACGCGCCACGCCCGGCGAGTCGCAAGCGTGAAAGTGTTGGTGCTGACCGAATACCCGCCGTCGGCAGCCGGCTTGGCGACGCAAGGCGATCTTTTTTGCAGGGGTCTGCGAGAGATTGGCGTGGATGTCCACCCGGTCCACTTCGAATCGCCCTTGGAAAAGGAGTGGTATTACCGCTGGTTCCGTCCGGACGTGGTGGTCGGCGTGGGTTTCTGGGGCCATATTCCGCACCTGGTCCTGCACCCGCAACAGTTTGGGATGACGGCGGTGCCATGGCTCGTGGCCGACGGGTATGTCGCGGCACACCACGAAGTGCTGAACGCCCTACCGCTGATCCTGGTCACCTCCAACTGGGTGCGGGAGACATATATGAGGGATGGCATCCGGGGGGACAATATCGAGGTGCTGCCGGTAGGTTGCGACACGGATAGCTTCGCGCCGCGCTGCCGCGACGACCTCAAGGTCCGATCGATCCGCGAGGCTTTGGGTGTGTCCGATGACCAGATCATGATCCTGACCGTCGGCGGCGACGCGGCGTCTAAGGGCGCCCAGGAGGTCATGCAGGCGCTGGCGCTGATCGATGCCGAGGCGCCCGGCTGGAGATATGTCTGCAAGGTTTGGCCCCAACCCCGAACGGTAGAACAGAACCTGATCGACCTCGAATTAGCGGCGCATCTGGGCATCGACAAGAAGGTCACTTACTCCACCAACGTGGTCTCGCACAACTTCATGCCTTACTTATTGGCCGCCTGCGACATCTACGCTGCACCGTCGCGGCTGGAGGGTTTCGGAATGATTCAGGTGGAGGCTAACGCCTGCGCAAAGCCGGTGATCGCGATTAATGCGATGGCCTTTCTGGACACCATGGTCCACGGTGAGACGGCATTCCTGGCGGAGGTTGCCGAGGAGCGTAAGATCACAGAGGCGGTCTTCGGGGCAGGCCACGGGATCGACGATAGCCACCGCATCGTGTTTCCAAACCCGCGAACAGCGGAGTTCCGAGCCAGTGTACCCGACCTCGCTAAGTATCTTCTGACACTCATTGGGGACAGCGGTCTGCGGCGGCGGATGGGCGAAGCGGGCCGAACGCACGTGGCCGGGTTGTTCGATTATCGCCAGGTTGCCCGGCGGTTCGTGAAGATAGTGTCCGACCGATTGGGAATTCAATAACGTGGTGACGCTCATGGACGACAAGTCGCTGGCCTCCATCGATCGGGGCAAAGAGGCTGCCCTCCGCATCCTGCTGCACAATGCGCGGGGGCCGTTCCAAGGACTGCCCCGGACCGCCGGATGGGGGTATCCGGAACCCTACACGCGCGACCTCATGATCTCAGCCCTGGGCTTTCTAGCCACGGGCAACGACGAGCTTGCCGACGCGCTGCGACGCACACTGGTGGCGCTGGCGGCCAATCAAACGCCGCGCGGCCACATCCCATCGCTGGCGCACGATCCAGCCGACCGCGGCGCCAGCGATACGACGCCGCTGTTCCTTTTTGGCCTGGCATTGTACAGGAAATCGGCAAAACAGCCGGAGTTTCTCGACGAGGCAGCGCAGAAAGCCCTGAGATGGATGCAATATCAGAGCCCTGACGACCTGGTGATGGTGGGTCAGTTACCTACCAGCGACTGGCGTGACGAGCAGTGGGTAATGGGTTTCGGGCTGTACGTGAATACGCTGGTATATGCGTATCTGCTTCTTTATGGCGATCACGAGGCAGCCGGTCAACTGCGCGAGTTAATGAACCGTCTGGAGGTCCTTGGCAATGCGAAGAACCCTCATGAGCACGAGGGCCTGGTGGTGCCATCCAAGCCTTACTACGCTCTCTACTCTTACAAACTCTTTAACAGCGACCGTTTCGACCTGCTGGGCAATAGCCTGGCGATTCTGACGGGGATCGCCTCGCCCGATCGGGCGCGAAACTTGGTGGCATGGATTGAGGCCGAGTGCGAGGCTATGCGGGACCGCGGCGAGTTGGCCGTGGATTTGCCACCTTGTTTGTTTCCCTATATTCTGCGCCACGACCCCGACTGGCGGCCACGCTACGAGCAATACAACCGGCCCGGCGAGTATCACAACGGAGGCGTGTGGCCGTTTGTCTGCGGCTTCTATGTGGCGGCATGCGTCGCGGCGGGGCGGATGGAGCTCGCAAAGCGGAAGCTGTCGGCTCTGACCGAACTGGTGAAGCCCTGGCACGAAAACGAGGCGGAGTGGGGTTTCAACGAGTGGGTAAAGGCGCAGACTGGTCAGCCTAGCGGGCGCGATTGGCAGACCTGGTCGGCTGCGATGTACCTCTACGCCGCCGACTGTGTCGAGCGGCAGGACACGCCATTCTTCGGCGAGATGCGCGCCGGCTATGCGACCCCATCGCGGCATTCGAAGTAGAGGTTGTGGCGCCCATGGCGGATTATGCTCTTTGCCTAACAGCGATGCAGGCCCGGCCTTCGATTCGCTCTCTGGTGGGACCGCGAAGCGAAGGCGACAGTGGGGGCCACCGCAAGTTTGAAGTATCAACAAACACCGTTCGACCTCAAATCCAACTTCGGATCGAGGTAGACGTCAGTCAGGCCGCTGCCTGATTCCCGCTAAGGGTTTCGCAATCGGCGGGATGCGAATCGCCGATTATTCCTACCTTTTGACATTATGGAGCGCCGGCCCGTTGTCGGACGGATGGGATGCGCGGCGCGGAGGGCGCCAACGCTTCCTGTGCCGCTCCAGGCGATGGACGGACGCCAGCGAAACTCTGCGCCGTCTATGCGCAATAAATTAGGACGCTGTGTTCGGCGTTATTTACCGTTTATTTTAACGCAAACGGATCACAGCCGCCGCAGCGCAGCAGGCTAACTGTCCTTTGGGTCGTCAGATGTTATTGGCCTGATATTAACAAGCGGCCCCGGATCACGGAGCCCTGCGGACGCCGCCCGGAAAAGGCGCACCCGCTCCGCGTCGACTCGCGCCGCCGCGATGGTTGGCGCCAGCACTCGGTGAATCGGCGCGGCGCTGCTGTTTGCCTCGGCAAAAGAAGCCTCAGCATATATTGAGCGCATGGCCAAGCAGCGCGCAAACGCGAAGAGATCGAAGCGCCTTGTCCGATGAAAGTCGCTATTTCCGACCGCGCGCTCAAGGCCATTGCCGGCGCACCGGCCGCAGTCCGTAAAGCCTTCTACAAATAGCTCGGCTTCCTGGAGCGGGACCTCCGCCACCCGTCACTCCAGCCAAAGAAGTATGACGATCCAACGACCTGTGGCAAGCTCGTGTCAACCACGACTGGCGCTTCTATTTCTCGATCGAGGGAGATGTGTATCGAATCCAGAACATTACGCCAAACCCAAAATAGCGCAAGTGGGTCGCGTGCCACGGAAACAATACTGAATCCAAAGAAAAGGTCCTGCCGTGCCCTTCGTGCGATTGCGGAATGTGCGGACGCCCAGGATGCGCACGGTGCTGCCATCAGCCGCCTTGGGGAAACTCAACGGAGCGGAGAGAGAGGAGAGGGACGCTTGGCCGGCAGGACTTCCGCGTGCTGCGGAAGAGTCCTGCGCGATCTTCCTAAGCGGGACGAACCTCCGGCGGATCACCGGCGTTGGAACCACTTCAGCCGCGCCAGCAGGCCGTAAAACACCAGGCAACACCAAAAGTCGATGGCCAGTCCCCAGTCGATCTTGTACGGCACATGGCGGCCAGCCGGTGGCAGATAGCGGTCCAGACTGAAGTAGGCCGCATTGCCCAGCAGCACCGCCGCCAAGCTGTGCCAGAACTGGCGCATGGAGAAACCCAAGCGCTCAACCATCCGGGCGCCTTGCGTTGGGCACGCCATTACAGGGCGCGTCGAGAACCTGCCTGATCTTCTCCACCAGTTCGACCGACGTAAACGGCTTCGACAGGAACGCCACGGGGTCGCGGCCGACGCGCTGTATCGCCGACTCCTCCGCATAACCCGACATCAGCAGGATGCGCAAATCCGGGCGCGCGCGGCGCAGGCGTTCAGCCAACTCGGCGCCCTTCATGTTGGGCATTACCACGTCGGTCAATACCAGTTGAATCGGCTCGGGCCGGGCTTCCGAGACGCGCAAGGCGTGATGTCCGTCGCGGGCCTCCAGCACCCGGTATCCGTTCTCGACCAGCATCACGCACACCAGGTTGCGAACGGCGTCCCCATCCTCGACCACCAGGATCGTTTCTTTCAACAGAGGCCTCCCCGCGGCTCCCCGTGTCCGCAGCTATTGCACGTGCATCGCATCGCCGAAATACGACAAGATCTGCTCGGCGCAGCGGCGGCAGGACTCTTCTTCATCCGGGTCGCGGGCTTCGCACCGAATCAGCTCGCGGTCCTCAAATGCCATGCTTCGTCCGCAAACCCAGTCTTCCCCGTCGCGGATGTGGATATGATTGAACTCGGTCAAGCGTCCATCCTTAGTGCCGCAGTGTGGTAAAATACCAGTTTCGCAGCTTTGAGGAGATTTTCGTAATATGGCACGAATTTGCGATGTGTGCGGGCGCGGCCCGCAGTTTGGCCACCGGGTCAGTCACGCCCATAACGTCAGCAAGCGCCGATGGAATTTGAATTTGCAATCGGTCCACGCAGTGATCAACGGCGCCACCAAGCGGCTGCGTGTGTGTACGTCCTGCATTCGTTCGGGCAAGGTCCAGAAAGCCGCATAGGCAGGCGAAACCGCCCGCCAGACAGGCTAAAGCCTGTCCTACCACCAGACAGGCTGAAGCCTGTCCCACCATCAGATAAACATCTCTTCGTCTTGCGTGGCATCTTCCGGAGAATGACGGTTGCCGCCCTGTGCATAGGTGTTCAAGGCCGCCTTGACGCCGGCGACGATGCCGCCGACCTCCTTCACGGGCTTCATGACCGCGCTCTTGACGGCCTCGCCGGCGTGGTCCGCTTGCTCCACGGCGCGGCCCACGGTCTCGTCGATCTGCGCAATCCGGGCTTTGGCGCGCACGCTGGTGTCGTCAACCAACTGGCCGATGCGCTCCACCTGCTGGCGAACGGATTTGGCGACAACCAGAGTCTCCGCGGTGATGTCGGCAATCCTGGGACGGTTCTCCTCCAGCATCTTGCTGGTGCTCGTCACGACAGCGTCGAAACGGTCCACCAGCGGCCCCAACTTGTTCTGAGCTTCCTTGCCGGCCTTTTGGGCTTCTTTCCCGGCGCGGTATATGGCGAACAGAATGACCGCCTGCCACACGGACGCGAGGCACGCCAGCAGCACACCTACCGCGATCACCCACCGGAAGACGTCTTCAGGCATCCAGGACCCTCGCTGGCATTGGAGTTAGTGCGCCGTTCCTTCCGCGGCAGGAGGCGGCGGTTGGTTCACCGCGTCGCGGTAGGCCTGTTTGCCGGCTTCCATGGCGTCTACGATGGTATCCTTCTGGCGGTTCAACGCCTCCTTACTCTTGGTTAACAGGTCGCTGGCCGAATCACGCAGGTCGGTGCCGCGCTGTTTGAGAAAATCGGTTCCCTCGCCGGTCTTATCCTTTATGAGCTGGCGGGTGTCCGCACCGGATTTTGGGGCGAACAGCATGCCGATGCCGATGCCTACGCCGAGGCCCAGCAAGAAACTGGAGAATCCACTCTTGTCCATCTCATTCCTCCCTTTACAGCCTCTAGTATACCTTGCGCCGCCCGCGGGCATGGTACACTGCTATTCCGTTAGGAAGCCCGCGGTATGAAAGAGCCAAAACGCGCGCGCAAGGACGCCGCCGCGCTGTGGGAGTATGCGCTACGGGTGCTGGGTGGCCGCGCGCACTCGACGGGCGAACTGCGCGAGAAGCTGCGCGGCAAGGCGGAACGCGCGGCCGACGTGGACCCCACCATTGCGCGCCTGAAGGAGTACGGCTATCTGAACGACCGCAAGTTCGCGGAGAACTTCGCCGCGGCACGCCTGGAAAACGAGGGCCTGGGTAAGACCCGCGTACTGGCGGATTTGTCGCGGCGGCGGGTGGCGCCGGCGGTGGCGCAACAGACCGTCGGGAAGGTCTACGAAGATGTCAACGAGCAGGCTCTGGCCGAGGATTTCGTGCGGCGCAAGTTTCGCATGAAGTCCAAAGAGAGCCTCTTCCAGGAAGCCAAGGATATGGCGTCGGCGTATCGCAGACTGGTGCGGGCGGGGTTTCGATCGGCGACGGCGATCGCGGTGTTGAAGAAGTTCGCGGCCAATCCCGACCTGCTGGATGGGTTCGAGCCGCCGGAAGAAACGGAGGAAGAATGAAGCGATCAAACGAAATCCTGCTCGCAGGCGTCGCGGCGGTTGCCGCATGGGGACAGGTGGCGCACCAACACCACCCGCCCAGTTCCGAAGAATACGTGCGGGTTTTGGAAGACCCGCAGCGCGACGCCTGGCAGAAGCCGCACGAGGTGGTGATGGCGCTTGGCCTGAAACCCACCGAGGCGGTGGCGGACATCGGCGCGGGCAGCGGATACTTCACGCGGCGGTTTGCGATGCATGCGGGCAAGGTCTACGCCGTGGACATCGATGCCAAGTTGCTCGAAGCCGCCATGAAGGATGCGCCCAAGAATGTGGAAGCCGTACTGGCTACGCCGGACGATCCGAAGCTGCCGGAAGCTTCGGTGGATACCATCTTCTTCTGCGACGTGCTGCATCACATCGAGGGCCGCGCAGCCTACTATCCTAAGCTGGCAAAAGCGCTGAAGCCGGGCGGCCGCATCGTGGCGATCGAGTTTTACAAGAAGCCGCTGCCCTTGGGGCCGCCCGAGAGCATGAAGATTTCCGAAGAGGAACTGATCGGCGAGATGAAAGAGGAGGGCTTTCGCAAGACCAAGAGCTTCGATTTTCTGCCCTATCAATACTTCATGGTGTTTGAGCGCGCGAACATATAGTCCGCGACGGGCCGCCCGGCGATCAGGTGTTCCTGGATGATCCGCTCGATGACTTCCGGCGTCGCCGAGTGGTACCAGATTCCATCGGGGTAGACGACGGCAATGGGACCTTGTTCGCAGACGCGCAGGCAGTTGGCCTTGGTGCGGTAGACGCATCCATCGCCGGAAAGGAGGCGCAGCTCGGCCAGGCGGCGTTTCAGGTATTCCCACGATTCGAGGCCCACTTCTTTCGCCGCGCATTTCGGATTGGTCTGATCGCAACACAGGAAAATGTGGCGGCGGATGTTGCCGATTTGCAGGCCTTCGGCGATTTGAACGAGGCGCTCGATATCCATTATTCGGGGTCCCGATCCTCGATTGTAGCGCGCACCAGTTCGACCAGTTCCGCGACGACGTCATCCTGGAGTTCGTCGTGCGTTAGGCTTTCGCAGAGGGCGACCAGATTGAGCAGTTGCGCCAGGCGCCGCCAGTCGTGCGGCAATCGGCCGCCGGCGTGCATGTAACCGACGGAAAAATGCGGCTCGGCGAGCGGCCGCGCAGCGCGCTCGTAGCGCAGGAAACTGCCCAGATCGGCGAGCGGAGAACTGGAGACGGCGAACTCCCAGTCCAGAACCGCAGCCACACGCCATCGTCCGCCGGCGGGGCGCAGCAGCAGGTTTCGCTTGTTAAAGTCGCCGTGCACCAGCGAAGTTTCGGCATCGAGAGCGGCTAACCGCGGCGCCCATGACCATACCAGGGCATGCGTGCGATCGCACAACTCGGCCGCCATGCGGCGTTGCAGATTCTCCGCGGCGAGACACAGATCGATGAAACGCGGCGTGGGGTCCGCGCCCTCGACGAGCGGCGCACCGACAGTCGGCCCGGGCGCGAGCCAGCCTGGCTTGGGAAATCGGAAGCTGCCGATGGTGGCGAGTATTTCGCCCGCGGCCTGTGCGGCCTGTGGAATGGCGTCCGCATCGCCGCTGCGTTTCAGTTCTTTGAAGGTGATGCCTTCGATCCAACGCGTGAATGTAAACGGCGGTAGATCCTCCCAGCCGTGCGGCTCCGCGTAGATAACCTCTGGCACGGGCACGGCAGCGCTGACCAGCCGCATCAAATCGATTTCTTTCTGGCACAGTGTGGGATCGTGCTCGTAAATGCGCAGCACTACGGGCGCCGGCGCCGGGTCAAGGTGGAGTTTGAAATTCGCGTTGCGCTTACCATCGCCGAGCGGCTCGCTCGAGAGTACGCGGCAGCCTGGGAACGCGGTGCGCGCGATGCGCTCCAGAACCGGCGCGGGCAGGCTACGACGCGGCTCGGCGCGCATCCAGCGGGCTTGATGTGGGGCGCCGGGGATCACACTACTCGTGTGCGCGAACCTGCGCTAGTCTCTCGGCTAGGATCGGCGAAAGACCGGTCTCCATTTCGGGCGTGATGAGACCGGCTTCGTCGAGATCCTTGAGATGCGTCTGGTCTTTGAGGCGGAAGCTGGTGAGCTCCATGCGAATCAGGCTCGCCAGGGGGATCAAGCGAAGTTCCCTAATTCGTCGGGAGATCCCAAGTTCCGGAATTGGCTCAGGATCTTCCGGCCGGACCTTCTCGCCGGCGAAAACAAGGTGGATGGCCCTCCTTGCGGAGGGCTGGTCAGGCCGGACCAGCATGTCAACGCCCGCATACTGACGATGCTGGAGGCCAAACGACGCGGCAGCTTTCGCGATCTTCTGCAGATCGGCGCGTCGGACGACGATGTCGATGTCCTTTGTCAGCCGCCCGGCGTCCGGCTCCCGTTCCTCGATGTATAGATAGGCCGCCAAGCCGCCGGCTATCCGATATTCAAGTCCACCGGAGGAAAAAAGCTGCTCCGCGAGTCCAGCCAAATCGAACAGTTGCTCCAGGCGCACCTCGAAAAAGGCGTTCACCAGATCCGGCATGGCGGATCACGCTTTGACCTTGCGGTCCTCGCGCCAAGCCAGGTTGGCCATGTGCGGACCGGCCACCGCGGCCGCCGCAATCTCGATGGGGCAGTTGGGTTCCTGGCGCGACCGGATGCAATCCAGGAAATTCTGCTGGTGCGCGGTGGCGCTGTCGCGGTCCGGTTCCTGCGCGATCATTTCGGACTTGCCGCTCTGCATCCAGGGCGTGGCGGAAGCGCCGTTGTCCTTGTAGAGGCGATAGCCGCCGCGGTCGAGCACCATGGTAGCCTTGTCGCCCAGGAACGTAACGGACCAGTCCCAATCGTAGGTGCTGCAATAATCCAGCGTCCACTGCGCCAGAAAGCCGGGATACTCGAAGACGGCCGTGAAGACGTCAGGCGCTTCGGCTTCCGGGTTGCCGATCACCTGGCCCTGGCACACGGCCGAACGCGGCGGCCCGGAATTCGTCATCCACTGCACGACGTCCATCAGATGCGTGCCCTGATCCGTCATGTTGCCGCCGGAGTAATCCCAGAATCCGCGCCACCAGCGAAAGCGCTTGGGTTCCAGCGGACGTTTGGGCGCGGAGCCCAGGAACAGGTCCCAATCGAGCTTGCCCTCGAGCGGCGAATTGTCGAGCCATTCGGTGAAGTGCCAGTTCCACATGGGCTTCACCATGGAGATGCGGCCTAGGGCGCCGTCGTCCACCAATTGCTTGGCCTTGCGCACGAAGGGCATGCTGCGGCGCTGCATGCCGATTTGCACGATTTGTTTGGTCTTGCGCACGGCGTCCACCATTTCGGCGCTCTGCTGGAGATTGAGCGAAAGCGGCTTCTCCTGGTAGACGTCTTTGCCCGCCGCGAGGGCCGCCAGCAGGTGCGGCTTGTGCTGGTGGTCGGGCGTGGCAATCACCACGAAATCGATGCCGGGTTGCGCCAGGAGGTCGTGGTAATTCACGTAGGCCTTGGCGTCTTTCGGCGATTCCGCGCGGGCCCGCTGAAGGGTGGGGTCGTAGACGTCGCAGACGGCGACGCACTGCGCGCCCAATTGCTGAAAGGTGCGGTGCAACCATTGTCCGCGGTTGCCGACCCCGACGATGCCGAACGCCGGACGGTCGTTCGCGCCGCGTACGGCGCTCGGGATAAACAGCGGCGCGGCGGCCAAGCCTTGCAGGAATGATCTACGGTTGGGTTCCATCAGGATCAATTGTATCTGGTGTCTGCCATTAGCGCCTCCACGTGGGCCACGGCCGCGGAAGCCAGGCCGTCCAAGCTGTATCCGCCTTCGAGCACGGATACCAGACGTCCCCCCGCGTAGGTGTCTGCGATTTCGAGCATCAGGGCTGTGAGGTCGGCGAAATCGGCGTCGGAAAGCGTGAAACGGCCGAGCGGATCGCCCAGCCGGGAATCGAAGCCGGCGGAGACAAGCACCAAGTCCGGCTGGAAGTCGCGAGCGGCGGGGAGCAGCTTGTCCTGAAACGCGCCCAGGATTTCGGCGCGCCCCGAGCCCTCGGGAAACGGACAGTTGAGCGTGGCGCCCCGGCCCGCACCCTCGCCGGTTTCATGGGGCCGGCCGGTGCCCGGATACCACGGGTGCTGGTGCGTGCTGAAGCACAAGACCGAGCCATCCGCGTAGAAGATATCCTGCGTGCCGTTGCCGTGGTGTACGTCCCAATCCGCGATGAGCACGCGCTCGATGCCGTGCCGCCGCTGCGCATAGCGCGCCGCGAGGGCCACGTTGTTGAAGATGCAAAAGCCCATGCCGCGGCCGGGCGCGGCGTGGTGGCCGGGCGGCCGCACCGCGCAGAATGCGTTTTGCGCGCGCCGTTCGACGACCGCATCCACCGCGTTCAGGACGCCGCCTACGGCCTGGAGCGCGACCTCCAGCGAATCGGCGCTGAGCGGGGTATCGCCGGTCGAAAGCGCTTCGTAACCTAGTGCGACATCGTGCCGCACCACGTCGATGTACTTGCGCGTGTGGCAGGCGGCGACTTCGTCTTCCGTGGCGGCGCGCGGCGGGATGCGCGGCATTTCGGCGGCGAGGCCCGCTTGATCGAGCGCGGAGAGCACCGCATCGAGCCGCTGGGGCTGCTCGGGGTGACCGGGGCCGGGGATGT
>Ga0187890_10002478_pt1 | contig 12864 bp, 13 predicted proteins | sample June2016WEW_21_1_FD_133005 | JGI IMG/M metagenome (GOLD analysis project Ga0187890, IMG submission 133005) | Peatland microbial communities from SPRUCE experiment site at the Marcell Experimental Forest, Minnesota, USA - June2016WEW_21_10 | ecosystem: Environmental > Terrestrial > Soil >... | reverse complement strand
TGCTTGTCGCGGGTGGAATTGCAACACGAGTCAGGAAAACCAAATCAGAGAGTCTAACTGCACCAATAATGAAGACTGTGTCACCTGCGGACCAATCTCCAGCTGCTCGCTCGAACCTGAATCCACCGAAGGGCTCAGCAGTTGGCTCAACGATCCCTCATGAGAAGTCCGCAAAGACAACCGACAGGACCAAAATATCTTCTCAGAACAATTCCAAAGCCATAAGCAGCCCTGCGCACAACCCGGAGAAGACAATGGCGGATAGCACGCCATCGACCCCTTGCTCTCTGCCGGGCAGCATGGAAGGTTACCTTCGGCGCGCGGAGGATTACAGGGGACGCGGCGATTACAAGAGCGCGGATCACCTGTTTAGTGAAATCTTGGACTGCGAACCGAATAATGAACAAGCACGAACCGGGCTGGCGCATACAAAAGCTGCTGAAAAATAGGGAATGGACTACTCACTTAGAGCGTTCCGCAGCTGGTGTAGCTGTGTAGCCGTTTCTGGCTTCGGAGGAGGGTGGATTTTTCTTAAGGAAAAATCCACTCGGAATCAATGGCTTCCGGATACGGGAATCTCGGAACGGCTGTAGCCGGGCCCACCACAAGTAATCGCGTGAAGTTCGTAACGCCAGCCCTGCACCGCGCACTATCACGGCGGGCACGCATGCGTGACGGTGAGCCGGCTCGCCGGGACGTATAGACCATTCCGCGCCGGCGCGAATTCTGTGGGCTATGGACCGCGGAATGGCGTAGACTCGGGGGATTCTGCAGCAGGCTGGTTCCCCTTAACGCACAATGAGGAGGTTCCCATGGGAGAGACAAGTCGGCGTTTCGGCGACTATGAAGTGCTGGCCGCCCTTGGCAGCGGCGGTATGGGTCGCGTTTTCAAAGTGCGCAATGTCATCTCCAACCGCGAAGAAGCGATGAAGATCCTGCTTCCGGACTTTGCCGCCGACAAGGACTTGGCGGATCGCTTTATGGTCGAGATTCGCACGCTGGCGGGTCTTGAGCATCCCGGCATCGCGCAATTGCGCACGGCGTTTCAGTATCAGAACCAGTTGGTGATGGTGATGGAGTATGTGGAGGGCACGACGCTCGACAAACTCGAGGCCCAGTCGACCATTCCGCTGGAGCAGATGCTGGACTATGCAAGCCAGGTGCTGGCGGCGCTGAGCTATGCGCACAGTCGTGGAGTTACGCATCGCGACATCAAGCCGACCAACATCATGGTCACTTCACACGGCGTGGTGAAGCTGATGGACTTCGGCATCGCGAAGTCCACCGGCGACATGCAACTGACGCGCCCTGGAACCACCATGGGCTCGGTCTACTACATGTCTCCCGAGCAGGTGCGCGGCGGCACGGTTGACGCGCGTTCCGACATCTATTCCTTCGGTGTCACGCTATATGAAATGCTGACGGGGAGCAGGCCGTTTCAGGCCGACACGTCTTATAGCGTGCTGAATGCGCAGCTTCACAAGGATCCTACGCCGCCGCTGGAGATCAACCCCGCGCTTTCGCAGGAGTTAAACAATATTGTGCTGCGGGCCATGGCCAAGGCTCCCGAACTGCGGTTCCAGACCGCCGATGAATTCCGTAACGCTCTGAAGGCTGTGCGTGATCCGCAGACGATGCAGGTTGCTAAGCCAGCGGCGGTGGTTCCGCAGTTTTCGCAGGCCGCCCCGGAGCCACAACCAACTGCGCCAATACAGCCGATCATGACTCCTATGGCTCCGGCAGCTGCAGAACCGCAGACGCAGGCGGCAGCAGCAGCGCCGCAACCGCCAGCGTTTGCACCCGTGCCCGTACCGGTCGCTCCTGCTGCTGTGACGGCCAAAACGCACCGCGGTTTGTGGATCAGTCTGGGCGCGGTGACGGCCATCCTGGCGCTGGTGGCAATGGCCTCGCTGCTTCCGCGCGTCTTCTCCACACATGCCAGCCAGCAAGCGACATCGCCGAATTCGACGCAGAAGCCGGCGCAGAATCCAACTGCAAATCCGCCGGATTCCGAGCCTCCAACGCAGCCTCTGGCGCAGACCAACGCGACAGGCTCACCGGAGGCTGAGGCCAACGCAATGCCGGGTGCCAAGGAGGCTGGCGATGCGAAGAAACCGGCTCACGACACGTCGTCGCCCACGGCCAAGATCAAGGCCGCAGGTTCAGGGGCAACTTCTGGCAAGTTGACATCGCAGACCAGCGACAATGCAGGCGCGCAGTCTGCGGCGTCGACTACGAACGCTTCGGCGGCTGACTCTGTGCATCCGGCAGAGCCGACGACGCAGGAGGTTAAACGGGCACGCGACCGCATGATGAATCTCGATGCGCGGGCGCAGTCGGCGGACGCCGGGGTGCAGCAGATTCGCAGCCAGCAGCAAGCGCAGGGAGTGGACATTCGCGGCGACGTGCTGGCCTCAACGAACCGCATGCACAGCCTGATGAACCAGGCCAATGACGCTCTGGCCCGCAAGGACCTCGAGGCCGCCAACGAGTACATGGAGCGCGCGGACCACGAGATTGCGGCGCTGGAAAAATTTCTGGGACGATAGAGCAGCGCTTGCCTGCACATCTGTTCCAACTCTCAGCTTCTCGCTCTGGCGCAGCCTGGCGTGGATTTTCATGCTCAGATCTTTCGCTGGTGCCGTTTATCGGCCCCACCGTCTGAGAACGAAGCGAGAACGAAATGCCGCTGTCTGCAAAACTCTCCCTCTCCATAGTGCGGCGCGGCCAATCGTCTGGGTTCTTCCCTCATCTCGAGCCTGCATGTAAGTATCAGTAGTGATCAAAATGTAGGCGTACCGACGCATGCCCTTATGGTGTCTTTCGGTTGACTGAAAGTTGCCATGAAATCCCGGGTTACGTGGAAGCAGTTCGTTGCAATTCGATGTGCCGTCGTGTGATGCTCCATTTACAATTCCCCCGCGCAGCGGTGTTGCTCATCAGATTAAGCTATTACCGATTCAGGAGGTTTATGTGAAACTGCTCACCAAGATCAACCTGGTACTCGTGCTGGTGTTTGGACTCGGAATGTATCTCATTTCCCATTTCGCTTACAGCTTTCTGATGAGTAACGCCAGGCAGCAAGTGCTGCAGCAAGCTGAGCTCATGGCGGCCAGCGCGAGTGCCACAAAGGACTACACCGACGAAGAGGTGAGCCCAATCCTGGAGAAAACGCCCCAACACAATAGCAATTTCCTCCCGCAGACGATCCCTTTCTATGCGGCCACTGTTACTTTCAAGCGTTTGCGCACTTCTTATCCCGACTATGAGATCCGAGAGGCTGCACTCAATCCAACCAACCTCGATGATCGGGCGACTGAATGGGAAGTTGACCTGATCAATTACTTCCGCAACAACACTTCCCAAACGCAGCATGTGGGAGAGCGCAGTACGCCAACCGGAGAGGTTCTTTATTTTGCTGCCCCGATTGTTGCTGCTCCAGGATGCCTGAGTTGCCACAGCCAGGTCTCGATCGCACCGAAAGCGATGATTCGGCATTACGGCCCGGAACATGGCTTTGGCTGGAAACCGGGCGAAATCGTCGGAGCTCAGATCGTCTCTGTGCCGATGGCGGTCCCGGTAGGTTTGGCGAATGATGGATTCCGCAACCTGCTGATCAGCCTGGGCACGATCTTCCTGCTGACGATCGTGCTGATCGACATTGCCATGTACCTGATCGTGATCCGGCCGCTCCGGAAGGTCTCAAAGAATGCAGACATTATCAGCAAGGGCGAGATCGATCTTCCACTCCTGGAGGTCAAGGGAAAGGACGAGATAGCAGAGGTCACAGCCTCATTCAATCGGATGCACACCAGCCTCATCAAGACGTTCGAGATGCTGAACGGGTGAGGCGCCTACTGCCGTTTCAAGCGCAGAAATGCCGCGCGATCCGCGTCGGAGGTGATGTGTTTGGCCGCCTCGCGATAAATGGTATCCACGTCATCTGATTGCGCAGCAAGCTTTTTCACCACGAACTTTGCGACCGGGCCAATATAGACGGCGAGTCTGCGGCTCACTTCTTCAAGTGGCAGACCCTGAATGCCACTTGAAGAAGGTACTCGTTGCTGCGCCGATGCATTCAAAGGTCGATGGGCAGGCTGCACAGGTTGGGGCGCAGTAATCGTCTCGCCCTTCTCACCAGGGGTGGGTAGCAGTTCCAGGGCATGGAGAAATTCCTCAGCCGTGGCGAATCTCTCGTCGGGGTTTTTCTTGAGTGCGCACATGACCGCGTCAGAGACCGCAACAGGAACCCGTGGTGCAATTTCGTGCGGCGGCGCAGGATCGCGGTTCATAATCCCCATCATGATGTCGAAGTTCGTCGACCCGACAATCGGGAGCTTGCCGGTAAGCAGTTCGTATAGAGTGGCGCCGACGGAATAAATGTCGGAGCGTGCCGTGGCCTTGCCGCCGCTCACTTGTTCTGGCGACATGTAGTTCAACGAGCCAAGTAGATAGCCGGCACCGGTGAGTTCGCTGGCATGTGCCGTGAGAGCAATGCCGAAATCAAGCAACTTGACCACCCCATTTTGATCGATCATCACATTGGACGGCTTGATGTCGCGATGAACCACGCCAAGGCGGTGTGCGTAGATGAGCGCACTCAGAACCTGCGCAGTGAAATCCAGCGCCTGTCGGAGTGTGATCGCCCTGCTGGTGCGATACTCGCGCAGAGTCTCTCCGGAAATGAGCTCCATCACCATCACGAGCTGGTTTTGATGGTAAAAAGCAGTGTGGAGCTGAGCGATATGAGCATGGTTGAGGGCGGCCAGAGTCTGGACTTCGCGGCGAAAGCGTTCCGCCATGTTGGGCGTTTCCAATTGATCGGGCAAAAGGATTTTCATAGCCTCGTGCCGGCGCGAGATTGTGTGTTGGACCTCGTACACAACTCCGAGACCCCCGGCGCCTAGCTTTTTCACAATCTCGTAATCTCCGATGCGTTGTCCCGGTTCAAAAGCCATAGCGATGAGATTTGCCTTTCAGAGGATGATGAAAGCCTGCCCCGACCCTGCCGATCAATCCGACCTACGCTCGGGTCTCAAGCCCTCTTGCTGGAGACCATTATTTTAGACACACTCACCGCAACCGTTCCTGCCAAACGGCACAACCAAACCACGCAGCCGAAATTTGCGATCTCGCGCGATAGAGTTTTCTGGGGCGGTCACGCGGAGGGAGGCGTCTGCCGAAAACCACAAAATCGTTAGATACACAAGCGTTACTGGTGGGCCCGGAGGGATTTGAACCCCCAACCAAGGGATTATGAGTCCCCTGCTCTAACCGTTGAGCTACAGGCCCTTCAATGACTTACAACCGCCAGCCGCCTACGTGTAGCGGATACTGTAGCGGGTGGCAGTCGTCTCGGCGCAATTACGGCGAAATCTCCGGCTTGCTGCAGCCGCTCGAAAGCACGCTCGACTGCTTCCGGCGTCGGATGAATGTAACGCTGCGAAACCACGATACTGCTGTGTCCTGGAATTCGCATGATCGTAAAAGCGTCCACTCCTGATTCGCCTCGCCTTGTAAGCATTGTATGGCGTAGCGAGTGGAGGACAAAATCGCCAGGGAAGAGCGGACGTCGCTTGCCATCAACTCTCCGGGCGTTTTTGCTCTTGCCTTCTCTCACGCGCAGGAACCCAAATCGAGTGCCGTTGATGCAGTGCCTCACCAATTCGCAGTCCCGTCTCTAGCATCAGGACCGCAATGTTATTCAGCGGTTGAGGGCAAGCGCCAAGGTAGATTTCCTCCTGCTTCCGGGAAAGTTATTCACCTGTCCCGGGCCGAGGCCCTTGTTGGCTGCATCGATCTTCGGAAATTCAAAGACGCTCTCCAGAGGGCATTCCCGGAATTCAGCGAAAAGTGTGTGACATTTGCCAAGCCTCAAGCTGACTAGGGCTCGCCTACGTTGAGCAATGACCGGAGGAAGGGCACCCGAAACGGACCGTCGCAGCTCACTTGAACTGTTCTAATGAGCGCGGTGGGATTCCCGGAGCAGCTGCCCTGGAAACGTGCCCAGGCGATTTGGTGTGAAGCCAGAATTGTACGCAGCGCTACCGCGTGCGCAGGAGTGTTCCTGCGCGGCGCCGCGGAGTCGATTGTGATCTTGGGGAACTGGAGTGTTTCTATTTCCCGTATTTCTTTCCGGCCTTGCCAATCGATGGCCCGGCCTTGGCGAGATCCTGGGGGTTCATGACCGGGCGGAAAGTGACCTGGGCGTTGAACGCAAGAAACCATGGTTCAGCGATTGCCGGAATCTGCGAGGTGTCCTTCATGTCGAAAACGATGGAGCCGGTTCGTTGTCCGCTGTCGTCAGCAAAGAAATAGGCCGCTTCCGGTTTGAGATCGGCGAGTATTTCCTCGATTGTGGAACCCAGTGTTCCAGCTTTAGCGGCGGCATTCCCGGCTTCCACCGGAATCGACACCCTTAGCAACATGCGCATACTTGATCTCCTTTGAGGGCGCCTAAGATGTATATGGGGCAGCGCTCTGGTGTCAAGGTCTTATGCCTCTGCGCATCCAGAAGCATTCGGGAACGTGAAGCGGAAATCGAACCCGTGCTCGAAATCCGGAGGGCGGGCTTCGGTGATGGATAAGAACGGAGATTCTAACGCCTCTTTCCTTGCAGCCGCCGACGCCTGTTCCAGGGACGTCGAAGTCAGACGCGACCGCGGATTCAGCGTTCGGCTTTGTCGTCTTCCTGATAGAACTGCGACACCAGGTTGTGCCGCCCCATGAAGTGGCCCATTCGGAATCCCCCCAGGCATCGGCGTCAGCCCGGCACTGCGCGAATGAAGCGACGTGGACTGTTTCCTGTTCGCGCGCAATCGGAGTTACGAGGAGCAAGAGAATCGGCAGCAGCATAGGTGCAGTTTTCATTTCCGGAACTCCTCCGCGCGAACGGATTCCGCCGGCACGCCTCGCTAATTCACGGGGCAGGTCGCGGCCCTCGTTCCTGAAATCGAAATGCCGTATTGGTCCGCTCCGGAAACGCGCGAACCGTCAGCCGCGAGCGTGATCTTGTCTACGGGCAAATCAGAGAAAGTAAGCGTGCACGATCGGGCGATCCGGCCACTTCCTTCCAAGCGCCATGCCAGGTCGCATTCGCCGAGACAGCAGTGAATGTGCCTGCCGTAGTCGAAGTGCCGCTGGAAACCACCGTCACTTTGCTCGTCACAACGTCATCCCAGTTCCAAACCCCAACCAGGCCGCTACTCCCGGAGATGCGCATAGCAGTATCTTTACCTCCATACTGATTCGATCCGCTCAGCGATCGCCCATCCGCGGAGATCGTAACCTTTGAAAGCGTCGATTGCGGCCATGTTATTGCGTAGGCGCGCTGGGCCGCGTTCACCGCCTGCCAACTTGCGGTGAACGGACCGCTCACCAGCTTGTTGTTCGGCAGAACAAATACCGGCACTCCGTTGAACCATTGATAGCAATCCACAATCGGATCGTCACCGAGGCGGGGCTTCAGGTCCATCGGTGGAGGCGGATACGTGGGATTATCGCTTGCGCACTGCGAGGCCTGGATCATGCAGAGAGCTCCTTTGAAATTGCGGCATCCCGTAAGCGCCTTTTCTGCCGCTAGCTCGCGGTTCGTGTCATATTCCATGTCCCAGGTGTGGTCTGGTTGCGATAGATCACCGCGGCGTGGTCCAACATCGTAAATCTATGAAGTGTGCTTGTGTCTCCACAATAGTACGGTACCCATGGCTTGCAGATCGGGCCAGCGTCTAGCGACACGCGCACCCTGCCGAGACCCAGTGGTATGCTCCTAATGCCCAACAATTGAAGCCTGGAAAGGAAGTATCTCGATGCACTCTGACCTGCAGGCGCTCCTCGACGACATCTGGAAAAAGAGCAGCAACGGGACCCAGTCCCTGACTTATAGACAGATCTATGCGGGTTACGAAGATCCCTCGGACTCTCACGAAGTCGTCGAGGCCTTGGTCCCGAAATTGGACTTGGCTCACAGTGCTCCTGTCAAGTCACGCGAACTAAATGAGTCGGTGGATTTGGCCGACGATCCGTTGGATTTTGGCGGGGAGCCGACCGGCCAGGGCTATCTGTGGTTTGGTACCAGGTATTACCAACCGGACGCGGCAACAGAGCGCGTGGTCATTCACGCCAATCCGTATCCGCGGGTTATCCGTCTCATGAGACTGATACTGGGCGAAATCCTTAGTAACAACCCTCGGTATTCCGGTGTCAACTCGGCAAAAGTGGCCACGCTTCCGTGCTTTGCTTCCGGGCGAAATGACACCATCATCGTCTACACACACACACACAATGGAACGCTTGCGATCATCTACCGTCTCAACCGATGGATTGCGGAAGGCGAAGTATCCGCCAATGACTTCCTGGGCTCTCTCCCATATCTGATCAAAGAGGAGTTCACAGGCATCGGATGGGCGAGCGAACCGCCCAATGGGGTTCAGGTCCTCGAGTCCTATCCCGCCAAGTTGAGTTTTGGGAAATATCTGTCCCAGGTTCTTCAGATCGGCCTGGCTATCTATGCGGACCGGGATAACAACGCGCAAAGCCGAAGAACCTTCGACCACGTCATGGCGGATGTGCTTACCCACGCCGGATTCGATTTGGAATCCCCCCACCAGATCGTCACACCAAGGACGGAGTTCCTGCAGAGCGTGCCCTGGACGGACGACAAGAGATGGAAGAACAGCAAGCTGTACTTAAAAATGTCCAAGGACCACGGCTTTCGTCCCTTCCGCTCTGCCTGATCCCGAGTACCACTCGCAGTTTCATGCCGAAATCGTAGGACATCGGAATATAGTCAGGCCGAAACCTTCGGAATGCGCGGCGGCGGCGCGGCCGGGGCTGCTTGTTTGAACGCCACGGTCCAATCGTTGAAATGCAGCGAACTGAGCTCCGGAGGCGGCGGAGACGTTTCGGGCGACTCGAGCGGAACAGGATCGATGAACCCGATTCCCCGTTCGCGCAGCGCGCATCTCCACTCCTTCTCGACCCATTCCGAACTGCGCGCGTGCGCCGACCAGAAGAGATAGAAGATATCGCTCGCCGGAATTACGCGCCACAACTCCTGTTCCCAGTTCTGTCCCGAACGCAGCGACAGCACATCGAGGAAAACGTTCAGTTCCGGCGCAATTTTCTGAATGCCCTGGATGCGTCCCAACACCGCATCGCGGTCGTCCGAGGCGTAGGAGGCAAATGCCGTGCGATGATGAATCCCCATGGCTGCGCGGATTCCGTCGGTGGCCCCTGCCGCCGATAGCAGGAATGGAATCCTTGCAATCTGAATTCCTTCCGCGTAAACATGGGCAGTTCCTGAGCACTTGGTGTCTGGACTGATCTCTGGAAGCGTCACCACGAAACAGACGCAGGTCGATTCGCCCTCCCAGATCATGGTGTCTTCCGGTACATCGATCAAGGCACCCACGATCCGCAGCCGAACCGTGATGGAGGCTCCCTGCGGGATGCGGAATGGGCCTCTCGTTCGGGCCAGCAAATCTCCTGAGCGGAGTTCCTCGCGCGCGCGGGCCAGTACGCGGAAACGCTCTTGGGGCTCGTGCATCCACACGAACAACTCAAATGGGACCTGCGGAGCAATGACAGCAGGAGTTGCCAGTGTGAAGTCTATTCTGGCCGAGACCAGAGCGGCAGTTGCGCCCGATGGCGGGAGTCCATTGAGGATACGTGTGAACTCCCCAGCATGGGATGGGAAAACTCCAGCCGGAACTCGGCGCATGTCGCCCGTCTCGTCGACAGTTGTTCCTGACGGTGGTTCGGAAACTGGAGCTTCCTCCGCTTCGATGAGTCGTCGAAACAGTTGTGTGACGCCGGTGTCTGCGGGAAACTCCGAGACATTACGTGCGGCCGACGCCGGTTTAGTCCGCTCAACCAAATCCTGCCTTACACGCAGCACAGACTCATGGAGCGCTTGTCGCAGCAGGTCCAGGTTTGGGGAGAATTCTCCGAACCTTGCATCGCAGGAGACGGCGAGTTTCTGGAGTGCATCGAGGCAGCCATCCAACTCCTGCACACGCTGGCGCAGAACGTCATCAACCATTGGACGCGCGCTCTGCCCATTTGCATCCGCCCTGCCGACTGCCTCTGCCAGCCTGGCGCTCAGGCCGGTAAACACCCGCTCCCGCGCCTCCAGGTCTCCATCGTCGATCTTCGGATAGAGAGTCTCCCAGAACTTTTCCGCGAGCTCGCGGAAAAAATCCAGGCCGTCTTTCAATCCTGGAAGCCCATTGAGGGCAAGCTTAGCTTCCACGAGCCAGGCCGCGACCCTCAGGTCCTTGCTGCGATGGCGGAGCACATCGCGGCATGTCACGGCCACGTAGCCCCAGTCCTCTTTCGAGTCATGCGTTTCCGAATCCAGCGGATCAGGAACGGGCCCGCCCCGGGCGCGCCGCACCCGCTCATAGATCAAGTTGTATGCCGGATCGTAGAGGGCATTCGAACCGCTGGGATTTGCGCCGGGGATGGGGTCAAGTATGGCCGGGGCCATGTCACCTCCTGAGAGCACAAAGGGGGGTGAGTCGCAGTGTAACCCGGCGTGACATCCCGGTCCAGAAAATCCGCCTCCGCGGCCAGTTACTGTCCGCATTTCGTCGGTCTCTCGCGCCCGCTTATAGGCTTGTCTAAGAGCGGTCCCATTGGGGATGAATGAAGGCTCGCATCGCCTCCCGGCCCTGATCCGCGCCCAGTCCCCGTTCCTCGTATTGGTGCAGCACCTCACGCAATCGAGAGCGGGACGCAACGATCTGCCAAGGAAGCGCGTTCTGCGAGCTACGACAGAAATGCCGTGCGAGACTGCTCAAAGGTAGATTCCATGGTTGTCTTTATTCCTCTTCTCGTCCACATTTTTGGATTCCGCCATAGAAGAAACCGAGCGGGGTTGACGACTCGGGTATGGCGCAGTGTGCCCTCAGCCGCATCTCCGCGTGCGGGCCTCGAGATCCGGCATGAGCAGCCTCGCGGTCTTCCGGCGTAAAGGCCTGAAAACAGCTTCGGCATGAGATCATCTTTCGATTGCGCATCGCGGGCTGTGTTCTTGCTTATCCTTGCTTAGCGCACTGCGACAAGTGCATGCGGGGACCGCTGGAAATCTCAACTTGCTTGCAGGACTGCAGCAGTCCTGAATGAGAAGCCGTGATTCAACTTACTTGCACCCGGCTCGGAAAGGGTAAGAACAGTGAGCTAAAGCCGAAGTGCATCTCTGTTATAAACACCCGTTGGTGACGGAGCACTTAGTCCAGCTTAGTAAGTGGGCCTTAGCCTTTCCACGCAGGTCAATGCGAAGGAATAGGAGCCCTGGTGGTTGAACATCTCGCCGATCTTGCGAGCGTCCTCAGGGTCTTTTGAAATTAGAAGAACGGTCTTAATCGGCCTCTTGTTCATCCTTGATGCCCTAATCTGGCGCTATCTGGAGATCGTAGGTGCACTCATCGGGCTTTGAGTGTCGGGCACTCTTGAATCATCGCGGATGCCAGCACGGGATCACGTTGTGCGGCCGAGTGAGTGGTTCGCACGGCGAAATGCTCGTTCGGTGTTCGATTGACGATAGCAATGGGATTAGCTCGGCCAAACGCACGGAACACGTCGTTTGATGTGTCCTCCAGGCGAACATTGGGCCTGTGCAGCATGCGCGTTGCCTTTGAGGCAACACTCATGAGCAAATAACGATTTGAAACGTTCGCAGCAGCGCCGAATACGAGATCGGATCGCATCTGGTTCTCCTCTAACGTAAAGACCCTCAGCTACCTCATCGCGAGAAATAGAGGCTTTCTCCCTGGTACTGCGGCCACTGAGCACGATAAGAGCCACGGAGATTTTGTTAAATAATACTTCCGATTCTTACTGCTCTGGAGATTGCAGAGTGAAGTGAAATGTGGCACCCTTTCCAACTTCACCTTCTGCCCACACCTCTCCTCCATGTCGCTCGATGATTCGTCGAATCGTTGCAAGGCCAATACCGATACCCGGAAAGGTAGTTGCAGAATGAAGTCTCTGGAACGGCTTAAAGAGACGATCCGTAGAACGCGGATCGAATCCGGCGCCGTTGTCCCGTACATAAAAGACGCTGCCGAATAGGCGATGTGTGCAACCAAACTCTATTTGCGCCGTATCGCGTTGTCCGGTGAATTTCCAGGCATTGCGTAACAGGTTTTGCAAGACGATCTTAATCAGACCCGGATCAGCCGTTACCCGAAGTCCGGGTTCAACAAGAGTCACTACCTTTCGATCAGGATCCGTCTCGGCAAGGCCTTTGAGAATAGAACTTGCCAATAAACTCAGATCCACTTGCTCCATTTGCAATTTCGCGCCCGTAGTGTGAGACAGCTCGAGCAAATCGTCGATCATCTTCGCCATCGTCGTAACGGAATCACAGACCTGGTCCAACATCAATGTTCGCTCTTTTGAGAGTTCCCCTTGATCAGGCGAATGGATCAGGTAACAAAGATTGCTCATCATTTGAAGCGGGCCGCGCAATTCGTGAGCAACAGAGCACGAGAAAGCCTCCGTTTCTAGGTTCGCAGTTTTCAGACGGGCATTGAGCACTTCGACGCGAAGTTCAAGGTCGACATTTGCTTGGTCAGAGCTATCGTTTGGCTGTGGGACCCTTGGCGACGATTGGATGGCAGCATTCCGGGCCTTGTACATTCGCGCTCCCTCAGTTCTCGTCCAATTTCGCGGTAGACTTCCAATGCTTTGAGGGGTCCGATGATCGCGATCGAACCGCCTGTTCACCCAGCGGGAGAGGCGACTCAGCTTCATCGATTCTGGAGCGCTAAGCTGCCCCCTCGATTTTCAAAGCCGAACGGGATCTATTTGTTGCTGTTACCACTGATTTCCGATTTAGAACGCCGGCGCGAGCGGAGC
>Ga0187890_10002477_pt1 | contig 12866 bp, 13 predicted proteins | sample June2016WEW_21_1_FD_133005 | JGI IMG/M metagenome (GOLD analysis project Ga0187890, IMG submission 133005) | Peatland microbial communities from SPRUCE experiment site at the Marcell Experimental Forest, Minnesota, USA - June2016WEW_21_10 | ecosystem: Environmental > Terrestrial > Soil >... | reverse complement strand
GTGCGGCTTTGCTCCGTGAGTCTCGCCCCCAATTGCCCTTGCTCTGCCACTTTCGCGAGATACTGTGGAACCATGATAAAGATCAGGCTGAGACAACGAGGGTTCGCGATCTGCCTGCAACATTCTTACACCAAAGTCTTTACCGCCTACACCGGACTGATCATGCCAAAACACCGGGGCAGGTGCGCCGAGGGTAGATTTGATTGCCGGGAATTGCCGGGAATGTTAGGTCCTTGCGCCGCGGGAACTAACCAATGCCTGAAGCAGATTGGATCATCCAATCCGTCCGCGCGGTCACAGCCAGCTCGGGATGCCGATGTGGTGGCGAGGAAACGCTGAAGGCAGTAATGCGCAGCGGCACAAATCGAATGCGAATGATCCTACGAACCGCTCGGCGATTCAATAGGGGATTTATATTATTCGGCAGTGCAAGTTCGCCAGTTCCTTATGGTCGACTCGGGTCACTCTACTCCTCTGAACAATCCCGAGGTTGTTGCCGCCGAACCGCTCAGCTTCTTCTGGGGAGCCGCCACCGCGAAAAACGCAGCAGCTTACCCTTAATTAAGCGCTCATCCTGAAAAATCAGGAGGAGATTAAGAAGAATCAAGCGACTCTGGATGTCATCGTAAAGAACCAGGAAAAGATTCTAGCTGCCGTCCGCCACTAGAGATTGCCACCTTGGCTTTAGGGAAACAACTGCAACCACATCCCGGCAACGGATACCTCGACGCTCACCCGAAGCTTTTTCACGCGGTATTCTCCCTTCCCGCAAGATGATCGCTAGCTTAAGCTTAGTTGTTTTATGCTATTGAGGCACTTATACCGACGATGATACTTTCCCGCAATGTCGGGTAGCCCATCCAAAACAAGAAGCACGGTGGGTGCTCGAACAGCCTGCGAAAGCAATCGCGGGAGAGCGCCAAGAAGCGAAGAGCAAGGAGTTGGTGAGCTTTGAAACTGCTCGTCCGGCTCCGCCCATTCGCGTTTATCGCGGTTCTGCTAGCTATTTGGCAGGTAGCCGTCAACCGCCATCCAGCGCAACTTTTGCCCGGCCCATTGGGAGTGGCACACGGCATTGGCGACCTCTTGAAGCACGGATTGATGCTGAAGTATGTGGTTGCCTCGCTGTTCCGTGTCACCTGGGGTTTCCTCCTGGCCGCTGTGATTGCGATCCCTCTAGGATTGACGATTGGCTGGTACCGCCGCGCAGGAATGGCTCTTAGCCCGTTGGTGCAGGTCTTTCGCCCGATTTCACCGCTTGCCTGGATTCCGATCGCGATTCTCTGGTTTGGAGTCGGCGATCTCGCCGCTATCTTTCTTATCTTCGTCGGCTGCTTCTTTCCGCTCATGCTGACGGCAATGAGCGCGGTTCATAACATCCCAGCCGTTTACGTCAACGTCGGTCGTAACTTCGGCTTGAGCGCGGCGGATTTCATTTACCGTGTCTTATATCCAGCCGTCGTGCCGCAACTGATCATCGGCTCGCGGATCACACTGGGCATCGCCTGGCTCGTGGTCGTGGCGGCGGAGATGATCGCGGTGAACTCAGGCCTGGGTTTCTTGATTATCGACGCACGCAACGCCGGCAATCGCTATGACCTGGTGATCGCCGGCATGATCATTATCGGCACCATCGGCTTGCTCTTGGATCTGGGGATGCGGTCCTTGGAGCGGGTGAAGTCATTTCGCTGGGGTTATTCGGAGGACTAAGCTTGTCGGCAGAAGCGGGGATGTTAGCGCCGGTTCGGGATGTGAAGCTGCGGATGGAACGCGTCGGCATGGCGTTCGAACGGGACGGCAAGAGCGTCTCTGTCCTCGAAGATATCAATCTCGACGTATCCGATGGAGAGTTTATCTGTCTGGTCGGCCCTTCAGGATGTGGCAAGTCGACGATGCTCAACCTTATGGGGGGCTTTCTTGCCCCGACGCAAGGATCGGTAACCATTGACAACCAAGTCGTCCGTGGACCCGACCCTCGCCGTATCCTGGTTTTTCAGGAGCGCGGGGTGTTCCCGTGGCTGACGGTCGAGGGCAACATAGGTTTCGGTCTGGCGAAACTATCGCGTGCGGAACGTCGCGAGCGCATCGACCACTATGTGCAAATGGTGCGTCTGCAGGGCTTCGAGCATACTTTTCCCTCCGACCTTTCCGGCGGGATGCAGCAGCGGTTGCAGGTGGCGCGCGCTTTGGCGGTTGATCCCGACATCCTCTATCTGGATGAACCTTTCGGGGCGCTGGATTCGATCACCCGACTCCTCATGCGGGGAGAGCTGTTGCGTATCTGGCAGAGCGAACGTCGCACCATCATCTTCGTGACCCACGATGTCGACGAAGCGGTGCAGCTTGCCGATCGGGTCGTGGTCTTGAGCGCGCGCCCTGGCAAAATTCAGGACGTTCTCACGATCGGCATCCTGCACCCGCGAAACATCAGTTCCGCGAGTTACCTAGAACATCGTGACGACCTCTTGAAGAAGATCGGCCTGGCATACACGGCATGAATGCACTCACCCAACCGAGCAGATGGGAGAAGTTTTTCTGGCCGCTGCTCGCGGCTGCGCTGCTTCTTTTGCTGTGGCACTATTCCGTCATCTGGACGGCAACCCAAGTTTTTCCCTCGCCCCTCAGTGTGGAAAAAGGCCTGGCTGAGCTATTCCGCAAGCATGTCCTTTGGAGCGATATCGGTGACTCGCTGCGCCGCGTTGCCATTGGATTCGGTACGGCTGCGGCGCTCGGAATCCCGCTGGGGCTTACGCTGGGTTGGTATCCAGCCGCGAACCAAGTACTGAACCCATTGCTCCAGATACTGCGTCCCATCAGTCCCATCGCCTGGATTCCGATCGCGATTGTTTTATTCGGGATCGGAGATCATGCTGCCACATTTCTAGTCTTTCTCGCTGCTTTCTTTCCCATCGTTGTTGCCTGTGTCAGCGGAGTGTCCAACGTGCCAACTATGTTCCGTCGCGCGGGTCGCAATTTCGGCTTATCCCCCGCGCAAATCCTGGCTAGAGTGGTCTTTCCTGCTGCACTGCCGCAGATCCTTATCGGCTTGCGGATTGCCCTGGGAATCTCGTGGCTTGTAGTGGTCGCTGCGGAGATGATCGCCGTCGATTCCGGTCTCGGTTATCTGGTCATCGATTCGCGGAATTCCGGCAAGCGCTACGACCTGGTGGTTGCGGCCATGCTGCTGATCGGTCTCATCGGATTAGCCCTGGACATTGGCTTCCGCCGCCTGGAAAAGATACGATCCGTTCGATGGGGATTCGGTCATGAGTCTTAAGGGCAAAATCGGCTTATTGGTGTTCGGATGGCTAGTGTTAATTTCAGGCCTGCACGCTTATCTGAACGTGAATTGGGCGGCCTTTCTGAATGACTATCGTCCGTTGGAGAAGCGAAAAATCACTGTGGCTTACCTCCCTGTCACCTGCCAGCTCACCTGCCCTGTGACGGACTACATTTCCAAATTTTCTCTTTCTGGCGAGATGTTTCTGCCTCGAATGTTTCAGGGCTTCCCCGAGATGAAAGAAGCGCTTATTTCTAATCGCGTACAGGCCGCCTTTATCGTTGCTCCCATGGCGCTTGCCCTCAAGGCGCAGGGGGTTCCCATCAAGGTGGTGTATTTGGGACACCGCTACGGCAGCGCGGTCGTGGTTCGCAAGGACGGTCCTGTCAAAACATTTGCGGATATGCGCGGCCGCACCATCGCCATTCCGAGCCGCTTCTCCGACGAACGCCTCTTGATTTTTCGTGCGATGAAAGTGTGGGGCATCAAGCCCAGCGAAATCAAAATGGTCGAGATGGCGCCTCCAGATGTTTCCAGCGCCCTCGCAGCACATGCCATCGATGCTTTTGTGATGGGCGAGCCGTTTCCATCTCAAGCGGAAATGGCAGGTTTCGGTAGGGTGCTGTTCCAGGCACGCGAGTACTGGCCAGACTACATGTCCTGCATTCTCGTGGTGCGGCAGGAGTTGATCGATACTCGTCCCGAAGTAGTTCAGCTGCTGGTGGATGGTATCGCCCGCTCCGGTCTCTGGCTGGACACCAGCAAGCCTCACCGCGAGGACGCCGCCGATTTCGTGGGCCGCTTCTACTACAACCAGAAACCCGCGCTGCTGCGATGGGCGCTGACCAAGCCCATGGACCGGGTCGTTTATAGCCCGCTCGCTCCACGGAAAGCGGACTTCGATATGGTGCGCGATTTAATGATAGAAACAGGCGTCTTGAACAAGAAACTCGATTTCAGCGAGTACACCGATACGCGTTTCTCTGACAAAGCCAGCATCGAGACGCCATGGAGATATGAACCCGGCATGGCAACAGCCCAGTAACTTGGCGTTCATGCCCTATATACGTTCTTAGGGAGGGATCGGTAATGTTTCGCAGAAGATTTCTTCAAGTGATGACCCTTGCGACAGCAGGCGGCCTTGCTCCTTTGGAAGCTATGGCAACTGGAGCAAACGCAATCGTGACTCTTCATGTCCGGGGGTTCAGTTGCATCACCTGCGCCTCTGGCCTCGATACTATGCTTTGTCGACAGAAAGGGATCAGGTCGAGCAAATCAACCTACCCAGATGGCAAAGTGACAGTGGGCTACGTTCCTGAGCAGATAAGCGAGAAAGCCATCGTGACGTTCATCAGCGATTTAGGTTTTACTGTCGAAAGAGAACATAAAGGTGGCGATTCCTTACCCGCAGGCAGGCTGCCACAAAGCAAGCGCTAAGCACGCAGCTGCCGATCGACACAATCATCTATAAGCCAACGGTCAACCTGCAAAATCCCGTTCGGCATGGAGTTCAAGAATCCCAATTTCGCCAAGGTCGCCGAGGCCATGGGTGCGAAAGGCATCCGCATCGAAGAGCCCGGCGACGTTCGGGATGGACTTGCTGAGGCCCTTGCGCACAAAGGTGGTCCCGTCGTTGTGGATGCGGTAGTCTAATGCCGTTGGGCCTCTTGCTGCTCGATATTCACGAAGTCGAGGGATCCGTTGCTGAGGATGATCTGAACCACCGAAGTCGCTCATTCCAGTTGGGTTAACAGTCGCCCAGCGCGAGCATCGTGAAGCCCCCGTCGCCGGTCAGGGCGATCGTTTGCCGGCGCCTGGGTAGGCCAGCTGCCGAAGGCATTGGGCGCGGCATTGGCCATAGATGCCCAGCCAGATGACGATCCCTAACCCACCCATCCTCTGCCCTTCCGATGCCGACCTGAATCAGCTTGTGAAGATGATCGACGATGCGAAAACGGTAGCGATTTTCGGGGGCGATGGCTGCAGAGATGCCCGCGACGAGGTGGTCCAACTGGCAGGCAGACTGAAGGCGCCGGTGGGCTATGCGCTTCGCGGCAAACAATGGTTGGAACACGACACTGGGAAGAATGATCGGCGACATCCGCCGCCGCGACGTCGCCCGGGATCGAAATTACCGTAGGTCCATTCTCCAAGACCGCGGTGAGAATAGCGGTGTTGATGATGGACCGCGCCTGCTCAGGATTGATAAGCCGCCCGGTGTAGAGCGATGCGGCCTCGAAGCACTTGTAAGGATTGAGTTCTTCGAGCGCTTCCGTATCGATCAGCGATGTCTCCACGTCGCCGGCAATGGCGATGATCGGAGCGCCCTCTTTGCGCGCGTCCATCAGCCCGTTGAATAAATGGACGACACCGGGGCCAGCCGTTCCACACACCGCAACGGGGTTGCCGGCCAGGTAGGCTTCCGCGACGGCGGCGAACACGCCGTACTCTTCATGGCGGACATGGATGAACTCGATCCGGCCATTGCGGCGTAGCCCGTCGATGACGGCATTGAGAGCGTCACCAACGATGCCATAGCAGCGTTTGACTCCAGCGTTTGCAAGCATCTCCCACAAAAGGTCTGCCACTTTTTCCGCCATAGAATGACCCCCTTTCCAGGCTGGAATCCCGGTTTTGAGCACCGCAACTCCGTTCTTCGAACATAGCCGATCGGTGAGGGAGTCGAAACCCTAATAAAAGGCTGGACCTTCACTCTTTCGAGGGATTACAGTTCGATGATTCCGCGCTTCAGTCCGACGGTGACGGCATGCGTCCGGTCGCGTGCCCCCAACTTGTCAAGGATGTTCTTTACGCGGCTCTTGACCGATTCTTCCGGAATCGAGATGTGCCCCAATCTCTTTGTTGGCATTGCCCGCGGCGATCAGCCGCAGGACTTCCAGTTCCTTGGGTGTCAACGCTTCTTCGCCGCTGTGCTCAGCAACCTGGGCGGCGGCCTCCGGAGCCATAACCTTGCGTCCCGCATAAACCGCGCGGATGTTGTCCGGCAGTTCCTTATGCACTACAGCTTTCAGCAGGTAGCCCTGCGCTCCGGCTTTGAGAGCGCGGAAAAATCTGTACGTGACCGGCGTACGTCGTCAGCATGATAATTTTTGCACCGGGGAACTCGACACGGATCGAGGAAACCGCGTCGACACCATTCATCTCGGGCATCTGCAAGTCCATCACTGTTACGTCCGGGCGATGAATGCGAAACTGCTGGATGGCTCCGAGTCCATTCGACGCTTCGGCGACGACCACGATGTCCGGTTGAACAGCAATGCGCCCGCGGAGTCCTTCGCGGACAACTGGGTGGTCGTCAGCGACGAGAATGCAAGAATTGCAAAAATCAGGGTTCCACGTTTTGATCCCGGCTCAATGGTGTACAAGCGCAGGCGCTCCGCTTCGGCAAAAGCCTGCGCTTCTGTGGGAAAGTCTTCGACCCGCGCGATGACACGGGTGCGTTCGACCCGATTGTGATCGGAGTCCCGTTTCCCTTTAGAGTGCGTTGATCACTGGTAGCTTAACGCCATCCGTGATCGGGGATCGACCTTCTCCCATCTAGCGTGACCCACCCAGAAGCGGCTGCCTTAGCAATGAGGGAAATCCATATCCACGAAGGTGGGCAAAGTCCGTCATCAGCGTGCTGGGGATTTCTCCTCTAAGATCAAGACTCCACTGGTTTAAGCATACTATCGAGAACGCCCTAGAAGTCCTCGTTGTCGGACAACGGGGGCGTGGAAAAAATTTGCGGCTGAGTCCAGTCCGAGACGGGCATCGACTTCACCCGCTGATCGGCAGCATCGGAAGCAGGAAGAATGTCATGAAGCTCGATTTTGGCAAGAAGACGATGGATATCGGGACACCAGAATTCAATTTCGTGCGGACCTTGATGGTCGCGGGGACGGGAGGAGCCGAAATCAATGAGTGCCTCCTTGCCATCGAGAAGATACAACGGAGTGACGACGAAAGCTGGATTCAGGAATGGGCAGCCATCGCGGAAAGTGCAAATCGGAGTGCTGAGCAGGCAATGCGATCGGAACAAACCATCACAGCCCGTCAGGCGTACCTGCGAGCGAGCAACTATTACCGGGCGGCCATGTTCTCATTGCCCCACACCGATGCTCGTCTGGATGGTTACCTAACATCAAGCCGTGAAAGCTTTCATAAGGCGGCCAAACTGTTTTCACCGCAAATCGAAGTCGTGGAGATTCCTCTCGGCGAGGCTCGCTTGCCGGGATACTTCCTGTCCGCCGGCGGGTCCAAACGCCCTACATTGCTCGCCCTCAATGGTGGCGATTCCACCAATGAGGAAATGGTTCATTGGCTCGGATTTGCGGCCATCGCGCGCGGTTGGAATTGCTTGACGTTCGAGGGTCCGGGTCAATGGAGCGCTCTCCAACTGAACCCCGGATTGGTGATGCGCCTCGATTACGAGGTTCCGGTGAAAACAGCCATAGACTATCTCGTACGGCGCGATGATGTTGATCCCGCCAGGATCGCGATGTACGGCCCGTCATTAGGGTCTCTTCTAGCCGCGCGCACGGCCGCATTCGAGAGGCGCTTATGCGCCTGCATCTGCGACGGCCTTGTCGTGGATGTATATGAAGCTTGGCACGCTGTCTGGCCGCGAGTGCTCCAGAACGCCCCACCGCGCCTGTTTGACATCATTTTCGCATTGCTGGAAAAAATGAGCCCGCAATTCCGGGGACTTACGAACCGCTTCCGGTGGATGCTCGGCGTTTCCAAGCCTCACGAAATTATCGAAGCCTGGCGGCCGTACAACATCAAGGATCTCGCGCCCCGGATTCGTTGCCCGCTCCTGGTGCTATATGGAGAGGGGGAACTGGCGCAAAGCAACCAGCGAGTGGCTCTGAGCGCGCTGCGGTTCATAAAAGGTCTACCTTGCCCCGTTTCGATCCGGATGTTCGGATTCGACGAGGGCTGGGCATCGAGCCACTGCCAAATCGGAGCCCTGGCTGCCATGCAGTCTCTCGTCTTCGGCTGGCTTGACAAGGCGATACTCGCAAAACAGCCTTTGCCAAAGCTAGATGTGGGAACCTCGCTCGACGTATTCATGCGCTACGCAGGCAGCGGAGAATTGGGAAGAGAAGCGGAGGAACTCGTGAACAGCATGCGCAAAGTGGCCGTTTCAAAGAGTTGAGGCAACATGATCGAATCCGGAGCGGCACACGCCGGGCCAATGTCTAGTCATCATAGCCGCGAATCGCAAAGCAAGCTGGCTTAGTGGTCTCACTCGCCCGCTTAGCGTGCCACCCATTCAGTTGAACCTTTTCGGCATGTCGATCTGATCACGCTACAGCTCCCGGTTTAGCCAACCGGAGGTTGGCCGGAAACGAGGTTGGGGGAGATCAATGGCGATCTCCTCGAAGCCTTCTGGACAGTCTAGCTTCCGTCGTTCAACTTTCGGATTGCCCACTGGAAAGAGACGGCGATCGTTTCTCTCGCGTCGATTTCTCCTTGCCGTTTAACGAAATCGCGACCTTATCATCGCGCCGCACCGAGCTGCTTGAGTGTGTCCAGCACGCCGCTACGAATCTCGGCCCGCCGCTGCTCGGTATCGGACCACGACGACAGAGGCGCTTTGTGAGAATCAATCATGCCCAATGCCTTTTCGGCGTACTGACGTGCCAAGTCTTTCTGTCCATCTTTCAAATAGGCATCGGCAAGGTTATAGTGCGCGTCCGCGGAGTCCGGATAAGCGAGGAGGTTGAGCTTGAAGATCTCGATTGCCGCCTTCATCTCCGGTGCGGCTTCGCGCAGATGGCCGGCTTTCTTGTTTGTCTTGGCCTGGAACACAAAGCCCGAGCCGATGATGTCCAGGCTGACCTCGGGGAACAGCTGGGCTTTGGGATCACGCTTCCGCGCTTCCATCAATTGCTGCGTAACCTTAGCGGCTCCGCCGGGCACTGCCAACTGATTGAGGATGGCGGTGGTGGCCAGCGGATCGACGGGGGCGTGCCCTGGAGTTTTGATGAGTGTGGTGACAAACCATCGGACGATGATGCCGGGCAGATCCGGATGAGTCTTGAAGAGATCGGTGCCGTGGCTGCCGGTGTCAGGAACTTTGTTGGGATCGCTGGTCTCATACCAGAGCCAGGGCGCGTCCTGCGCAGCGGGATAGCGGATCAGCTTCCTCATCGGACTGGAGGCGCTGGCGTAGAGCCAGAGCATGGTTTGGACGGTGGGGGGATATTCGTCCGTGTCGGCAATGACGAAGAGTTCGGGCAACTGCGATGCTTCGTGGAGAAATTCGATGCCCGGAGGGAAGGAATCACCCGACAACATGACGAGGGACCTTATGCCGGCGGGATGCAGGCGGGCGGTCTCCAAGGCATGGATAACACCGTAGCTGCCGGCGCCTGCCAAGCCAATGACATCGCGCTGGACGCCGGGCTGAGAAATCAAGAACTGGAAGCAAGTTTCCATGTCGGCCTGCGTCTTCTCAATAGCATCTGCGCGCGTGCCGCCGCTTTCGCCGTGGCCGCGGCCGTCAATTGTGAGCGTGTTAATTCCGGCAGCGGCCAGTTGCGTGGCCATTTCATCCCACGACTTGCGATCGCGGTTGCTCTGATGAAACAGCAAGACGCCGGGCCCCGCCTTGCCGGCAGAAAAGTACGTGCCCTTGAGAACGGTGCCATCGGCAGACTTAATATCACTGACGCGCGGCGCGGGCAATGATCGCGAGGTCGCAGCTTCCTGAGCGAAGCTGGCGACGCTGGCGCTTAGTGCGAGTGACAAGATGATGTGCAGTTTTCTCATTTGCGTCATCGCACTAGCTTCACGGGAGCGTTCGAGCGACGCGGAAACCCATGATGTCATTGCGGTAGTCGGCAGGATTGCGTTCTCGGGTGGCCGGTCGCAGCAGCCACGCCGGAAACATCCACGAGCTGCCGCGATCAACTCGGAGGCAATTGCCTTGGCCGTCCTTCGCCTTGGGGTCGCTCGAAGGGGCCTCGTTCGCGCGCTCGTCGGCGGGAATGCCGGCGTAGCTGTTGTCGTAACAGTCCTCGGTCCACTGCCAAACGTTCCCGGCCATGTCGTAAAGGCCGAATGCGTTCGGCGGCTTCGCGCCCACCGAATGTGTCTGGCCATGGTCGCAAAAAAAACCCTCCACTTTTTCGCAGCCGGAGTTGGCATTGAACCAGGCGTGGACAGCAGCGGCAGCGTCGTCATCGCCCCAGTAGAACTTAGTTGTCGTTCCGGCGCGTGCGGCATATTCCCACTCCGCTTCGCTGGGCAGCCGATAAGGCTCGTTTGCTGAGGCCGCGCCGCCGCGATGCGCCTTGCGGTTCAACCACGCGATATAGGCACGCGCATCCTGCCAACTCACGCACACGACTGGGTCACGGTCAGTCTGCGCCTGGCCGGGATTTTCCCAAGTCAACTTCGGATCCTTCTCCCATTTGAAGATGGAGCGGCCGCGGCCGCAACCATCACCGGCCGGGTATCCAGTCTCCCGAGCAAATGCCGCGTACTCGCCACGAGTGACGTCGTACTTGCCCAGCGCGAACGACCGCAATGCGACCTGATGTTGCGGCGCTTCATCGGCAACTGCATACATACTGCCACCGTGACTCGCGGCCCAGGATTTTTCCTCGGCGGATGAGCCCATGGCGAAATTGCCTGCCGGGACTACCACCATTTCGGGGCAATCCGGGCAGTCGCGAAACACGGTGCCCGGCGCGCGCTGCACAGCCGCCGGCTGCGATTCCTGCGCCTGGTGCCGTCGTGTGTCCGGCGGCACCAGATTGTTCGCGCGGTAATATACCACCAGCTGGCCGTAGTGCTCGCCGCTGTGCTCGATGGCGAACGTCCAGATGGCGGAGTTGTGGGCCATCCGGTTCCCGAAGAACTTCGATGTTTTGTCCAGCCCCGCGTCGCCCTGCCGTTGAATCACTAGCGCTCCGTCCGCGACGGCCTCTTGCACGAACTTCACCACGTCGGCTTTGGTCTCGAAAACGTCACGCGAAGGATTGTCGCCCTCGCCGAAATCGGGCCCGAGGTTTGATCCGGAAATCCTGCGTATCAGAATGAAATCCAGTGCGGCGGCGTGGAGAAGATTTTCCGCAAATGTGCGCTCGTCTTTCTGCAGCCTGAAGTCGTATTTGTCTTCGGGAAAATCCTGGGCCATCGCAATGAGTTTGTTCCCGATGTCGTTCCACCCGTCCAACATCTCGTCCGATCGGGAGCGCTCAGGACTCGGAGGTTGATTCTGCGTTTGGGCATGACTGTAGAGACTCGTCCCGGCGGCAGCCAGCAGAGTGAGCACAACCACCACGAACGAGGACCGCTTCGAAGATCGCTTCATCGTGGATCTCTCCTTTGGATTGAGTGCCAGGTTGTCCCGACCACAGCCTGCACTTCAATACGCCATAAGTTCATTCCTGACCACTTGGCCGTCCTTCATCACGAATCGAACGCGTTCTAATTCCGTTATATCCGCAATTGGGTCTCCAGCGACCGCGACGAGATCGGCAAACTTACCAGGCTCAATTGTGCCGATGCGGTCTCCCCAACCCAACATTTCGGCCGCATTCACCGTGACCGCGCGAATCACATCAAGGGCCGACATCCCCGCTTGCCGCAGCTTAACGAAGGTCGCAGTGCTCGCTTGTCCGCGCGTCTGTCCCGGATAGAACCAGCACATGTCCGACCCAGCGGCAAACTTCACTCCCGACTTCAACACTCGCTGGACCAACTGGTCGTAACGCTGCTTGCTGCGTGCCGCGGAACTCAATCGTTCAGCGCGGGCGGCGGGCGAGATCACGATGACTGGCTCGGCGAACTTCAGGTAGCCGCCGCCATAAAATGTCGGAGTCAGGTCGAGATAGATGCCCTTATCACGCATCTGTCCGAGCTGTTGATCGGTTGCATCGTTGCCGTGTTCGATGGAATCGGCGCCGGAATCGATCGCAGTCTGTATGGAGGTCTTGTCAATGGCGTGGATGGCGACTTTCAAATGGTTGCGGTGCGCTTCTTCGATCGCCGCCGCCAGTTCAGGGACGGTAAGGTTCTCCTCAGCCGTGACCTTGATGACATCCACGTTGTGGAAGACATTCTGCCTGACCGCCTGTCGCGCCTGGTCGGCACCGTCAATGAACAGGAATTCCTGTTGAAGGATGCTGTCGGCAAGCGCGGGATTGAGTTTCTGAACATAAGTTTCACCTCGCGTCTCCAGCTTGCGGCCGGAAGCGAGCACCCTAGGACCGGGGACACGGCCTGCATTGATCGCGTCGCGCAGTTCGGTATCGCCATCAATTCCGGAATGGCCAAGATTGCGAACCGTGGTGATGCCGCTCTCCAGGTCTTCGCGCGCCATTTGTGCGCCGAGCAAAGTGCGTTTGCTCGGCGACTCGACGATGGCCAGCAACAGTTCCGGAGCAAACAGACCATTGGAATGGCGATCCTGCTCTACTTCGGGCAGGACAACGATGTCCAAGAACAAGTGCGTATGGCCATCAATCAAGCCGGGCAGCAACGTGGCACTGCCCAGATCGATGATTTTGACTCCGGCCGGCGCGGCGGCCTGCAGCTGAGAAGGAGAACCAACCTCCTTGATCTTGCC
>Ga0187890_10002474_pt1 | contig 12883 bp, 14 predicted proteins | sample June2016WEW_21_1_FD_133005 | JGI IMG/M metagenome (GOLD analysis project Ga0187890, IMG submission 133005) | Peatland microbial communities from SPRUCE experiment site at the Marcell Experimental Forest, Minnesota, USA - June2016WEW_21_10 | ecosystem: Environmental > Terrestrial > Soil >... | reverse complement strand
CCTTGGTCAGAGCCTCGCGATTGGCCAACAAACGGTGAATGCCTGCGACCCCGACATCGTAGAAGTGCTCCACCCGATTACCCATCAATTCCGCAGTCACAACCGCTTCTTCGGCCACTGTGATGTCACTGGTTCCCGCCGAAACCACGGCGATTGTTCCTTTGCCATAGATCTGCGGATCCTGCTTCAGCACAATCGCTCGCGCCAGTTCACGATATTCCGCAGCCCGTAGTTTTTTCTTTACCGCGGCATATTGCTTTCTATCGGTGCGTGTGGCCAACACGTTGCCACCATGTTTCGCCAGTCGATCGAAGATTCCTGCGACCTGCAACGGCGTCTTTCCTTGCCCGAAAATAACTTCGGGCATGCCTGACCGCAAGCTGCGATGATGGTCGACCTTGGCGAATCCAAGATCTTCGAAGGGCAAATGGCGGAGTCGCTCCACGGCGTCGTCAGGGGAAAGTTTGCCCTGGCGCACCTGCGCAAACAGTTTGCGGATGGATTCGGCGTTCACGACGGTTTTCGGACGAGCGCATTCCAGATTAGCACCTGCGAACGCATCTCGGTTCAGGCGCCCGTGGCGCGGGACACAGGTCGGACTCTGGCGATGACTGCAGTCCAGACCCTGCGGGCAAGGCCGGGCTCATCCAGGTGAGCCAAAAAAAGCCGGCGCAAACCGCGGGGCTTGATCCGGCCTTCCAGGTAGGCATCGTAGAGCCTGCTGCCCAGATCGTAGCCGCAGTCTTGCGCGATCGATACAAACTTGTCCGGATCGGCCCGGACGGCGGCCAGGGCCGCCTTTTCGCACGCAACGCGGGACAGCACGGCGCAGCCTCCCGTCTCGGACGCGGGCCTTGCAGGATAGAGCACTCGCGAACCGAAGTAGGCCACGGCATTCTCGATCACACGGGTATAGAAAGCGTCGAAGGCCGTGGTCCTTCGCTGCCCGCCGGCTCCATTTGTGCCGTTTCCGTGCAAGCGCTGAGGCAGTCCCCGGCAGGCGTGATGAAGAAAGCGGGCGGCATCCTCGGCCGCGTGGACCAGTTGAAATTCGCGAACGTAGAACGCATTCACCTCGGGAAAATAGGCGCTGCCGCGATCTTCTACATTCGCCAGCATGTTTTTGAGTTGTTGATCGCTGACTGCCTTGCGAGCGAGCAGTCGACGCAGCGTCGCCAGCGACGAGTTGCCGTGAACTTCAGGCAGCAGGTCGACCAGGAACTTGGGTTGCGTGCCATTGTGAGGAGAGTAACGATTGATTTCCAAAAAGCTCGCCAGGCTGTCGATCAGGTTGTAGATCGTAGGTGCGAAGTCGGGACCGTTATCGCATCGGCTCCATTGATCGAGAAACAGGCGGTAGCTTTCATATTTCTCGAGTGGCGTGGCATTGAAGACGCAAAGCACATCGGCGTTCACGCGCACGGCTTCGACCTTGTCGACACGCTCACCCGCCGCGCGCCAATACAGCGCATCGATGTTTTGCAGTACGGTAAGGGCTTTCGCGCCGGGCATGGCCTTCTGCAGCACGCGAGGAAGATGCCCGGGAGCTAAGTGCGATTCTCCGAACAGCACGAATACCACCGCATCGGGATGGCGTTCACGGATCTCGGCGATCTTGGCTGCGGCGTGACGATCCCGCGCTCCAATCTTGCGTAAACTTTCGCGCGGCATGCAATCGAGTCCGTAGATGGCCTCGCCGTGATCCCGTGCCGCCACCAGCAGTTCGTAAAACGGAGTCCAATCGTACCCCCAATCCAGATCGAAGCGAATGCGCTGACGCAGCTCGGCATCGTCAATTTCGCGCCGCCACCATTCTTCCAGAATGTGTTGATCGCGAGCGAAGATGGTTTCCACTCCGAGTACCACCGGCCGATCCCCCGCCAGCGCCCGTTGCTCGATTAGCGACGCGGCATAGCGTTGAGCGGCGGGCAGAGCGTGGTAGTCCCCGATCAAGACAACGTCGGCTGCCTGCAGAGCGTTCTGAAATTGCTGGGCGTCTAGGAGTGAATCGTATTGGTGGAAGGCTTGCGTGAACTCGCGAAGGTATTTGCGGCGGCCGTGGGAATCCTGGGCGCGGATTTCGCGCTCCACTCCGGCCAGCGCGTGGCGTTCCGCTGCGCTGCGGCGAGTCCGCAAATTGGCCGTCGATGCCATAAATCAGCTGCTAGCCTCTCGCTCCTAAACTCTTTCCACTTCACCTTGACTTCCGCTTCAGTGACTCCCTATGCTCCAAGGTCGGGGCTCATGTTTCGCGCCTCGCCGGAGAAGCCTTGGCCCATCACCCGCCGCAGAACTTAACCGTCGCAACCACCGGCGCCAGCGGATCCGTGTTTCTCCGGCAGCTGCTCGTGGCCGTCGCAGGGGATGCGCGGGTGCAAACCGTGAACTTCATCGCATCGGACTCCGGCCTTCGTGTTCTGGCCGAAGAGCTTGGCATCCAAGGACGATCCAATCTTCTCGATCAAATTCTCGGCGCCAAAAACCGCTTCCAGACTCCTTCCAAGATCCAAGAACAATCGAACGCCGATATCGGAGCTAACGTGGCCAGCGGTTCTTATCCCGCCGATGCCATGGTGGTGCTCCCCTGCAGCATGGGCACCCTGGCCCGCATTGCGAACGGCCTCGCATCGCATCTGATCGAGCGCGCCGCCGATGTTTGCCTCAAAGAGAAGCGTCCGCTGGTGCTATGCGTGCGCGAAACGCCGCTCAACAAAATCCACATCCGCAACCTGTACCGGGCCGCCGATGCTGGGGCGACCATCTTCCCGCTCATTCCGGCCTACTATTACCAGCCGGCAAGCGTCGATGACATGGCCCGCGAGTTTGCCTATCGCGTGCTGGCCCATCTGGGGCTCTCGCAGACCGATGCGTTTCGCTGGAAGGGCTGAGTTATCAGCGGCTTAGCCGCCTACAGACAAAAACACCGCTTCCTGAAGCAAGATCGGCTTTGCGGTCGGGAGCTTAAGTGTAGAGAGCCTTAGGTTCCGGTCCCAGATACCCGGTGGCCATGTCCAAGAGGGGCGAATCTCGCTTCAACCCCTTGATTCCAAAAATTCCAGCGCGGCCTATCGGCTGGCTAGCGTAGAATTCGGCAAATTCCCAGACAGGTGATTCATGAGTTCCGGCATTCAACCAACTGAAGGAGGAAGGGCGAGAGCCTGGGGTCTTTGGCAGCGAGGGAGGCTCGTACTGTCTGTCTCTGCTGTTCTTCTAGTGCTGGCAGCGACGGCGGTCGCGGCGGACAATCGCAATCCCTTTGCGGGCGATGCCAAAGCTGCCAGGGCGGGAGAGTCTGAATTCCGCATCAACTGCGCGCTCTGCCACGGTCTCGGAGCTCACGGCGGCGGTCGCGGGCCCGACTTGACGCGCGCACAAAAAAAGCACGTGCACTCCGACGCAGAGTTGTTTCAGGTCATCAGCAACGGAATCCCGGGTACCGTCATGCCCGCGAACGGAACCAACGGGCAAGGCGTTGGCATGACGGACGAAGAAATCTGGCAGATCATCACTTATATCCAGAGTGTTGGGGTGAAGGTGCCGGCCAATCCAATCGGCAATGCCTCGCATGGCAAGGAGCTGTTTTATGGGGAGGCCAACTGCTCCGTCTGCCACATGGTGGAGGGTAAAGGCGGGCGGGTGGGACCGGATCTCACGGCAGCGGGCGGGTCGCGGACCAGAGAGGCGATCATCGATTCGGTGCGCAATCCCAGCCGACGGCTGGCCTGGGGACTGACCGAGGCGACAAAGGAGTTTCCCCAGGAATACGAGACCATCACCGTGGTGACCGCCGATGGGAGGGAAATTAAAGGCGTGGCGCTGAACGAGGACAATTTCAGCGTGCAGATGATCGACTCGAGCGAGGAAATTTATTTGCTCGAAAAAGACACGCTGCGTTCGTTTCAGAGGAGTCGCGAGTCGATCATGCTCACCTACAGCCGGGATCATTTGAGCGACAAGGATCTCGATGACATTGTCGCGTTCCTGATCGGCGTGGGGGCGAAATGAGGATGAGGAGAATCTTCGGACGTATGGGGAGTGCTTGCATCGCGTGCGCCCTGTTCAGCGCGCCGGCTCATGCGCAGGTCACATTCGAGCGTCTCGCGAACTCCGGCAAGGAGCCGCAGAATTGGCTAACGTACTCGGGCGATTATGCCGGCCGGCGCTTCAGCCTGCTCGATCAGATCAAAACTACGAACGTGCATTCGCTGGCCGCGAAATGGGTATACCAGACTGGCGCAACCGGCAAGCTTGAGACCACGCCGCTGGTAGTGGGTGGAATCCTCTACGCCACGGCGCAGGATGACCGGGCGTTTGCCCTCGACGCCCGTACCGGTCGGCCGATCTGGCTGTATCAGCACGCATTGCCGGGAGACATTCGTCCTTGCTGCGGTCGGGTGAATCGCGGGCTTGCGATTTTGGGCGACAAGGTTTTCCTGGGAACTCTCGATGCGCACGTGATCGCGCTCGATACGAAAACCGGCAACCTGATCTGGGACATGGTCGCTGCCGACTATCAGAAGGGATACAGCTTCACTGTCGCGCCACTGGCCGTGAAGAATCTTGTCGTGATCGGCGTCTCCGGCGGTGAGTATGGCGTGCGCGGATTCCTCGACGCCTATGATGCTGCGACGGGCGAGCGCAAGTGGCGTTTCTACACGGTCCCCGGGCCGGGTGAGCCCGGACATGAGACCTGGGAGGGCGATTCGTGGAAAATCGGCGGTGCTCCGGCGTGGAACACTGGAACCTACGACGCGACGACCAACCAGATTTTCTGGCCGACGGGGAATCCTTCGCCCTCGAATCGCGGGGAGGGACGCGCCGGAGACAATCTTTACAGCAACACTCTGCTCGCGCTCAATGCCGACTCGGGAACGATGAACTGGTATTTCCAGTTCACCAAGCACGACGAACATGACTGGGATGCAACACAAGTCCCGGTGATCATCGATGCCGGCGGCAAGCATCTGATTGCGCAGGCCAACCGTAACGGATTCTTCTACGTGATCGATCGCACCACCGGCAAACTGATTTCGGCCAACGCCTACGGCAAAACCACATGGAGCGACAGCAAAGATGCCGAAGGGCGGCCCGTGGCAAAGAAAGAAGCCTCACCCACGCTCGAAGGGCATACCGTCTGTCCGGGAGCTCTGGGGACGACGAACTTCATGGCTCCAGCGTTCAATCCACAGAGTGCGCTGTTCTACGTCACCGCCCGCGACCAGTGCGATATTTTCAGCACCGCGCCGCAGCCCTATGAGGCCGGTCATGCGTTTTACGGCAGCGCCTATTTTCCTTCGGAGGAAGCCGAGCCCTACCGTGGATTTCTGAAGGCGATCGACCCGGCGACGGGAGAGATCAAGTCGACCTTCGAGCACACCTCGCCAACATGGTCGGGCGTGCTGACCACGGCCGGGGGCCTGGTATTCACGGGCGATGCTGAAGGAAACTTCATTGCTTTCGATGCGGCCTCGGGCAAGGTTTTGTGGCACTTCCAGATGGGCGGCGCGGTTTATGCCGCACCCATGGCCTTCGCCGTGGACGGAAAAGAATACGTTGCGATCGCAGCTGGAAGTGCAGTGTATGCCTTCGGCTTGCCCTAGAAAGCAGCGATCAGAACTTGAAAACGATTCCGGTTGAGACTCGCAGATTTCTTTCGTGAGTAGCGAGTCCTGTGAACACTCCGGTGGAGAAAACGCTGCCATAGAATTTGTTGAAGTTGTGAGTGGTCTCCATGTCGTCTAACTGCGCCAGCCGCAGCGAGAAATGCCGAGCTACTCTGCAGTCAATTCCTCCTCCGAGCGCTACCGCGACATCCGTGTAGGCCGTAGCGACGGAGGACAACGGACGCGACACGCCCGAGATGGTGCTCGCGCTGAGGCCGACTCGGTCAATACCGACCAAGGCATGGATGAACGGCGTTATTCTCGATTTGTTCCTGAACGACGCCACGGGCCCAGCCAGAAAGGTATACCCGGTGCCCTTGGGAAGCCCGGAAAGGGTGACGCCCCGAGCTGCGGTGATTTGTGAGCCGTCATGGCCGCTAAAGTCCGCGGCGATTCCGAGCCAACGGCTAACGTTGTACTGCCCCTGGGCATTCCAACCTCCAAAGTTGGTTGCGACGGCAAACGGGCTGTTCGGCTCGCGCAGAGACGTATCCACAATCGTATTCGTGAGTCCCCCCCGATCCCTATGTAAGAGGGAGTACCCGCCAAAAACTTGCACCTTGGGGGTTGAGTCTTGAGCTTCCGAAAACGGACTGCACAGGGCGAACAGAACCATCGCTGCGACGAGCAAACGAGTCATTTCGATATTTCTCCCTATTAAAAAAACGCGCGCAGAAGGTCGCATTCGAGGGTCAGTATCGTTCTGCACGTGGCTTCACACTGGTCTTGTGATCACGAATAAGAACGCGGGCAAGCGCAAGCGGGTTGCAAGTGGACACGTAAATGTAAGTAAAGGTCAGTAAGTTCTCAATTATAGCGTGGGAATCCTTGCCGGGTTATCGTTCGGGGCAAGGTTCTGATCGAGCGCAATCCCGAGCTCCGGGCACGTCCAAGAGAAATCTGCGGAAAATTGATTCCCACGTTTCCTCGGGAAAACTGCACCGAAAAGAGACAAAGGTTTGACTACCTGATGACAAGAGCCCATCCGGCTGCGCGCTACTCTGCCTTACCCCGTGACTCGAAGCAAGCAGAGCATGCGGTGAAAGAGAGGAAATCATGAAGCAACTCACGGAAATTCTGGAACGCGCCGCGAACCGGCGCTCATTCCTCAAGAGCAGCATGGTCGCGGGAGCTGTGGCGACCGTGGGAGCTGGAATTCTGGGCAACGGGCTACCCACCTTCGCACAGGAAACCAGCGATTCAAAGATTACCAAGGGGGATATTGCGATCCTTCGATTCCTTGCCGCCGCCGAGCTCATCGAGTCGGACCTTTGGATACAGTATGCCGAACTCGGTGGTATTGGAAAACTTCCGCCCATAGAGGTGAACCCCAGCGAAAAATTGAACCCGTATCAGGTAGCGCTGTCAAACTTGGATTCCGATGGTCCGCAATATATCTCCAGCAACACCCTGGATGAAGTAAGCCACGGGGCTTTCCTCAACGCGTATTTGGATTCCAAAGGAGCCGAGCCGGTCAACTTCACAGAGTTCCAAACTTTGCCGGGAAGCACAGCCAAAGGATCAACGGGTAAGCCCCGCCTCACGAACCTGATGAATCTCAACGTCGACACCAGTTGGTTCGTTCGCTATCGCAGCGCCACGAACCCGGACCTCGGCGCCAACTTTCCTCAGGCAATCCGCCTCAATGGAGTTACCGCCATTCCCAGAACCGATGCCGATTACGATGGCAAATCCAATCCGAACTTTCCCGGCAACGATCACATTCAAGCGATCGCGAATGTCGCAGCTTTTCACTTCGGACAAATCGAGCAGGGCGGCTCGAGCCTTTACGCAGCCATGAGCCAAAAGGTGACGAATCCGGAAGTGCTCGAGATCACTCTTGGCATCGGCGGAGATGAGATCGCTCACTTCCTGGAGTGGGTTGATTTTGCGGGTAACGGAGTGCAGGCATCGGTGGCGCCATTTACGGATCCGATAACCGGTCTGACATTTCCCAATTTTTTCAGCCCGCTCAATCCGCTGATTCAACCCAGCCTGATCTTTCCCGTCCCTGTTGAATTCAGGCCCCACCTTCCCCATGTTTCGATGATTCGTCCACTGACCGATCAATTTGCAGGGGCAGTGGCTGCAGCGAACGGCTTCGTCGCCAGCGGACTGTTCATCGGTCAGTCGCCTGAGTTCTTCAGCGCACTAAACGCTCTGGCCGAGGCTGCTGACGCGGCACAACGCGGCTTCTAGAACTTGGCGCAAACGCGTGGGAGCCTTCGGGGGGAGGCCTCTCGACGCGGCTCGTCGCTGCTGGCGCTGTTGACCAATCCATCGGTCGCAGCGCCCATTTTTGTCGAAAGTTCAATCCTTTGTTTATTTTGCCTGGAGTAATAGCGATGTTTGAAGGCTTATTTCAACCTATGCACGTGCTCATGGTTGCCGGAATCGCTCTGCTCATCTTCGGTCCCAAGAAACTGCCCGAGCTCGGAAAGGGAGTGGGCGAAGGCATTCGCGGTTTCAAGGCCGCGATGCAAGGATAAGGAAGAGGCGGCATTGGCGCCGGCCAAGAAAACGCCAGAGGAGGGAGTGTGAGTCTCTCAGAACTGTTTTTCCTCGGTTTGTTGGGTCTGGTTTTCTTCGAACCAATGAAACTCACCGCAGTCGGCCAACGGGCGGGTCAAATGCCAGCTCGCCTGAAGAAAGTTAGCAGCGATTTCTAGGCGCGATTGGCGGCGGAGATCTCTGCGCCTGCCAATGATCTGACGGCGGGGGAAACAGGGCTGAAGCAGCGTGAACGAAGCGCGGTCTGGTTCAGATTGGCGCTACGCAGGCTGGAACGGGCAAATCATACGCGGCAGCAAGATGCACTTCGCCCACTTCGGTGCCGGTTGACGCTCCACAGCATTTCGTACTAATCTGCAACTACACCGGGAAGGAGGTGGTCGAATGACAAGTTCTGATTGTAGTGGTAATTGTTGTGGGAGTCTAAGACCAGGTGAGGTGGCTGAGACTTAGAGCTGGTTGCTCTAAGCGGGGCTTCTGGCGCCGATTTAATAGCATTGCGCCAGGAGCTACAGCCCGCACACTAGCCGGTGAGTAAGGATGAACGCGTCGCGTTGGTCGCGCGAAGTGTTCATTCCCGGAACTCAGGCCTTCCGGCCTGTTGTTCTCGACCCGGGAGTTGCCCTGAGAGGCCACGTAGAGTGACCACCTCTTGGTCAATCCCAAACAGTCCACCGGACGGGGTCTAAGTTTCAATGACTTAGACCCCGTTTGCTGTTTGTTATCACTGCGTTCCCGAGATTCGGTTTTCACAACCGTTAAATTTTAAGCCGACCCGCCATTTTGTGACCTCAACTGTGACCGAGTTTGGTCTTGGCAGTAGCCTTGATCGCGTGCATCCGCAGCGGGCGCAATCTGGAATTCTACCCACAGCCCTTGTAGGAATATTCGACCGTCAAAGCCGAAGGGTCAGACCTGAGGCCCGATCTCAGGGTCTTCGTCGTGCTCATGGTAGAGCATCATCATGGGGATCAGGCATCCGCCGCGCTCGTCGTCGTTAACAAGCTCAGCCCAGCCCAGCCATCGTGCCGCATGTGCATGCCGCGCATAAAACCCCGTGCCCAGTCGTTGCCATGAGCCACGCCGTCCTCGTCCTCCAGAAGAAGTGGCACGTAGACCTCTCCCTTGAACAGCGTCCCGCGATATCGTTCCAGTGCCGCATCATCAGTCCCAAGATTTCGTTCGCCTCGTCAAGGCTGCCGAACTCGCAGGCGTCAGACATTTCACCTCCGAAGACCTCCGGGTGGTATTCGCTCGGCATCACACGTCTCCGGTCCGGCGATGAGGGCGGCGAAGAACCCGTCGAGCGCCTCGACGTTCATGGCATTGCCGCCCTTGCAGCTTTTGAGGAAGTCCCCGAGGCGGTCAAGTTCGGCATCCGTCAGCGGCTCATTTTCAGTTAAGGTCTTCATGGGGAACCATCCGCACGGGGCAGCAGTTGTCACCGCGAGCATTCTACGCGGAATCCATTCCTCAGAGCCGACCACTCTTCGAAGCACGCTTCTTCTTTGTCCCGGCATTCTTTTCTCGCCTGAGCATCCATGCCGCACGCAGAGCGCCAACCAGCACGTCCTCGTTTGCTTGCGCGAGACGAATGTGCGTCATCCCCATCCTTCCCCATCCACCCGGAATGGGTAGGAAAACTTCCGGCAACTCCCGGACAAACTCTGCCTGCTGGTCCGGCGTGAGCATCAAGTTTCCGTAGCCCTCTTTCTGCGAGGCGAGCGTGGCGAAAATCCTGCCTCCTACACGGAAGTCGGCTGCCCCCATGTGTGAGCCCTCCTCTGCTCCTTCGAAGCCCAAAGCAATCCTGCGGAAATCTGCTACCTTCATTCTGGCCACTCCGATCCAACATCGTGGATTCCACACCACAACAGGCCTGTGATTTTATCGGATTGTTGACCTGAGGCAGGGAACCAACACTTAAATCGGATCAGGACGCAGAACCCGCTGTCCTCGTTATGGAAGGTGACGCGCTCGATCACGCCGGAGATTTGCTCGGTCGCGGGTTGGCGCTCTGGGATTCCGGCATGCATACGTGGGAATTCATTTTGCCACGGAGGGCGGCGTATGGTGATTCACGTGGATTTGGATGTTGGAAAAGGTTCCTAGGTGCTGCGGGGTTTTGTGGCCAAGCTAAAATCCATCTTAGGGAAACGTGGCGACCGGGCGTTGAGACTCAATAGGCGCCGCTTGCAATCTCGACTGGATGCGATATCAAGATTCGCTAGGAGCTTTGGGCATTGGAATCGAACAGGGCACACTCACGGACATGGGGAATATCCCGTTGCAACGTGAATTTAGCCTTTGAACCGCACGTTCGGCATTCCCGAAGATCATATTTAATCGACATCGAAACGCGTATATTTTCCTCATGGATGTTGATGCTGCTATCGCTAAGGCGAAACCGACCCTTCAGCGACTTAAGCGGCGGGAGAATAAGACGCTAGAGGCCGCTGCTGGACTTGGTGAAGAAGCTCAGGAAAAGGTTCGAGAAAGATTCCGTGACGCGATCGCCGACGCCGAGGCCGAATTAAACAAGCAAGAAGAAGGATTCAAGAAATGAAACGGATAGAAGTCACAAAGCCTAGCGCTGCCTGAAATCTCGAAAGTTGATAGCAAAAGCGAATCGTGGAGAGGCTACAGTGCGGAGGGTATTTAAACAACCCGACTTTTTTAGCCAGACTTTCGTCAGATCATGCCAAGGGTGCCACTTCGCCAAGGAGGCACCATGAAACATTCCGAGATTCCGACGCCAGCCCACAAACCAGGCCTGCTCCGAAATCAGAACGTGGGCGCAGTTTATGAAGTCCAACTTGGTTCTGGAGATGCCCATCGAAACGCGGGAAGCGCAGTTAATGAGGAATCGCTCATTGCCTGATCCAATCATTGGATGAACTGCTTTATACCGTCCTACCCGTTCGACTTGCGACCCAACTTCTCGCTCCAGCCGCATGTCAGTATCTAACTAAGAAAGGGCAACGGGCACGCTCGCCGACTGCCCTCTGCAACGAGTTGTATAGTGTTGGAGTCAACGGGAAGTTCGAATTCGTAAGCCATTTGGGAGTTCCCGAACGCCCGACTTCTTGATTTTTCTCCGGTCAGCTAGCATAGCTCCTGCGCACTCCCGGATCACGCGGCGCAAGAAGGGAGACACAAAATGAAAACACGAAAGCTCGCAAACTTAGAAGTCTCGGAAATGGGTTTTGGGTGTATGAGTATTAGCGCCAACTACGGACCCGCCGCAGACAGGAACCGAGGCATTGAGGTCATTCGTGCAGCCTGTGAAAAGGGCATCACGTTCTTCGATACAGCAGAAGTTTACGGTCCATATATGAACGAAGAGCTTGTCGGAGAAGCGCTCGCACCGATTCGCAACAGGGTCTCTATCGCAACCAAATTTGGCTTCGACAACGAGAATGGCGGCACTCTTAATAGTCAACCAAAGCACATCAGGAAAGTGGTTGAGGAATCACTGAAGCGCCTCAGAACCGACCGCATCGATCTTTATTACCAGCACCGGGTCGATCCAAAAGTGCCAATCGAAGACGTAGCTGGTGCTATTAAAGGTCTGATCAAAGCCGGAAAAGTTTTGCACTTCGGTCTCTCTGAGGCGAGTGCGAAAACAATCCGCCGAGCGCATGCGGTTCAATCGGTGACCGCAGTTCAAACTGAATACTCGCTGATGCAAAGAGACCCGGAAAAGAACGGCGTGCTCTCTACTTGTGAGGAGCTAGGAATCGGCTTCGTCCCATGGGGTCCGGTTGGACAAGGGTACCTTACTCGGAAAATAGATGCTCGAACGAGGTTCGACCCGAAAATGGACATGCGATCTGGCTTCCCCCGCTTTTCTCCTGAAAACATAGCAGCAAATATGCCGATTGTTGATTTGATCAGACGGTTCGCTGAGAAGAAGAATGCAACACCAGCTCAAATTTCACTGGCTTGGTTGCTCGCGCAAAAGCCATTCATTGTTCCGATTCCCGGCACACGCAACATCGATCACCTAAACGAGAACTTAGGAGCAATCAATGTTCATCTGACGCCTGCCGAGCTGCGTGAGATCGACACTGCTTTCTCTAAAATCAAAGTGTACGGCGGCCGGATGAACGAAGAACAAATGAAGGTGGTTGACCAAACAGCGTGACAATTTCGTTTGGGAAGTAGTGGCTGGATTCGAAGTCGTCTTAACGCTTCCTGTCGAAAAGGCTGCGTAGCGGCTAGGAGCAAATCAAGAATCATGAAAGCAGCTTGGTACGAAAAACAAGGCGCTGCCCGAGATGTCTTGATTGTCGGCGAGATGGACGAGGCACAGCCTCTAGTTGGCGAAGTTCGGATTCGCGTTGCCTTTTCAGGCATAAATCCGGGGGATGTGAAAAAACGACAGGATGCCTTCGGCATTGGGATGCCATGTCCGCGTGTCATTCCGCACAGCGACGGTTCGGGCACCGTTGAAGCAGTGGGCGAAGGAGTGTCGCGGGAATGGATCGGGCGGCGTGTGTGGTGCTATGGCGCTCAGTCTTACCGTCCTTTCGGGACTGCCGCCGAGTACACGGTGATTCCGTTGAAGCAAGTGGTACCACTGCCCCAAAGCGTGCCACTAGAGCAGGGTGCCTGCCTCGGCATTCCCGGCATAACCGCTTATCGGGCGGTTCATGTTGCGGGTTCGGTCGAAGGACGAACCGTTCTAGTGCAAGGCGGTGCGGGTG
>Ga0187890_10002473_pt1 | contig 12883 bp, 14 predicted proteins | sample June2016WEW_21_1_FD_133005 | JGI IMG/M metagenome (GOLD analysis project Ga0187890, IMG submission 133005) | Peatland microbial communities from SPRUCE experiment site at the Marcell Experimental Forest, Minnesota, USA - June2016WEW_21_10 | ecosystem: Environmental > Terrestrial > Soil >... | reverse complement strand
GTCACCGCACAGTCGGGGCTCAGGCGCCAGTGACCGCCCTTCCCAGCATCGAGGATCGCGCCGAAGACGCTCGGCGAATCGACGCGTGGGGCGCAGTACCAGTCGATCGTCGCGTTCGTGCCGACGAGCGCGATCGAGTGCAGGTCGCCGATCAACCCGTGCTCGGCAATGGGTAGATAGTCGCTCACCGGTGCCCCCGCCGGCACCCTATCCGACTACCCGCCCGGCGTCAGCGGCAGAGGACGATTCCAGCAGCCGGGGTTGGGCGGCACGGCGACCTTCAGGGCGCTTTCGCGAAGTAGCGGTGCCCCGCCTTGACCGTGAAGTGACGGTGGTTGACGAGGTTCGTCACCGCGACCTTGTCACGCGTGACTCGGATCAGCGTGCCGTCGCAGAGATCCTCGGTAAGCCACTCGGTGCCCTCCACCGCCCCCGCGGCGTAGTTGCCCTTCGTCGAGAAGCTCCCATGCGCGTTGGCCCACAGTTTGCGCACCACGTGCTTGCCCGATGCGTGCGTGGCGCTCGCTCGCGCGAGATGGCTGCGCTCGCGAGCGGTCGGGCAGACCGAGAAGCTCCCGCCCGTGAGCGCTGCCACCACCAGGCCGTTGCGACCCTGGGTCAGCACGAACTCACCGCCGAAGAACTGGCCCGTCTGCGTGCCACCGTGAGGGCCCGCCGTGGTGATCGTGACGGTGCCGTTCGTGGCGTTGATGACCGTGCCGAACGGGATCTCGCGAAGCGAGGTGAGCGCCACGAACGCGCTCGTCCCCGGCAGCTTCACGAACACCCGCCCGGAGCTCAGCGCCGCGTCACCCGTGAGCCCGAGCACCGGGGCCGGCGGACCCGAGGGTGGCGGAGCAAGGTCGCCGGCGCCAGAGCCCCCGCTGCTGCCGCCGCCGCCCGGTTCGCTGGGCGTCGGCGCCACGTACTGGAACGCGCCGCTGTCGCACGCTCCCGACGGCCGCGCCACGCCGCGCTGATCGGTGGCGACGCACAGCAACTGTTCGGCCGCGCCGATCGCGGGGCTGGTCGGCTGCAGCGCGATCGTTTCGGTGGGACCGCCGTTGTTGGCGAGCAGCGGCAGGCCGCCCGTTTCCACCAGCAGTGGATCGGTGCTTTCCTTGTCGCTGCTGTGCATTAGCAAGCAAGTGTTGTCGTCGGAGAGGTTGCCGCCGATCGAGCCGGTGACTTCCCGGCTGGAGCAGTTCTCGGGCCCTCCCTTCGCGGTGTTGTCCGCGAGGATCGAGTTCGCGATCGAGATGCGGGTTTCGCTGGCCAGCCCGCCGCCCTTGCCGAGCGCCTCGTTGCCGGCGATCGTCGCGTTCACCACCTTAACGGCCGACAGGCCGCCGTCGATGCCACCTCCGGCTTCGGCGGCCACGTTGTAGGCGATCGTGCTGTTGGCAACAGTGACGGGGCCACCGCCGGAGGCGACGTCGATCCCGCCACCGGACCCGGCACGCGTGACTTCGTTGTGGGCTATCAGGCTGTCGACCAGGTTCAGCACACCTGCGGCGTAGACGCCGCCACCCGATTCTTCGGACTTGTTGCCCACGACCGCCGCATCGGTGAGCGTCAGGGTCGTATTGGGGTCGACGTAGATCCCGCCGCCATCGCCGACCGATTCGCCGCCGGTGATCTCCACCATCGCCAGCACCGCCACTTCTCCGGCAGCGCCCACGGTGCCGACGCGCATCACCTGGCGGCCGCCTCCGGCCCCTTTGATCACGACTTCGCCCGCGCTTTTCGCCAGCCCGATGACGCTCTCCGTCGATTTGGCGGCCGGTTCGAGATCCAACTCACCGAACTGGTTGCTGAGCGTGTAAGTCCCCGGCGGAACCTCCACCACGGGTTCCTTTTCCGGCGATGCGTTCGCGTCTTCGATCGCCTCGCGCAGCGAGCACGGCACAGCGCATTTGGGATTTGCTTTGGGCACATTGGTGAAGTCTTCTGTCGTGCTGACGACGAAGGTCGCCGCGCAGGCTCCCGACGCGCCCACACCAAATGCCGCGAGCATCACGGCCAGCGCGAGCAGCAATCGCCTCGAGCGCCCTGTCACAGCCCGCCACCGAAGTCGAGTTCTCGATTGCCCATGCGCGCCAACATCCTCCAGATAGCTCGGCCAACTACCGCGGAGCGGACTCTACAGACGCGGACACGGCTCGCGCGAGCGGTCGGCTAGCATCGGCGCGTCGAGGACGGCGACTGCCGGGGTCGACGCGATCACATGGGCGGCACGCGCAGACAACGACGCAAGACGCTCGCGCTGCTCGCGGTCGCGGTCCTGGCCGGGGGCATCGGCGTGCTCACCTACGCGACCCACCTGCTCAGGCGCACCGAGCTGCAGACGATCGACGCGCGTTTCTCGATCCGGGGCAGGCAGGCGCCGCCGTCGGACGTCGTGCTTGTCGCGATCGACAACGCCACGCTGCAGGAACTGAGGAACCGCAACTTCCACGCCGAGTACCCCTTTCCCCGCCGCTACGACGCGCAGGTGATCGATCGCCTGCGCCTCGCCGGCGCGAAGGTGATCGCCGTCGATATCGAATTCGCCCAAGAAACCGACGTAGCGGATGACAACGCGCTGCTCGAAGCGATCGCTGGCGCCCATGGAAAGACCGTGATGGCGGCCACCGTCGTCGGCAAGGGCGGCACCACGCCGACGCTAGGCGGGAACGAACACCTACACGAACTGGGCTCGCGCGCCGGTGAGGTGATCCTGACGGAGGACTCCGACGGCGTTACACGCCGCTTCGCGTACTCCGACGAAGGGCTCCGTAGCTTTCCTGTCGTCACGGTCGAAACGGCCACCGGACATCCCATCCCCGCCTCGCGCTTCGGCGGCGGCACGCTGCCGATTGATTTCGCCGGGCCGCCCGGGACGCTCAAATCGATCCCCTACTGGCAAGTGCTGACGGGCAAGTTCTCACCGAGTACCGTCCGCGGAAAGATTGTGATCGTCGGAGCAACGGCGCCGATCCTGCAGGATCTCCACCCCACCGCGACCAGCGGCAGCGGCGTGATGTCGGGGCCGGAAATCTTGGCCAACGCGACGGCAACGCTGCTGCGCGGCATACCGCTGACCGACGCGCCCGGCTGGCTGGCGATCGTGCTGATCGTGCTCCTCGGGCTCGCGGTCCCGCTCGGCAGCCTTCGCGTGCGTCCGTGGCGCTCACTGGTGGACGCCGTGGCGCTCGCAGCCGTCTTCACCGTCGCCGTGCAGATCGCCTTCAACAGCGGGTGGATCGTCACCTTCGTCTACCCGTTGCTCGCGCTCGCGCTCGGCACGCTGGGGACGCTCGGGGTCCTGTACGTGGGCGAGACGATCGAGCGCGCACGCGTGCACGACCTGTTCGCGCGCTTCGTGCCCGCCGACGTCGTCGACCAGGTGGTCGCGAGCGCCGGCGGCAATCTGCGCCTCGGCGCCGTCGAGCGCGACTGCACGGTGCTGTTCTCGGACCTGCGCGGGTTCACAAGCTTCTCCGAGAAGCTGCCCGCCACGCAGGTGATCGAGGTGGTCAACTGTTACCTGAACGAGATGACCGAGGCGATTCTCGGCGCCGGCGGCACGCTGATCTCCTATATGGGCGACGGGATCATGGCCGTGTTCGGCGCACCGCTGGAGCAGCCCGACCATGCCGATCGCGCGCTGGCGGCAGCCACAGAGATGATCGGGCCGCGTCTGGACGCCTTCAACGCGTGGATCGCCCAGCACGGCCACGACCACAAGTTCGTGATGGGCGTGGGCATCAACAGCGGCCCCGTGATGGCCGGCAACATCGGCTCCGAGCAGCGCGTCGAGTACACCGCGCTGGGCGACACCACCAATACCGCCTCGCGCCTGGAGGGCATGACCAAGGGCAGCGGGCACATGCTGTTCGTCGCGGACACCACACGCGAACGCATCAAGAGCCCGCCCGACGATCTCGTGCTCGTCGGCGAGCTCGAGGTTCGCGGACGCGTCGCGCCCGTCCCTGTGTGGACGATCGCCAGCCCCGGCGAGCGCGACGACCCGTCGTAGAGGCGCGCGGCTCAGGGCACGAGCACGATCTTGCGATGCGAGCCGGCCACCAGGCGGCGCCACGCCTCGTCCACCTGATCGAGGCCGAGCGGGTCGACCTCCACCGTGATCTCACCGCGCGCCGCCGCCTCGGCCATCCGCGTGTACGCCTCGCGCTTGACCTCCGGCGGCGCCGCAAAGTTCGTGTGGCCCATCAGCACCAGCATCTTGCCGCGGATCGCCGCCGAGGGCAGCGTCGCCTCCGCGCCCGCGCCCGCGCCGATCTGCACGATGCGCGCGCCGAAGCTCGCCGCGCCCACCGCAGCCACCAGCGGCACTCCCCACAGCGGGTCGAGCACCACGTCGATGCGGCCGTCGCCCGCCTGCGCAAGCGCCGCCGACAGATCGCCCGGCTCGTCCAGGCGCACGCTGGCGTCGGCGCCCAGCTCCAGACAGCGCTGCAAGCCCTCCGGCGAGCGCGCCGCCGCCACCACGCGCCCCGCGCCCAGCAGCTTCGCCGCCTGCACCGCGATCTGGCCCAGCACGCCGCTCGCCGCCAGCACCAGCACGTGCTCGCCCGGCGCCAGCTCCGCACGCCACGTCAGCGCCAGCCACGCCGCCAGGCCGGAGATCCCCAGCGCCACCGCCACGCCGTCCGCCACGCCGTCGGGCACCGGATACGTGGAGCGCGGATCGACCAGCGCGCGCTCGGCCATCGAGCCGAACGGTGCGATCGGCGCGTCGAAGTACACGCGCGCGCCGCCCAGCGTCCCCACGCCCTCGCGCCCCGCCACCGACGGCAGCGGCGGCTTGCCCGCGTAGAAGCGCCCCGCGCAGATCGCCACGTCCACCGGGTTCAACCCCGCCGCCAGCACCTCCACCACCGCCTGCTCGGGCCCCGCCGACGGCTCCTCGAACTCGTCCGCGCTCGGGACTCCGTACTCGTGCAGCACAGCCGCTCTCATCACCGGTCCATCCTATGACGGATATGCGTGATAATGGTTCGCTTGCGGATCCGCTTCTGCGGCGTGCGGGGCTCGACTCCGGCGCCGGGCATCGACTTCGTGCGCTACGGCGGGCACACCTCGTGCCTGGCGCTCACGCACGACGGCGCCGACGCGCCCACGCTCGTGCTCGACGCGGGCGCGGGCCTGCGCAAGGTCACAGGCATGCTCGACGGCGCGCCCTTCACCGGCACGATCCTGCTCAGCCACCTGCACTGGGATCACATGCTCGGGCTGCCGTTCTTCGCCGCCGCCGACCGCGCCGACGCGACGCCCACCGTGCTGCTCCCCGAGCAGGCCAGCGGCGAGGACGCCCAGAGTGTGCTCGCCGGCGTGATGCGCCCGCCGTACTTCCCGATCGAGCCCACCCAGCTGCGCGGGCGCTGGACGTTCGCCAACGTCGCGCCAGGAGAGCATCAGATCGAGGGCTTCACAGTGCTCGCGCGCGAGATCCCGCACAAGGGCGGGCGCACGTTCGGCTACCGGGTGAGCGACGGGCATTCGACGCTCACGTACATGCCCGACCACTGTCCCACCGCGTTCGGCCCTGGCGAGCACGGCTTCGGCGAGTACCACCCGGCGGCGCTCGAGCTGGCGCATGAGGCCGACGTGCTCGTGCACGACGCGCAGCTGTTCCCCGAGGAGCTCGCCGCAGAGGCCCACTTCGGGCATGCCGTCGCCGACTACTCCGTCGAGCTCGCCAGGCTGGCCGGCGCGCGCTCGGTAGCGCTCTTCCACCACCGCAACACGCGCACCGACAACGCGCTCGACGGGCTCGCGCGGCGCCTCGGCGGGGACTCGCCCAACGTCAGCGTTGCCGCCGAGGAGACCGTGCTGGAGCTGTAGGCGTGGGCGCGCGGCGCGGCACACATGGACCGAGACGAAACTAAAACATAGTAGTAGGCACTCCGTAGATAGTATAATTGAGCTATCCTGAAGAGGCCACGCGCATACTCGCCGGTGGCAGTCGAAGCAGCGCGGCTTCTCGGTGCTCGTGTCAGGCTCGCGCGCCGCGAGCGTCGCTGGACGCTTCAGGAGCTGGCCGACCGGGTCGGCGTCTCGCACGTGACGATGCGCAAGATCGAGCGCGGCGATCTGACGGTCGCGCTCGGAGTCGCGTTCGAGGCAGCGGCCGTCGTCGGCGTTCCGCTGTTCCACGAGGACCGCTCCCGCCGCGTGCTGGAGGCCGGTCGCGTCGACGACCGTCTAGCGGTGCTGCCGCAACTCGTGCGCAAGCCGGCGGAGGTGGACGATGACTTCTGAGCCGCAGCAGGCGTTCGTGTGGATATGGCTCCCCGGCGCCGCCGACCCCGTGGTTGCCGGCCGCCTGGACGGCGCCGGCGGGCTCGTCACGTTCACATACGGGCGCAGCTACCTCGCGCGCGAGAATCGAATTGCGCTCTACCTACCCGAGCTGCCGCTGCGCCGCGGCCCGATCTCGCCGGCAGCCGCCGACGTGGCCGGCTGCATCGCCGACGCAGCCCCCGACGCGTGGGGTCGACGCGTGATCCTGAACCGCCGCGCCGGCCTGGGCGCCGTCGACACCACAGATCTGAGCCTCCTGACCTATCTGCTGGAGTCAGGATCAGACCGCATCGGCGCGCTGGACTTTCAGACGTCGGCGTCCGAGTACGTCGCGCGGCGGAGCGCCAACGCGACGCTTGCCGAGCTCGCCGAGTCCGCCCAGCGAGTCGAGCAGGGCATCCCGCTCTCCCCTGCGCTCGACCAGGCCCTGCTCCACGGCACCTCCGTGGGCGGCGCGCGGCCGAAGGCGCTGCTCAGCGACGGCGCCCGCCGGCTGATCGCCAAGTTCAGCTCCACCACGGACACCTACCCGGTCGTCAAGGGCGAGTTCGTCGCGATGCAGCTCGCTCGTCTGGCCGGCCTGAACGTGGCAACCGTCCAGCTCACGCACGCGCTCGGCAAGCACGTGCTGCTGATCGACCGGTTCGACCGGCCCGCCACCGGCGGGCGCCGCGCGATGGTCTCAGCGCTGACGATCCTCGGGCTCGACGAGCTGGCTGCGCGCTACGCCAGCTATGCCGACCTCGCGCAGCTGATCCGCACGCGCTTCACCGACCCGATCCCCACGTTGCGCGAGCTGTTCTCACGCATCACGTTCAACATCCTCACCGGCAACAACGACGACCACGCCCGCAACCACGCCGCGTTCTGGGACGGCACCGCGCTCACCCTCACCCCCGCCTACGACATCTGCCCGCAGCCACGCGCAGGCGGCGAGACCGCGCAGGTCATGGCGATCGGCCAGGACGGCTACCGAATGAGCCAGGTCGCAGGCTGCATCGCCCGCGCGTCCACATACCGGCTGTCGGAGCGCGACGCCCGTCAGATCGTCGACCACCAGATCGACGTGATCGAGACCCACTGGGCCGACGTGTGCGACCAAGCCGCTCTGAGCGAGGTCGATCGTGCGGCGTTCTGGCGACGGCAGTTCCTCAACCCGTACGCAACCGAGGGCTACCGCTAGCCGAGATCCCGTGCAAAGATCGTGCCGTGCTGCGCCGTGATGTCGATCACGTGCGGCTGAGCGGCGCGTCGATCTCGTATCTGAGCGGCAGATCAGAGCAAGGACCCAAAGGCGAGATACGCACTGGGCACGCTCGCAATGTCGTGACCGTGGAGGCAACGGACGGTCGCGACGCCATCGCCAAGGTGCAGGACGCACTAGGACAGCAGGAGAGCGCGTGCTCCGAGTGGCACGCCAACCCGGCGTAGGACCGCGACGACGCACACGGAGTCGATCCTCGACGCGTCGGGGCTGCGACGTGAGCACTCGGACGCGAGACCCACTCACGGTGACCTGAACCGGGTGTACCCTCCCTTGAGATGACCGACGATCTGCTCAGACCCAGCCGCAAGCCGCGACCCGCCGACCGCCCCGATTTTGAAGCCGAAGCGATGGGCGAACTGCGCACCTTCAGCCGCGAGCACCGCGAGAACGAGCTTGGGAACCTGCTGCTGGCGCTCGCGGCACGATGGTCGCTGAGCTTCGAGGACATGGTGATCGCCACTGAGCGATCCCCGGAGGAAGTCCGTGGGATCATCGACACCTTCCGCCAGCACGACGAAATGTGCAGAGCCAACGCCGCCGCCGAGCGCGTGAGTCGCCACGGCCTCGCATTCGCTCGCTGACGGCTCTCGGCCCATGGACGAGCCGTTTGTTATGAACGTGGCCGACGCGCCAGCGATGAGCCACTCGCGCCGGGCGACGATCATCGACTTCGAGGACGAGAACTCGCCCTGGCCGGACACGGGCGTCAACATCCAGATCATGCAGCCGGGGCAACCAAACTGCCGCTACCACTCAGAGCCGGTGCAGGAGGACTTCCTGGTGCTCCACGGCGAGTGCGTCGCCATCCTCGAAGGCGAGGAGCGCCCGCTGCGGCAGTGGGACTTCCTGCACTGCCCAGCCGGCGTCGAGCACGTCTTTGTGGGAGCAGGAGATGGACCGTGCGCCGTGCTGATGATCGGTTCGAGGCGAAAGGACGAGGCGCACTACCCAGTCAACGACGTGGCGGCGAAGTACGGCGCGTCCGTCGAGAGCGCGACTGACGAGCCCGCCGAGGCTTACGCCGACTGGCGGACCGAGCCTTGGCGCCCGACGCAGAATCCTTGGCCGCTAGGCGGCTAGCTGACGTGCCCGGGCAGTGGCTCACGGCCTCGCTTGACTGTGAGATCAGCGACGGCTCGCTTGAATGCCTCTTGCATGACCTCCAGGCTCGGATCATCCAGGTCGGGCATCCCGCTGGCCGCCCGCTCCCGCAGCTCATCGAATGCCATCTGCGCCCGCTCGCACGCGGCTTCGCGCGCCGCGAGCCCCTTCTGCCACAGCTCCGGATCCGCGACTGTCACGGAGGTCACGCAGCGCTCGACCTCGACGCGCGCCGCGATGACCGCCTGGCTGAGCTTGAAGGGCTCGCCGTGCGCGATCTCGCCCTTGGCCGCAAAGCCCGTACGGCGTCCAGCACGAGCGCCTCCAGCGGCGCGGCTTTCACGTGCATCGGGCAATCGTGTGGCCCGGCAACCCCGACGACCGTGGATTACTACGAGGGGGAGCGCTGAGCCGATCCTCACGCCCGAGATCGTGTCTTCCGGAGCAGGCCGTGACCTGGACTGGGCCGACGCAAGAACGTCGGTATTACTTGCTAGTCTTACCGTATGCGCGTGACACAGAAGGGGCAGGTCACGATCCCGCTCGAGGTTCGCCGGGCGCTCGGCATCCATCCGGGCAGCGACGTTGAGTTCGAGGTTGACGAGCAGGGCGCACGGATGCTCGTCGACCGTGACCGTGCAGCCCACGAGGTGGCGCGGATGCGTGGCGCCGGCGACGTGGAGTTGACCACCGACGAGATCTTGGCGCTGACTCGTAGGTGAGCCCCTCTCCCGGGGTGTTCATCGACAGCAGCGTGCTGCTCGATGTCTTCACCGAGGATCCGCGGTGGCTGGACTGGTCGCAGGCGCAGCTCACGCGTGCCGCTCAGCGGGGCGCGATCATCGTCAATGCTGTCGTTCTCGCCGAGATCGCAACGCGCTTCTCTCGTATCGAGGAACTGCGCTCGGCATTGCCCTCGATGGCCGTCACCGAGGAGATCCCCGCCGCCGCCGCGTTCCTGGCGGGCCATGCCCACGCCACCTACCGCCGCGCGGGAGGTACGCGGGAAGCGATCCTTCCCGACTTCCTGATCGGCGCACACGCAGCCGTGACCGCTCGCCCGCTGCTCACGCGAGACCCACGCCGCGTCGCCACGCACATCCCGGGCGCCAAGCTGATCACCCCCGACTGAACACGCTCGCTGTCCAGCGTGGCCATCTGCGGCACGGGGTAGCGCTCGCCGACCGCCCAGTGGATTGACCTTAGGAGCAGGCAGCTCGCGCTGCTATCACAACGGGGCCCATGCGCCCCCAGGATCTCGCGGCCCTCGCAACCAACCCAGACTCCGCGCTCGCGACGAGCGACGCGAGCCGCGCGGCCGCCAGCGCGCCCGAGCCCGTGCCAATGTCCCGCGGCCTCGTCGCGCTGCTCGCGCTCGCCAGCGGCGCGACCGTCGCCAACCTCTACTACATCCAGCCGCTGCTCAGCACCGTCGCACGTGCCTTCAGCATCTCCGACGGCACCGCCGGCCTGCTGGTGACGTGCGCACAGGTCGGCTACGTCGCCGGCCTCGCGTTCCTGGTCCCGCTCGGCGACATCCTGGAGCGCCGGCGGCTGATCAGCACGATCCTGCTCGGCACCGCCGTCGCGCTCGCCGCGTGTGCGGCATCACCGAGCTTCGGTGTGCTCGCCGCCGCGCTGATCGCCGTCGGCGCGCTCTCGGTCGTCGCACAGATCGTCGTGCCGCTCGCGTCTACGCTCGCCGCGCCCGAAGAGCGCGGGCAGGTGGTCGGAACGGTCATGAGCGGGCTGCTCGTCGGCATCCTCTCGGCGCGAACCCTCAGCGGACTGGTGGCCCAGGTGGGCGGCTGGCGGCTGGTGTTCGCGCTCGCAGCAGGCGCCATGCTGACCCTGTCGCTCACGCTCGGGCGCACGCTCCCAACGATGGCCCAGGCCGAGCCCGCGCGCTACCGAGCGGCCCTGCGATCGGTCATCACGCTGATCGCGCACGAGCCCGTCCTGCGCCAGCGCATGGTCCTCGGCGCGCTCGGCTTCGCCTGCTTCTCCGTCCTGTGGACCTCGATCGCGTTCCTGCTCAGCGCGCCTCCCTATGGCTACGACCAGGCCGTCATCGGCCTCTTCGGCCTTGCCGGCGCGGCCGGCGCGCTGATCGCGCCAGTCGCCGGAAGGCTCACCGACCAGGGCCACGGACGGCTCGCGCTCGGTGGCTTCCTGCTCGTCCTGCTCGTCAGCTGGGCGCTGCTCGCACTCGGGCGATCCTCCGTGATCGCCCTGATAGCCGGCATCATCGTGCTCGACCTCGGCGTGCAAGGCGCGCACATCAGCAATCAAGCAGCCATCTACCGCCTCAACGCTCACGCTCGCAGCCGCCTGACCACCGCCTACATCGTCGCGATGTTCCTCGGCGGCATCGTCGGCTCGACGCTGTCGAGCACCATCTACGCAGCCGCCGGCTGGACCGCCATCTGCTGGCTCGGCGCCGGGCTGTCAGCCGTCGCGATCCTGGTCTTCGCCGCGACGCGTCGCGTGGGTCAGTCGGTGGACTCGAGCAGCGATGTCAGTCACTCGGCGATGCAGGCGCGCCAGTACCCGGCGGCGCGAACGTGAGCGCGCCGTCGAGCAGGCGCCGCCGCCCGACAGGCTCCGCAAGCGCGATCCGCACCGGGGTCTCCGGATTGCGCGTGGCGGTCTGATAGCCCGGCCGCGGTGTCACGAACAGCGTCAGCACAAGCTCTTTGCCGTCAACGTGGAGATCCGGCGGGAGCACGCGGCCGTCCGCGCTCTGGCCGCTCGCGAACGCCTGCTCGGTAAGCAGCACGCGCAGCACCGTCTCCTGCGGCTTGATCTCCTGCGCGGGGTCAAGGCGCCAGGAGGACGCGCGAATCCCGTCGCGCGTCGCCCGCAGCGGGCGCGCCACGCCCGAGCTGGTGCACGTCCAGTTGCGGCGCAGCGCATTCTTGCGGAGCGTCACGATCAGCAGCTGCGGCGGGCGACCGCGCCCGAACAGCACCTCGCCGTCGGCGCGCGCGAGCAGTCGCCAGCCGTCGACGCTCGGGGGCGCCGGCGCGTCCGCGCCGCGCTTCCATCGCGCGCGCGAGGTGCGCTTGGGAGTCGCGCGCGTGGCGAGGTAGGTGCGCAGCGCGCGCACCGCGGGATCCTCGGGGTCGAGTGGTGCAGGCGGTCCTGCAAGCGCCCCCGGGGGAAACGACAGCGCCGCGCCGTCGCTCACCAGCTCGGGGTAGCGCGGAGCAGCGCGTGGCTCGAGCACCGCCGAGCGCTCCCAGTCGCGCTCACTTGGGAGCTTCGGCTCGCGCGCGGGGCGGCGGCCCAGACGGCGGGGGGCGGGCTCGGACACACTCGCGAGGCTACCTGGGTCTCGACTTGTGCAATACTTAAGTCAATGCTTAAGCAATATGAGCCCGTCGACCGGAACGTCGACCTCCTCTTCCAGGCGCTCGCCGACCCCAGCAGGCGGGCGATGGTCGACCGTCTGACCCGCGGGCCGGCGTCCGTCAGCGAGCTCGCGCGCCCGCTGGCGATGTCGCTGCCGGCGGTCGTGCAGCATCTGCACGTGCTCGAGGCCAGCGGCCTCGTGCGCTCTCAGAAGTTGGGGCGGGTGCGCACCTGCACCGTCGAGCCCGCCGCGCTGCGTGCGGCGGAGCGGTGGATCGCCGACCGGCGCACCGCCTGGGAGCAAAGCCTCGACCGGCTCGGCGAGTACCTCGCCGAGGACCAGCACCAACCCGGAGACCAACGCAAACCACAGCAAGGGAGCGATCAATGACCGAGACCGAGCGGGCCGCCATCCAGCGGTCGACCACACACTCCACGTTCGTGATCGAGCGCACCTACAGCGCCTCGCCGCAGCGGGTGTTCGACGCATGGGCCGACCCGGCCGCCAAGGCGCGGTGGTTCGGGCCGCCCGAGAAAGCGGACTATTCGCTGGACTTTCGTGTCGGCGGGCGCGAGCATCTCACGGTCAAGATGCCCGATGGGATCACGTACGCCTTCGATGCCGTCTACCAGGACATCGTGCCCGGGTGCCGCATCATCCACGCCTACGACATGCATCGCGAGCATGCGCGCATCTCCGTGTCGCTGGCCACGATCGAGCTCGAGGCGCACGGTGACGGCGCGCGGCTGACGCTCACCGAGCACGGCGTGTACCTCGACGGGCACGACACGCCCGAGCAGCGCGAGCACGGCACCAATGAGATGGTTGACGCGCTCCGCGACTACCTCCTC
>Ga0187890_10002472_pt1 | contig 12883 bp, 9 predicted proteins | sample June2016WEW_21_1_FD_133005 | JGI IMG/M metagenome (GOLD analysis project Ga0187890, IMG submission 133005) | Peatland microbial communities from SPRUCE experiment site at the Marcell Experimental Forest, Minnesota, USA - June2016WEW_21_10 | ecosystem: Environmental > Terrestrial > Soil >... | reverse complement strand
GTGGAAGAACCGCAGATCGCCGCCACGTTGCCGAATACCGATGACAACTTCTTTGGTGTGCCGTTCGCCGCGCCAGCCGGAACCGTAGCCCCGTTGCTTGCCGCCGACGTAGGTTTCGTCCATTTCGACAGTACCGTCAAGCATGGGCTGATCGACTTGTTTCATGGCTGCGCGGACACGGTGGCAGAGATACCAAGCGGTCTTGTAAGACCCTTTATCTTTTCCCCAGATCGTGCGCTTGAGTTGCATCGCGCTCATTCCCTTCTTAGCTTCGCAGAGCAAGAGAACCGCGATAAACCAGATCGGCAGCGGGAGATGGGAGTCGTGGAAGATCGTACCGCTAGTGGCTGTGAACTGGTATTCGCAGCCAACACATTCATAGCGGGCATATTCCTTGAGCCGGGAGACTCGCGTGTCTTTGCAGCGTGGACACATCACGCCTTCGGGCCAGCGGAGCCTTTCCAACAGTTCCCGGCAGCGGTCGTCAGTCGAATAGAGCGTATTAACTTCTGGGAGCGTCATGACAGAGCCTCGTAAACCGAAGTCGCCATTGCAAACTGTCCCCACCCGAAAGCTGGTTGCAGGGATAAAGCGCGATTTGCGCCAGATGCTACGTTCTGCGCCAGTCGTGAAACCGAAGAAAGGAAAGGCGTAACGGCGACCATGACAGTATATTGTCATAACCGTTACCCTTTGTCAAGGGAATAATCTTGCCGATTAGTAAACAGTTTGACTACGAAAACGGGAAAGTGCGGGGGGGACCAGGGTCAACGAGTGAAATCGCCTGATAGCAGAAGTTACCGCTAGTCAGCAAGCCACGAGGCAGGAGTTTTCCTGGCTATTGCAGCTTCGCGTACTCGGCCTTGGCTTGCTTCAGGATTGGGATGTCAGGGTCGGCGTCTTTCCAGAGTGTGAGGAAGTCTTTGTAGGCGGCAAGTGCTCGCACACGGGCAGCGTCGGCGTCCGCACCCTGCGAGGTTCGCGACTCCAAGGTATTGGCGCGAGCCAGTCCCAGATGCGCCAACGCTCCCGTCCAGCAGTTCCAGACGATGCCGCTGTGATCGATGATCTTCTGAAATTCCGCGGCGGCGTCGTTGCCTTTTCCCGCTGCCAACATTGCCTCTCCACGTATGTACACATGATAGAGGCAGCTATCGCCTGCGCTTAGCTCAATAGCTGAAGCGCCTTGCAAGACATTCAGGGCGAGAAGCGGGTTCCTCCTGTTCAGCGCCAATTGCGCCTGAAAGGTTGGCAGCCAAATCGATTGCATCAGCGTGTCGAGCGGGAAGCGTTTTCCCAAGTCTTGCGCCAAGGACTCCGCTCGCGCCGCTTCGCCCGCCATCGCAAACGCAAGTGCCGCTTCAGTCTCGACGCCCTGACTCGCGGGAGCAAGCTTCAAAGCTTCTGCCGCTAACTGCCGTGCTTCAGCAGCATTGCCATAAGCCGCTTGTTGTACAGCAGCGTCCGCCTGCCATAGTGCCCCGCTTTCCTTGTTGTCCGCTCGCACGGCGGAGTCCATAGCCCGCTTGGTCACTTCCCGCGCTTTACCAACATGACCAGCGTAAGCCTCGGTGTCGGAGGCGAGCGCAAGTCCTTCGTGCTCATAGTTTGGCTGACCTGCATACCACTTTTGCTGTTCCGCCATCGCCGCGGAGTCCGCCCCGAGAAAGGCAAGAGCATAAAGAGCACTGTGGAGTCCGTTAGCATCAAGTTTTCGCGCCTGTGCCTCGTGGATGATCTGCTGAGCTTCATCGAAGCGCTGCAGGGCAAGGGCGTAACTGGCGAGATCTTCGTATGTAACTACCCGGTACGGTGCAAGGGGCGAGGCTTGCCTTTCGATCTCCGCCGCTTTTTCGTACTGCCCCTTTACGGCGTAAAGCCCGCCGAAGGAGTTGTACGCCGGGATTTCCCGCGGGTAGCTCTCAATCTCGTCCTGATACGTCGGGGCCGCTTTATCCAATTCCCCAGTTACGTTCAAATAGTAGTCGGCCGTGATCGCCAGCTTTTCCCGTTCGCTGGCATGCTCCCTCAACTGGAACGCCTTGGTGAAGTACTCGCGGGCCCGACTTGCCTCGCCGAGATTGGAGTAGACCCAACCCACTGCCCAGTAGCCCATAGCAAAACTCGGATCAAGCTCGATGGCACGCTGATAGTGAGGCAGGGCTGCGGCGAAGCCTTTCTCGTTTGTGGCCTTTCGTCCAAGGCTGTACGCTTTCAGAGCTTCGAGCGAAGACGTGGTGGCCGCCAGCGGAACGTCAAACTTCTGCACCGTCGCCAGCGATTCGCCCAACTCTCCGCGCAGCTTGGACGCCGCCTCGCCCAGCGTGTCCAGTACCTTTTCCTTGGACGCCGCCGTGACCTGCTCCTCGGCCAGCGTGTCTCCGCTCCGGCAATTCACCGCCTTCAATCCCAGCACATATTCGCTTCCCAGACCGCCAATTGATCCGGCAATGTAAGCCTTGCTGCCTGCTCGCTGGCAAAGCTCGCGGGCTACCTCGGGCGTGATTTTCGTGCTGGCAGGACGGGTCATCTGCTGCAAGGTCGTCGTGACGTCGCTGTCAGAGAGCACATTGAGGAAAGGCGATTGCCGCAGAGAGACGTTGAGCGCCGTCTTCAACGTGTCGTCGAAGATTGTGTCGCCCGTCTTGTTGTCGAAGTCGGAGAGAACGAGGGTGTCCTTCTCGGTCAGGCGGTTGCTTTGCTGGCGCGAGCGATAGTAAAGCCCGCCCGCCGCGAGCAAAGCAACAGTCAGGACTGGAACCGCAATTTTCCAGAGCTTCCTGATCCGAGCCGCAGGAGCTTCTTCCACCGCCACCGTACCTGAGATTGCCGCAGAACGGTGTCCGCTCTCAGAGTCTCGCTTCAGACGCAGCAACTCGGAACGCATTTCGGAGGCGTGCTGATAACGGAGTTCTCGATCTTTCTCCAGCGCCCGGTTGATGATGTCTTCGAGCTTCGGGGGCACGTCGGGATTCAGCCGCACCGCTGGCGTGGGTGCCGCGTCCAGAATGGCTTTGAAGATGACTCCAGTGCTTTCCCCACGGAACGGCAACTCCCCGGTTGCCATCTCGTACAGAACCGCTCCGAACGAGAATAGGTCGGTGCGGGCGTCGAGTTCCTTGGCGCGGACTTGTTCCGGCGACATGTAGGCAATCGTGCCCACGGCTGTGCCGGGACTGGTCAGGTGCGCCTCCGAGTCTATGGTCGTGGCGCTCATGGCAACGTTCTCCGGCTTCACCGCGATCTTGGCAAGCCCGAAGTCCAGAACCTTGGCGTGTCCGCGTTTGGTGACAAAGATGTTGGCAGGTTTGATGTCGCGGTGGACGATCCCCTCCGCGTGGGCGGCGTCAAGAGCGTCGGCGATCTCGATGGCGAGAGAGAGAATCAAATCCGTGTCCATCGGACGGTTGCCGATGCGATGCTTCAGCGTCACGCCATCGAGGTACTCCATGGCAATGAACGCTTGCCCATGCTGGTCGTCAATTTCGTAGATGGTGCAGATGTTCGGATGGTTCAAAGAGGATGCAGCTTTCGCCTCCCGCCGGAAACCGCTGAGAGCTTGTGTGTCGTGGGCGAGTTCGTCGGGCAGGAACTTCAGGGCGACGTGGCGACCGAGCTTCAGGTCTTCCGCCTCGTAGACCACGCCCATGCCGCCACCACCGATCTTGCTGAGGATGCGGTAGTGCGAGATGGTTTGGTCGATCATGGAGTCGCGCAATGGTAGGCGTGATGTGAGGCCAAGTCAATGAAAGCCATGAAGTTGGAGGTGCTTCGGCAAGATGATTGGCGCAAAATCTCTATTACACTCATTTGACCTCGGGACGGGGCACTTGAGTGTAATCGCCTTCCATGAGAAGGCCGGTCGGAGTCAAGTGGGTTTCTTTGTTTTTGCGTAGGACAAGTTTTTCTCCCGGCCGAGTCGCTACTGTTGCCACCCTTCCATCCGCACTCTTCGATGAGCGATTTTGTTCGCTCGGTGCAAGTTGGGTGTTCTCGTTTCAGCCGGTGCTGCCACCTGTTAGTCGACCTCTCTTCCATCTCGAAGATAGAAGTTGGGCCAGGCCATTGACGCAGTCACCGGAACTCGGCTTTTGGCTTTTGCTTTTCCTTTCGAAAGCGTTTTTGATTTTATGCGGCCGCCGGCATTGCTCTCTGGGTGCGGTTGCGCAAGGGTTCGTAAACCTCTCCGCTCACCCACAACCGGTGCAGCAACACTGCCAGCTTTCGCGCCGTAGCGATCACCCTCGTTTCTTCCCATTCTTCCCGCCGCGCTCCGCCAGCTTCAGCCCCCAGCGGCGCAGATCGCTGTCCACCCCAAACGGCCCCAGAATATGGTGGGCTCCCTGCACCAGCCCGAGTGAAATCGTCTCCACTCCGCACGGGCGGAACCTGGACCATTGAATGAGGCTGGCTGTTTCTTGGCGCTGCATGCTTATTTTGTCTGACTAGCGTTGATTGGCGTATTGGCGACGGTTTCATAAGCGTAGCCCGTCAGCGTCGCACCAATGGGCTAACCTCGACACTGAGATGCGCCCAGCCATAATGGGCTTCCCCGTCAATCTGGAAACTCAGTCCGATATAGCCCTTCTCACCCGTGTATTCGCAGCATGACGAACTAATCCAGTTACCTCTCGCACGGGTGTCCCCGCCTGGACAAGACGCCAAGGATGCCATGATACGAAAGCCTCCATAAAAAGCTTACGGAGCCCTATCTGGTCGCCTTCCGCTAGTACGAAGAGAGACCCCCCGGCTCTGCCGGGGAGGCAGTAGAAGTTTGACAGATGGAGTCCATCGCGGAAACTCCCAAACGTGAGCCGCCAAGCACACGCAAAGGAGTTTTGCGATGGACGAAATGGAAAGCCTAAGCCATACGAAGTGGGAGTGCAAATACCATGTGGTGTTCATTCCGAAGTGCCGGAGGAAGACGCTGTATGGGGAGTTGCGGCAGCACTTGGGAGAAGTATTCCGCAAACTGGCAGTGCAGAAGGAAAGTCGAATCGAAGAAGGGCATTTGCTGCCCGATCATGTGCACATGATGATCGCGATCCCGCCGAAGTACGCGGTGTCGCAGGTGATCGGGTTTATCAAAGGGAAGAGCGCGATCCACTTGGCACGGGTGTATGGCGAGCGGAAAAGGAACTTCGTGGGCCAGCATTTCTGGGCGCGGGGGTACTACGTGTCGACGGTGGGGCGGGATGAGGCGGTGATACGGGACTACATCCGGAACCAGGAGCAAGAGGACAAGCGCTTGGACCAGATGAACCTGTGGCGCTAATCGGCCACCGATCGGTGGCTCCAGCAATTCGGGGCCGCGTTAGCGACCCCGCACAGCCGCTTTGAGCGGCTCACAAACTAAAGCCCCCGGCTCTGCCGGGGGATACTTACTCTCGCGGGTACTCCACCCTCGGCACCATTGCCGGAGGCTGGTGTCTCGCCGACACTCTCCAGGAAACCCTGCCCGATAGCGTAAGAATCTGCACATTGACAAGCGACCAAGGCTCTTGGTACCGTTTCAACCGTTTTCCAGAGAGCGGCGCGGCACGGGGTCGTTGTCCGTTCTCAGACTGGCCTCTTCTAACTTGTCGTCACAATCCAGGAGACATTGCCATGACCACTCTGCCTGAGCGGCTTCTGACCTCTGCGTCTTTCGCTAACCTGTCGTCGCTTTCCTCTTGCTCGGATTCTATATCGAAGAGATCGGAGCGCGGGTTGCGTTCCGCGGCCGCCGGAGCGTGCGCGCTCCTGCTGCTGCTCAGCGCTTCGTTGCTGGGCTATGCCCAAGACTCTTCCTCCGCCGTGGTTCACACCACTACGCAGGTTAAGCAAATACGCACGAAGCGACTGGCTAGAAGCCTCCCTTACGCAGACCGGCTGAGCGTTCCTCTTAAGCGGCGGGCGAGAACGGCGCAAAGTCACAAGCCGTCGAACTCCGGGGTCATCAGCTATACGTGCGACCCCAGTGTAGCGGCCGGCACTTGCACCTATCTGAATACGACAGTCGCTGGCGATTACAGCAGCAGTTTCAGTAACGCAAACGCCAGCATCTACATTACCTACGGAACTACGGGCCTGGCCGAAAGCTCACAGTTCTTCAACTTCGTGACTTACAGCCAATACCTTGCTGCTCTCACCAGCAACTCGAACCAGAGCACAATCCAAACTGCGGCCATCTCCGCGTTGAACACCTACGACGGCACGCCGTATGGCAGTGACAATGTCGAGATCACCGCTGCGCTGGGCACGGCTCTCGGCTTCACCGGGCTGACCGGCATCACGAGCGGCCAATTTCCGTGTGCCGCGGGCACTCCAGGATGCTACGACGCAATCATCACCGTCACGAACGACCCTTCAACGCCGCTGTACTACGACAACATCGGCGGACCCGAACCTCCCGACGCCTATGACTTCTACGGTGTGGTGGAACACGAAACTGACGAGGTTCTAGGGACCTCGTCGTGCATCGACACGACAACCGGGGAACTGACCGATCCTTGCGATTCTGAGGAAGGCACCGGTACGCCGTCGGCTGTCGATCTGTTCCGCTATAACAGCGCAGGAGCACTCGCGGCTAACGCCAGCTACCTGGATCAAGTCACCGCCCCCCTCGGCGCGTATTTTTCTTACAACGGCGGAGCGACGAACGGGGCGAACGGGATTGCGCAGACTCCGAAGGTCTACAACACTTTGGCTAATGGCGATGACTACGCCGACTTTGTTTCGAGTTCTCCGGATTGCGGAACTGACATAGCGATTCAGGACGCCGAAGGCTGCCCCGGCGAAGATGCAGGGCTCACCATCCTCAATGATGGTGGTGGAGAGATCAACATTCTGAACGCGGTGGGATATGACGTCCCGGCGCAACTGTGCTCTCCGGGGACGTATTCGAATACGGGGAGCGCGCCTTGCACGCCGGCGCCGGCAGGTACGTACGTCAGCGGTAGCGGCGCGGAATCCCCGACGGATTGCCCTTTGGGCACCTATCAGCCGAGCACGGGACAGACCTCGTGCATTGCAGCGCCTGCCGGTACATACGTTTCGACTCTTGGCGCGACCGAGCCGACCCTGTGCGCGGTAGGCAACTATCAGCCGAACACGGCACAGACCTCGTGTATCGCAGCGCCAGCGGGTTCCTATGTTTCCAGTCCAGGCTCAGCAGTAGCGACGCAGTGCTCTCCGGGCAACTATCAGCCCAACACGGGAGCGACGTTCTGCTATCCAGCGCCCGCTGGGCAGATCGTCCCCGGTAGCGGCGGGACGCAAGCGTTCCCCTGCTCCGCGGGTGCCTACCAGCCATACTCTGGACAATCCTCATGCTTTCCAGCGCCAGCGGGTTCCTTTGTCCCCGGTCCTGGCGCGATCCAACCGACGCTTTGCCCCCTGGGCAGATATCAGCCGAACACGGGATCGGTCTCGTGTTTCCAGACGCCACCGGGTTCGTACTCCTCGAGCACCGGCGCCGTTGAGCCGACGCTCTGTTCTCCGGGCAACTATCAACCAAATTCGGGGCAGACCACGTGCATTCCAGCGCCCGCGGGTACGTCCGTCTCCAGTAGCGGCGCGATCGAACCGACGAATTGCTCCGCCGGCTTCTATCAGCCCAACACGGGACAGGTTTCGTGTCTTGCCGCGCCAGCCGGTTCGTACGTCTCCACTTCCGGCGCGATCGAACCGACGCTGTGCACGGTGGGCAGATATCAACCGAACACGGGACAGGTTTCATGTCTCTTGACGCCACCGGGTTCGTACTCCTCCAATGCCGGCGCCATCGAGCCAACACTCTGTGCTGCGGGCGCCTATCAGCCGAGTTCAGGGCAGACCTCGTGCATTCCAGCGCCCGCAGGTTCCTACGTCAACGCTGTCGGCGCAGCGGCAGCGACGCCATGCGCTGCGGGCAGCTATCAGCCGAGCACGGGATCGACCTCGTGCATCCTGGCGGGTATCGGCTACTTCGTCGCGAGCCCCGGGCAGGCGAACGAGACGCAATGCCCGGCGGGGGAGACGACGATTGCGCCGGGGGCCACGTCCTGTATCCCAGACACCGTCACCGTTTCGCCGGGCAGTGTCAATTTCGGGGATGCCTGGGTCGGGCTTGGCGCCCACCATGATGTGACCGTGACCAACAATGGCTCCGTCAACGTGGTCGTCGGTCCCATTACGTTCGTCAACGTTACTGGAAACCCAGGCGACTTCAGCGCCCACAATTACTGCACGATCCCGCTCAAACCGGGGAAGAGTTGCCTGATCAATGCCAAGTTCATGCCCTCCTCCGCAGAGACGGAAACGGCCACGATGAATATCCAAATCACCGCTCCCGGTAGCCCGCTGCAGGTTTCCTTGACAGGTACTGGAAAAATGAGGCACTGAAAACAAAAGCACAGAGACGCCGCTCCGTCTTGGGGCGGCTTTTCTTTGCGCTACGCGAGGAGCGGTAACTTCTGTTAGCAAGCCATTTCACTCAAGTGCCCGTCCCGAGGTCAAATGAGTGAAATGGCGATGTTACGCCAGCGACGGGGCACTTGAGTGAAATCTGTCAACGACAACTATGGTGTAACAGCAGCGATCAGGGATCAGGGAGGACTTTCTCCGGCTACTGCAGCTTCGCGTACTCCGCTTCCGCGTCTTTCAGAATGGGGATGTCGGCGTCGGCGTCTTTCCAGAGCGTGAGGAAATCCTTGTAGGCCGCCAGCGCCCGGGCGCGGGCGGTGTTGGGATCGACACCTTGTGAAGAGATCGCCAGCAAGGCGTTCGCACGCGCCACTCCCAGATGCGCCAGCGCTCCCGTCCAACAATTTCCGACGAGCCCACTGTGGTCGATGATTTTCTGAAACTCGCCAGCAGCGGCGGTTCCCTGGCCCGCAGCCAGGTAAGCCTCGCCTCTTAGGTATGCCGGATGCAGGCAGGAAGTGTTGCTGCTGAAAGGAGTATCTGCAAACTCAATCGGCAATCCCGCCCGCAGCGCATCCAGCGCCGCTTCTGGTTCCCGTCGATCCAGATCGAGCTGAGCCTGAATCACCGGCAGCCCCAGCAATTGCAGTTGCGTATCCAGCGGATGGCTTTTATTAAGATCCCGAGCCAGACCCGCGGCACGCGCGGTTTCTCCAGTCATGGCCAAAGCCAGAGCTGCCTGAACTGTGACACCGGGGTCTCCCGGAGCCAGCTTCAACGCCTCGGCCGCCGACTGCCTCGCCTCTGCGAGATTCCCGAATGCAGCCTCTTGCAGGGCGCGGTTCGCCTCGTCCCATGCCGCGTCTCCTTTATCGTCTGCCCGCAGCGCAGAATCAATCACTTGTCTGGTCAATTCGCGCGCTTTGTTCGCATGACCGGCATAGATTTCGGTCTCGGCTGCGAGCGCAATACCGTCGGTCGCATACCGGGGCTGACTCGCGAACCATCGTTCCTGCTCCCGCATCCCGCCAGAGTCCGACTGCAGGAAAGAGAGTGTGTAGAGTTCGCCGTGAAGAAAGTGACTGTCAGCGCCCCGCGCTTGCGCCCTCTGGATGATCTGTCGCGCGTCGCTGAAATTCTGGAGCGCTATGTCAGCCCCAGCAAGATCCGCAAATCCAAGATTTTTATCGGGATCGGACGCAATCAGCCTGCGGGCAGCGTCAGCGGCTTTCTGGTACTGGCCGATCTTTGTGTAGAAGTGGGTCAGCCCGTTGTAGGCCGAGTTATGCTTGTAAATCTCGATAACTTCCTCAAGCGCTTGGATCGCTTTATAGATTTCTCCCGTTACACTACCGTAATAAGCGGAATCAATCTGCAGTTTCTCTCGTTCGCTGGCATGCTCCCGCAGTGAGAAGGCCTTCGCAAAACATTCCGGCGCCCGCCCGCCCTCGCCCAGAGCGTAATAGCTGATTCCCAGTTGCAAATAGGCCATCGCGAAATTCGGGTCGAGTTCCACTGCCCGCTGAAAATATGGGGGCGCCAATGTCGAATCTCCCTGATACAGGAACCTCTCACCTAGACTGTCCGCTTTTAGCGCTTCCAGCGAGGACGTAGTGGCCTGGCGGAGGGTTACGTCAAATTTCTGCACCGTAGCCAGGGACTCTCCCAGCTTGGGGCGAATGTCGGAGGCGATGGTACCCAAGGAGTCTAGAACGTGATCCTTATCGTCGGCCTTGGCCTCGGCACTGGCCAGCATGTCCCCGGTCGAGCAGTTGATCGCCGTTAGCGTCAGGAGGTATCTACCTCCAATTTGTGCGATAGTGCCGTCGAGAACCGCGGTGCTCGACGTTCGTTGGCACACCTCGCGTGCCAATTCAGGGCTTAGCCGGGCGTCTTTCGGCTGAGTCATGAGAGACAGAGTCTGGCTGATACGCGCATCCGAAAGCAGATTTAGAAACGGCGATTGCTCCAGTTGTCCGGAAAGCCCCTGCCGCAGGGTTCCGTCGAAGACCGTATCGCCGGTCTTGTTGTCAAAATCAGCAATGACGATTATGTCTTTCTCGGTCAGCTTGGGTTTTCGCTCGTATCGCCAAAACAAACCGGCGGCCACCACGATGACTGCCACGATGGCCCCAACCGCCAGCCAAAACCGGGCGGCCGTCTTTGTTTCTCCTTCCAGCACGACCCTGGCCAATGAGCGGCGGGCGACGACAATCTGCTCTTCTTTATTTTCTGTTGTGCCGTGCTCCTCTTCCGTGTCCTCGTCCTCTTCCGGTACGACGCGTACCTTCTGCGCGAAGCGGTAGCCGCGACAGGGGACAGTGACGATGTAGCGCTTCTCCTCAACTGCATCGCCTAGTGTCTTGCGCAGGACAAAGATGTGCTGCGAGAGGTTGGCCTCCTCGACGAACGTGCCGGGCCAGACCGTCTTCATGAGGTCATCTTTCAATACCACGTTGCCGGAGTTCTTAACCAGGGCCAGCAGGATGTCGAAGGCCTTCGGTTGCAGAGAAACGGGCTCGTTCTGGCGCAACAACTGACGATTGTCGGGATCAATCCGGAACGGACCGAATTCGTAGAACTGCCGTCCTTTGTTCGTCTTAGCCACCTTGAGACTTCCTTGAGAACGAATTGAAAGCCGCCTTGAAGACTTCTGAAAGACGTCCGGGGCAAGATCGCGCCTGTTGACGCACTGGCCCGGAGGCATCCCGATGTGGCGAGTAATTTACCACGAGTTCCGGCGTTGGGCAAAGGCTTCGCGCCGTGCGGTAACCGCTTACAACAGGGCCGAGATCACCGTGGAAACCGAGCAGATTTGGATCATTCGCAAGTCGCGCACAACTCGAGGTTGGCGCGCGGAATGTGGCCGCGAGGTCGACATGGTGGGGTTGAAGGAGGCTGAGGCGCTTCGGGAGATGGCCCAGCCTTCCACCACCCAACCAATGCTCCCCGGTTGCGGGGACAGCCGGGGATGGCATTGGTCTCTAGATTCCGCCGGATCGCCGCGGGTCTGTCTGGCGTCGGCTCTGCAATCGCGGCAAAGCGGCGCAATTGCCCCGCTCTGCCTTCCGGCAGACCAAACCAGCTTGCCTGCACCAGAACTTGGTGCACGGCAACTCGAAGTACCAAAAACTTCTCAAGGAGAAAAACAATGAAATGCACAATTGCAACTAGACGATTCAGCCATCGAACTTCAACCGCAGCCTCAAGCAAAACTCGCATCGGGGTGCTAGCCCTGCTGGCGATCTTCCTGTGCGCCTTTGCGGCTTCAGCCTCTGCCCAGTCGTGGTCGTTGGTTCCGGCGCCCGCGGGCATGGCCGGCATCCGGATTGGCACTTCTCAACTCTGGGGACGCGACGGCGCCGGGCACGTCTACCGGTACGAGTCGGGCGCCTTCAAGTTGATTGACCCTCCTGGCACGCCCTTGTTCGCCGGGATCGCCGTCGGCAAAGGCGACAGCGTTTGGGGTCTCGACTTCAGCGACAATATTTACACCTACGACTTCGCATCGAAGTCCTTTGTGCAGATCGCAGGCAGTCTCTCGCAGATCGCGGCCGGCGGTCAGGGAGTGTGGGGAGTGAGTTCGAGCGGCCACATCTATATGTTCAACGGTACGTCCTTCGTTCCGCCGCCGCATGGCGAGCCTTCCACCGACTTCACCACCGTGTTCGTGGGAAGCTATGGAATCGGCGTGTGGGCATTGGATAGCAGCGACAATACCTACCTTTACAACACCGACACCGATTTCTTTGACGGCCCGATCGGCGGTGGAACGAAGACCGAGATAGGAGTCGGCAACGCCGAGGTCTGGAGCGTCGACTCCAGCGACCAGGTTTTCATGTATGACGTGCTCTCCGAGGAGTGGGTGAAACCCGATACCTCTGCGTCGCTGATTCAGGTTAGTGCGTACAGCAACGCCAACGTCTGGGGCCTCAACAGCGCCGGCGAAGTCTACCTGTTCGACACAAAAACGAAGGACTTCAATCTCGTCAGCCCCCAGCCTGCGGAACCCGTGACCTCTGCCATTCGCGTAGGCGGCCCAGGCGTCTTCGTCTTGTCTTCCTCAGGTAACGTCTACATGTACAAAAAATAACCTGAATCAAGTACGTCTGAGTTCAACTCAGACGCGATTCGGAAGGCCGGGAAACGCAACCCACGTTTCCCGGTCTGTATTTCAGCTTACGTCCACCGCCACTGTAACAAACGATGACTGTTCTATATTGACCATTTGCGGCAATTATCTTGCCACTCACATGCGGTCTACGTTTCACTAAAACCGTTTGCACAAACTAGGCTGTGCCCGTTCGTGAATTCCAATCCATCCAGATGAAATTGGGGAAAAGCATCAACACTTGCATGGGAGGTCGAATTAGCCGACAGGTCCACTGAACAACCCGAGCAAGCGTCACATCACAGAGTGCCACGAGTGGCTACAAAGCGGAACACGCCTCAACGGTCTTCAGTCCTTTTGTAATGTTGTCATGTCGCGACAGAGGGT
>Ga0187890_10002468_pt1 | contig 12896 bp, 11 predicted proteins | sample June2016WEW_21_1_FD_133005 | JGI IMG/M metagenome (GOLD analysis project Ga0187890, IMG submission 133005) | Peatland microbial communities from SPRUCE experiment site at the Marcell Experimental Forest, Minnesota, USA - June2016WEW_21_10 | ecosystem: Environmental > Terrestrial > Soil >... | reverse complement strand
GTAAAGGTCGTGGTATCCGACTGCACCTCGGTTCGCGTTTGCCGCTGACCCTGGTAGGCGACGAAGAAAAAGAAGCGGTCTTTGCCATCCACCACGTGTGGAATCCTGATCGGGCCGCCAAATGTTGCCCCGAACTGGTGTCTCTTCAGGTCGTTTCTCGGCAAGCCGTCTTGAATATTAAAATATGAGTTGGCGTCGAACGCGGTATTGCGCGCGAACTCAAAGGCGCTGCCATGCCACTGATTGGTACCTGACTTAGTTACGACGCTGATCACTCCCGCGCCATTCCGCCCATATTCCGCCGTGTAGTTGCTCGTCAGGATGCGGAACTCCGCCACCGTGTCCGGATTGGGATCGAGCACAACCCCATTTCCCAACAGGTCGTTGTTAACACCGCCGTCCAGCAGGAAGGTCACAGAATCGGAACGGCCGCCTCCCACGTTGAAATGGCCCTGGCTCGTGTCGTCCGGATTATTCTCGCTGACGCCAGGCTGCAACAGAGCTAGGTCCAACACATCCCGCCCATTTAGCGGAAGATTCACGATCGGCCGGCTGGTAACGGACTGGCCGATCGTCGGATTCACTGTCTCCACACTGCTCCCAACCCCGGTGACTTCAATGGTTTCAGTCCGAGCGCCTACCGACAGGTGCAAATCCATCCGCTCCTGCTGGTTAATCTGCAAGGTGCGGGGCTCGGCGACAAGCTTGGCGAAGCCTTCATGCTCGGCAGAGACGGTATACGTACCGATGGGGAGCGCCAAGATCCGGTAGTCGCCTTGTGCGTCAGTCTCGGCTCTATAAACAACTTGCGTCGCAGTGTTTGTAGCGGTGATTCTTGTCTTGGGCACCGCCGCGCCCTGCGGGTCCATGACCCGCCCAAGAATGGAAGCTGTGGCCGATTGGCCCCAGACCGGATGGGAGACAAACAATACCAGAAACAGAGATACGGCACCAAACACTCTGAGAGATCGCATGGGGGAAGCTTCTCCTGGCGTGTTCCACTAGCAGTGGTAGCTATTGGGCAGACATTCTACACCTGTTTTTCGCATTGGCGCCGCAGTAGGGCCGTCGCAAAAAAGTGATTGATTGCATCACTTGCACAACTTAATCGGTCGTTGTCCAACCGATGAGCTGGGGATGCTGGACGGCTCCATTCCGCTTTTCGCAGCTAGGTTTGAAGTCGCCAGGAGAATCGCCTTGACTTAGCGAAGATCATTCCTACAATTCAAGGAGCAGCCCATCCAGATTGCAAAGATCTCCGGATTGAACCTTCGGGCGGCCGCCCAGGCGGCGCATGGAGCTAAGTTCTTTTACATCAAGATTTTGAGAAGATTGACTCGCGCAAATGACTGATTCTAAAGCGATGACATTTTGCAGCCCAGTGAACTTTCGGGCTAAGTCTTGTATTATCAATATTTTAGTTGTAACTGTTTCCTTTTCAATATTTTGGCTGGAAATTCTCGCTAACTCTATGATTCCAGTAAATCGGAATGAGGGGGGGAGGGGTGGGGTGGGGGGTACCAACGAAGTCATGCACGGCCTTCATCGAATGCCACTAATGCCACCGAAACTGACAGAGCAGAAAACTATCTCTCACAACAGCAATGGTCGCAATCTAACCTCTACAATTGCCAATCTTCTGTGTTTTAATGTGTGGTTCCACTGAGGCAATAATGCCCGACTCGCAAACTGATCAAAAGATTCGTGTCTTGGTAGCGAAACCTGGCCTGGATGGCCATGACCGCGGTGCAAAAGTGATCGCTCGGGCCCTCCGTGACGCCGGCATGGAAGTGATCTACACCGGACTGCGCCAGACCCCCGAAATGGTGGTCAATGCCGCTTTGCAAGAAGATGTCCAGGTGATCGGACTCTCGATTCTCTCCGGTGCGCACAACGCGATCGTTCCCCGAGTCATGGACTTGCTCAAGCAGAACAAAATGTCTGACGTGCTCGTTCTTGTCGGCGGCATTATTCCCGACCAGGATATCGACGGCCTGAAAAAAATCGGCGTCGCCGGCATCTTCCAACCCGGAACCCCAATGGACGACATCGTGAAATTTATTCGTCAGCACGTCAAACCGCACGGCGTCCCCGCGGTTTAGTCAAGACCAACATACAGCGTGCCGCTCTCTGACCAACTTGAATTCACGCTGGCCCACGACGGCAGTGTTTTCCTCCTTACCCTTCTTGCTCAAGACGGTATGAACCGTCTTACTCGACGAAAAGTAATTGCCCTAACTGAAGAGCTGTATAAGATAAGTGCTTCGCCGGGCAAGATGTCGCCCCTCATAATTTCCGCCAAAGACAATTTTTCCGTTGGCGCCGACCTGAATGAAATCACCGCTTTGACGGGACCTGAAGCCTATGCATTTTCCGCTGTCGGTCAAGCTCTGATGCACGCGGTCGCAACGTTTCCTGCACCGGTAATTGCCGCCATCGGCGGCCATTGCATGGGCGGAGGGCTCGATCTTGCATTGGCTTGCCATCGCCGAATTGCTGCGCCCCGCGCGGTTTTCGGTCACCGCGGTGCAGCCCTCGGCTTGATCACCGGCTGGGGAGGAACGCAACGGCTTCCTCGCCTCATCGGCAAAGCAAGAACGCTGGAACTTTTGCTGGCTGCTGAAAGAATCTCTGCGGCGCATGCTCTCGAAATCGGATTAGTTGATGCAATCGCCGAGGATCCCGTTTTAGAGGCTAAGAAGTATTTGCATTTACTACGGAGGTAAGATGCGAGTAATAAAAACGCCGCTTTTAGCTCCTTGTAAGCGGTGCTTGAGAACCTGATAATGCCGTGTCTTACAACACCAGCGACCAGTTGAGAAAGGCCCACATCCATCCCAGGTTGCAGGCAAGCAGAGCGGCGCATAAGAATACGAAGCGAGCGGAATTCATCTTCTTAACCCAATCACCCATCGTCAGATAAGCTGGATAAACCGGTAACAGATATCGAGGCGAGCCAAATAAGGGTGGCGAGCACATCCGCAACAGGAGAAGCACAATGACCGCCGCCGAGAACCACCTGTCCTCGGCTCGCCGGCGGGCAATGATGCCCGCGACGAAAACCAACACCAGAGCGCCGAGACTCATAAGCACAAGTGGCTCGAACCGCTCCGCCAGCGACCGAACGGCTCGCCATAAACTGATCCATGGAGCCGCCACGTCGGTATTCCAATATGTGCGATAGGCCGCCGCCACGCCCAATCGCCCCGTCCGGCGCAGCCACAACCAATAGCTCAGCGTGCCGAGAGGCGCTGCCAGGACCCACCCTCGAGCATTACTTTTCTGTCCACTCCGTGCCCGCAACGCCATCACCAACAGCGGAATAATCAATAAAGTCCCTGCGGATCGCGTAAGGCCGGCGGCAAAGGCGCAAGCAGTTGCCGCCAGCCAATGTTCGCGTCGCGCCCAGAGAATGCACCAGACAATCAGGGCCATCGCGAGGGCCTCGGTGTATCCCGCAAAAAGAAAGAAGCTGGCTGGCCAAACGGCCGCGAGACAAGCCGTTCTCATCGGTTGCGCGTTCGGAAATTCGCTTCGGGCCAGCCGCAGCAGTCCGTAAGAATAAAAAAAAGCCGCCACCGTCGAAATCAGCAGCGCTCCAGCAATTGGTTCCACGATCCAACCCAGCCCTCGAATCAGCGCAGGATAAAGAGGATAGAAAACCACCGCAGCCGGACGATCGTATCCTCGCTCAGCGATGTGCAAGTACCAGAGCGTATCGAAACGTTCCCAAATCCCCAGCAGCGCATAATGCCAGCCGCCAGCCGAAGATAAGTTCTCAGTGAACGCGTTGCCTCGAATTAGGTTTGCCTGCGGATGCAGCAACAAGGCTCCAGCCGCCGCATTGGCTGAATAGACGACGCGGAGCAGCGCTGTTATCGCCCCGGCGATTTGCACATCCGACCGCAGTTCCAGCCATCGAGGCATGCCGTCGACCTTTCGTGTCAAACTCCGTTGCCGAGTCTACCAGCACGCCATACTGGAGATGTCGCCCTTTAGAGTTGCCCAACCGCCGTCGCCCACTGCGCGCTGGTATATTAGAAAATTAGTCCTCAGCTCTTATGTCTGAACGCACAGAATCCACGGCCATCGCCATCAACAACGTGCTCTCCACGAAAGTTGATCCTGCCTCGCTTCGCTTCGAATCAAACATGCGCGCCCTTGCGGATCTGGTCGCCCAGATTCGCAACGAAGAGGAAAAGATCCGCGAAGGCGGCGGCGCCAAAGCGATCGAAAACCAGCACGCCAAATCGCGGCTCACCGCGCGCGAACGCATTAAGCTGCTCGCCGATCCCGGTTCCTTCTTTGAACTCGGCCTCTATACCGCGCACAGAATGTATGAGGAATGGGGAGGCGCTGCTTCCGCGGGCGTCGTCACCGGACTGGCTCGTATTCACAGCCGTCTGGTCATGCTGATCGTAAACGATGCTACCGTGAAGGCGGGCGCGTTTTTCCCCATGACGACGAAGAAAGTCATCCGGGCGCAAAACATCGCCACCGAAAATCGCATCCCGACGATCTACCTCGTCGATTCCGCCGGTGTTTTCCTGCCGTTGCAGGAAGATGTTTTCCCCGACACCGACGATTTCGGCCGCGTCTTCCGCAATAACGCTGTCATGTCGGCTATGGGCATCCCGCAGATCGCGGCCATCATGGGCATGTGCGTGGCAGGCGGTGGATACTTGCCCGTCATGTGTGATCACGTCTTGATGACTGATGGCAGTGGGCTCTTCCTCGCCGGGCCTGCACTCGTTCAAGCGGCTATCGGACAAAAGGTTTCTGCCGAAGATTTGGGCGGAGCGGCCATGCACTCTGCCATCAGTGGCACGGTCGATTTCCGCGAACCCAATGATGAGGCTTGCCTGGACCGCATCCGGTCGCTGGTCGAAAAATGGGGATATCGTCGGCAGTCTTTGTGGGACCGCAAACAACCCGTCGCTCCCGCGCACGCCGCCGAAGAAATTTATGGAGTCTATGATTCCTCACCCGCGCGACCCTACGACATGAAAGAGATTCTCGCGCGCATTGTCGACGAAAGCCGTTTCGACGAGTACAAGCCCGAATACGGCAAGACACTGATCTGCGGCTACGCACGCATCGGCGGCTTCGCGGTTGGCATCGTCGCCAACCAGAAACTCCACGCCCATCAGACGGATCATGAAGGGCACAAGCGCGTCGAATTCGGGGGCGTCATCTACACCGAGTCCGCCGAAAAGGCCGCGCGTTTCATCATGGACTGCAACCAGAATCTCGTCCCGCTCGTTTTTTTCCACGATGTCAACGGTTTTATGGTCGGACGCGACGCTGAGTGGAGCGGCATCATCAAAGCTGGAGCGAAGATGGTGAACGCCGTCTCGAATTCTGTCGTGCCCAAAATTACGGTGATCGTCGGCGGTTCTTTCGGCGCCGGACACTACGCCATGTGCGGCAAGGCCTTCGATCCGCGCTTCGTCTTCGCATGGCCCACTGCGAAATACGCGGTTATGAGCGGAGACGCCGCCGCCGGCACGCTGGTGGAAATCAAGGTGAAGCAACTGGAACGCAGCGGCAAGAAGCTTAGCGAAGAAGAAAGAAAAGAATTGTTCGATTCCGTGAAAAAGACCTACGAAGAGCAGACCGATCCCCGTTACGGCGCCGCTCGTTTGTGGATCGACCGAATCATCGACCCGATGGAAACGCGCCCAGCGATCACTCAGGCTTTAGAAGCAGCATCGCTGAACCCGGATGTGCCGGAGTTTAAGGTGGGAGTGTTGCAAACATAGCCGCTGACGAATGCCCGAAAGCCTCAAACTCATCGAATGCCCGCGCGATGCCTGGCAAGGCCTTAAGGGCCAGATTCCGACTGAACTAAAGGTCAGCTTTCTCCAGGCTTTAGTCAGCGCCGGATTCAAGCACATTGACGCTGTCAGCTTCGTCTCTCCCAACGCCGTCCCCCAGATGGCGGACTCAGAGGAGGTTCTCAAGGAACTCGATCCGCCGGACGACGTCGAAATCATCGGCATCGTGGTCAACGAGAAAGGCGCGAAGCGCGCGATCAAGACCGAAGCCGTAAGCACGCTCGGGTTCCCTTATTCGATTTCACCGACCTTTCTGCAAAATAACCAGCGCCAGACCGTTGAAGACGCCATTGAGGAACTGGAGAAGATCGAGAAGGCGGCCGGCGAAGCTGGTATGGATACGGTTGTCTACATTTCCATGGCCTTCGGCAATCCCTACGGCGATCCGTGGAATCCCGAAGAAGTTGTCGAGGCTGTAGGCCTGCTTGAAGTTCAGGACATCCACACTATCTCCCTTGCCGATACTGTTGGCCTCGCGTCGCCGGAAAGAATTCACGAAGTGGTTACCGCTGTGTTGGGCAAATATGACTACCTGGAAATCGGCGTTCACCTGCACAGCCGCCCTGATGAAGCCGTAGCCAAGATTCTGGCCGCCTACGAAGCGGGCTGCCGCCGTTTCGACTCCGCTCTCGGCGGTCTTGGTGGATGCCCTTTCGCGCAGGACGATCTCGTCGGCAACATTGCGACTGAGAAGGAAATCGAAGCCTTGCGAGGCCGCGGCGTCACGCTTCCAGTGCTCAAGTCTCTCGACGCGCTCCTTAAGGCATCCGCCGAAATCGCCGCCAGATACCGTCTTTCGTCTTCGGACATGAAGTAGGTATTTGCGCTCCGGTTGACACAATCACCGCAAGTTTCTGTGCTCCGAGGAGTATCATTTACGCGACCGCATGTAGCGAACCCGTTGGACGACGCCAATCGCGCCGTGCTCACCTGTCGCTCCCGGCCGCGCGCTTTCATCCACGATCTCAGGAGGAACGCATGAAATCACTTCGCATGTTCGCGCTCGTAGTCCTCGCCGCAGTGTGGCCAGCCGCTCTGGCCTTCGCTCAAGCTCCCACCATCACAACCATCGGCGTCAAGAACACACAATGTTTTTACAAAGCTGGCAGCAAGCCGTGCAACATCGGACCGGGCATGACGATCAATATCAACGGCAGCAACTTTGGGAAAACGGCTGGCGGAGTAATCCTCTGCGACTGCCCGGCCGCGACGGTCATAAGCTGGGCTCAGAACCGGGTGACCGTGGTCGTCAATAGCGTGACTCCAAATGCCAGCCTTTACCTGGAAACCATCGGTGGCGCGCTCAGCAACGCCATCCCCTATAACCCACTTGGCCCGGTGATTACCAGCATCGTGGTCGGCAATTGCACGTACGTTCCCAATCAAAGCCCGAACCTTTGTAAAGTAGCGCCTGGAACGCAGTTCACCATTAATGGCAGCTACTTCGGTCCCGTGACTGACAATGGCTATGTGATCACCTGTGGCGATTGCGGCGTTGGGACTGCCACCATCAACAGTTGGAATCCCGACTGGCTCACTAATCCATCGCCCTACAACAACCAGATCGAAGCCACGGCGAATCAAGCGATTTGTGGATCCACGATCGGTGTTTTTGTGGACGGCATCTGGAGCAATTACGTGCCATACACTGCTTGTTGATCGCTTCTCCCACTCTTTCGCGCCGCGAAAGACGAAGGAGTGGGAGAAGTTAGACCCAACCGTCTGTAAGTTTCTCATCCTGGCGAAGCACAGGTTGACAGTGCCGGGAAAATGCAGGAAAGTGATATCGCTTTTATACGAATGAACTACTCCGCACTTCAACTCGCGTATGACGCTGGCATCGCCACCATTACCCTCAACCGTCCCGACAAGCGAAACGCCATCAGCTACGATCTGATCGCCGAGTTGCTGAGAGCGCTCGACGAGGTGAAAACGTCACCGGCTCGCGTGCTGATCCTTACCGGGGCAGGGAAGGCCTTCTGCTCCGGAATGGATCTCGACGATCTGAAGTCTTTGATCGGTCGGACTCCTGAGCAGAGCCTCGAAGACACGCGCACCATGGTCAATCTGTTTCGGTCACTCTACGAATTCCCCAAACCGACCATCGCGGCTGTTAATGGAGCCGCGGTTGCCGGAGGTACTGGGCTCGCCCTCCTGTGTGATTTCACGCTCGCCGCGCCGGAAGCCAAGTTCGGCTACACCGAAGTCCGGATCGGTTTCGTGCCCGCCATTGTTTCGACCTTTTTGCTGCGTCAGGCCGGCGAAAAAATTGCCCGCGACCTGCTTCTCACCGGACGCATTTTCGACGCTGAAGAAGCTTTCCGCATCGGCCTGCTCACCCAGATTGTTCCCCAAGAAAGGCTCATGGATCGTGCCCGTGAACTCGCCCAACAAGTGATGGAAAATAGTCCTACGTCGCTTACGTATACCAAACGACTGCTGACCGATCACGCGCGCGCCGAGCTTGATCTTCAGATCGAAGCCGCCGTCCGGGAGAACGCAGCCATCCGCTCGACCGCCGATTTTCGCGAGGGTGTCGCCTCATTCCTGGAAAAACGCAAACCGAAATGGTCGGGGCGATGAGCCGGAAGGCAGCATTGGTCTCCACAAACCCAAACGTAACCGTGAACGAGACCCGTATCCGTGTCCGGTACGCAGAGACCGATCAGATGGGCGTCGTCTACCACGCGAACCATTTCATCTGGTTTGAAGTGGGCCGCGTGGAACTGTTGCGTCAGCTAGGCTTCAGCTATAAAGAGATGGAAACGCAGGACCATTGCTTCATCGCCGTCGCCGATGCCCGATGCCGCTACAGGGCTCCTGTGCATTATGATGACGAGGTTGTCGTCCGCACATGCTTGAAGCATGTTCGTGAGAGAGTGATCCATTTCGGCTATGAATTATTGCGTGCGGAAAATGGGCAACTGCTCGCCGAAGGCGAAACGACTCATATCGTAGCCAACGCTCAGATGAGGCCGACAAAATTGCCCGAAAAATATATGAAGATTTTCCGGGCCGCAGTGGGAGCTCAAATTTCAGAGCCAATCTTGTAAAAAAGCTTTTCCTGCGGATTTGCGATAGCGAAGAGCGACCGACGAACGACAAAAGACTAGTAACCGAGAACCGCCTTGCAAGCTCTACACATAAACGGAAACGATCTGACTCTCGAAGCCGCGCGAGAAGTTGCCGCCGAAAAAAGGCCGGTGCTGCTCGCTCCCGACGCGCGCGAAGCCGTCCATCGCGCTCGCGCCGTCGTCGACACTCTGGTCGCTAATAATCAGCTCTCCTATGCAATTACGACTGGCGTCGGCAAACTGAGTGATGTGCGCATCGCGGGCGACCAGATTCGCGAATTGCAGGTGAACCTGATCCGTTCCCACGCCGTCGGTGTCGGCGAGCCTTTGGCAGTTCCTGACACGCGCGCCATGATGCTGCTTCGTGCCAATTCACTCTCCAAGGGCAATTCCGGCGTGCGTGCCATCACGATCGACACCATTTGCGAGATGCTGAATCGCGGCGTGACTCCGGTCGTCCCGTCGCAGGGAAGCGTTGGAGCCAGCGGCGACCTTGCTCCGCTCGCCCACCTTGCGCTGGCGCTGATCGGCGAAGGCGAATGCTTCGACGATAAAGGCAGCCGTATCTCAGGCGCGGAAGCGCTGAAGCGAGCGCAAATCAAGCCTGTCGTCCTCGAAGCAAAAGAAGCTGTTTCGCTCATCAATGGCACACAGGCGATGCTCGGCATTGGCACCCTGATGCAGCTTGCAGGCGAAACTCTCATCGATTCTGCCGATGTCATCGGCGCTATGTCCTGCGACGCCCTTATGGGAACTAACGTCGCTTTCGACGAGCGCATCCAGAGAGTGCGTCCCCACGCGGGACAAATCAAGACGGCCGCTAACTTGCGCCGCCTGCTCGAAGACAGCGAAATCCGAGATTCGCATCGCGATTGCGGCCGCGTGCAGGACGCCTATTCCCTGCGCTGCATACCGCAGGTGCATGGGGCAGTCCGCGATACGCTTGCGCATTGCCGCCGCGTCTTTGAGACCGAGATGAACTCCGCGGTCGACAATCCACTGGTCTTCGTGAAAAATCCCAAGGTCGCTGATGGTGCAGGAGATGTTCTTTCGGGCGGAAATTTTCACGGCCAACCCATTGCCTTCGCTCTCGACTTTCTCGCGATCGCTTTGAGCGCTCTGGCGGGCATCAGCGAGCGGCGCCTGGAGCGGCTCGTAAATCCAGCGCTTAGCGAAGGGTTGCCGCCTTTTCTTGCGCCCGGAGCAGGTCTTAATTCCGGGTTCATGATGCCGCAGGTCACGGCTGCTGCTCTGGTTAGTGAAAACAAAGTCTTCGCGCACCCCGCGTCGGTCGATTCCATCACTACTTCGGGCAATAAAGAGGATTTTGTTTCCATGGGCATGACCGCCGCTAACAAGCTCAAGAGAGTCGTCGAAAATACCCGCAATACTCTCGCGATTGAAGCGATGGCTGCCGCTCAGGCGTTCGACTTCCTCGCTCCCCTCAAGCCGTCAAAGCCATTGCAGCGAGCCCATGCCGCCATCCGGGAAGTCTGCGCGACCATGCAGCGGGACCGCGTCATGTATCAGGATTTCGCTCGCATTTCCGAGCTTATTGCCAGCGGAAAACTGTCGGCGGTCCTCCAATAAGGCACGACTAAACCGCCGACGCGCTGTTGGCACGAACTTGACCTCGCATCGCCATCGAGCAGAAGTGCCCGACTGGTGCGGTGTTTCGTTCGATAGTTGCAATTTTCTGCGACCTTGCAAAACTGAATTCGATCTTTACAGACCAGTCCGGATGCTTTACACTCGACCCGCTCTTGTGTCCTTTCCCCCGAGGCACACCGAAGTTTTTTGCCTGTCGTTTCCGAAGATCCATTGAAGTCAAGCTGCGGAATTCCGATTCCGCGCGGCAGAGCCGTGAGCCGAACTACGAAAAACAGAGGATAAAATATGCTTGGACCCTGCAACCCCAAGACGAGGAATGTCTCGATCGTTTCCGCGCTAGCCATCCTGATTTTTGTCAGCGCAACCGCACTTCTGGCAGCCGGCCAGACCGCAGTTACTACGTATCACTACGACACTTACCGCACCGGATGGAATCCCAATGAATCGTCGCTGACTCCTGCCAACGTGAAAAAAGGCTCCTTCGGCTTGCTGAAGACCGTGGCTCTCGATGACCAGGTCGACGCGCAACCACTGGTCGTCCCAAGTGTCGTTATCACCGCTGGGCAATACCAGGGCACAACCCACGACGTTGTTTATGTCGCTACCGAGGGTAACACGGTGTTTGCCATCGACGCGCACACGGGAACTGTCCTCCTGAATCCAAATTTTGGCACTCCCGTGAAGTACCCATTAGGCTGCAACAACAACGGGCCCAATGTGGGCATCAATTCGACGCCCGTCATCGACCCCAGCAGCAACACGCTGTATGTGATGGTTTACACGCAAAATGGAAAAGCCCAGAATTACAACCTGCACGCGCTGGATCTCGGAAGCCTGACCGATAAAGTCGCGCCGCAGCTCGTCAGCGCTTCGCACACCCTAACCAACGGAACGACTTTCAACTTCAACGCGACCTACCAGCGTCAACGTCCGGGATTGTTGCTCGCCAACGGCAGTGTTTATGCTGGGTTCGGCAGCTTTTGCGATCTCGGTGCCAACCTCTCCCGCGGCTGGCTGCTCGGTTGGACGGCGGGCACTCTGGCGCCGTTTCCCTCAAACCAGCTGAACGACCTGCAGCCCACCGATGCCGACAGCTTCTTTCTTTCGTCGATCTGGATGTCGGGATATGGATTGGCCGCTGACGACTCAGGCAACATCCTCTTCGTGACCGGCAACTCGGATGCGAACAGTTACGACGGCGTCACGAACATCCAGGAAAGCGTGGTAGAAGTCTCAGCCACATTGACTACTGTCATCGACCTGTTCACGCCGGACAATCAGGTCTCGCTCGATCAGGGCGACGTCGACTTCGGCTCCGGAGGCGTATTGGTGCTTCCCGATCAACCGGGATCGACTCCTCATCTTGCGGTTGCCGCCGGTAAGGACGGCAATATGTATTTCATGAACGAAGACAATCTCGGTGGCTACTCGCCAACTGCGAACAATGTGCTGGGTACCTACTCGATTGGCGGCTGCTGGTGCGGTCAGTCGTACTTCCTGGATCCGAGCGGAACGGGCCGGGTCGTCAGCAGCGGTGGCAATACGCTCGGTCTCTGGCGGGTCCAGACGTCTCCGAAACCCGCGCTTACGTTCTTGAAAGGGTCTGCCTATATTGGCAGTTCGCAAGATCCAGGACTGTTCACGAGCGTCTCATCCAACGGAACCAGCAACCCCATCATCTGGGCCCTCTCGCGTCCTGTCCAGAGCGGCAAGGATCCGATCTCACTCTACGCTTTCAATCCGGAAGCTGGCAAAACCACGATGAAAAAACTGTTTCAGTCCCGTGCCGGTTTCTGGCCGAACCTGGGAGGCAATGCGAACCTGGTTCCGGTCGTTGCCAACGGCGAGGTCTTTGTTGCGAGCAACAAAGTGCTGGAGATTTTTGGCCTGATTGGCGGAAATTCCAAAACAAAGAAGTGACGAGCAAGCCGCGACGTCGCTCAAGTTGTCCCTCCCCCGTCCGACCTCCGTTACCGAATCGCGTGACGGAGGTTTTTACTTCTTCAATCTGACTTCTAATTTCTTATTCTTCGCTTCAGACATTCCCAACCGCCGATCCATCCAGTCCCAGCTCGCGCGCAATCCCCTTCATGGCCTCGATGCAGAATGCCATGTGTTCTTCCAGATCCAGACCGAGATCAGCGGCGCCGTGCGTGATGTCATCGCGATGGACGCTGCGTGCGAATGCTTTATCCTTCATTTTCTTTCGCACAGACTTTGCTTCAACCTCGGCCAGAGACTTTCCCGGTTTGACCAACGCACAGGCGGTAATAAATCCTGCCAGCTCGTCACAGGCGAACAGCGTCTTCTCCATCGGCGTGATGCGCTCCACCCCCGTATGTTCTGCGTGCGACATGATGGCGCGCCGGATTTC
>Ga0187890_10002464_pt1 | contig 12908 bp, 4 predicted proteins | sample June2016WEW_21_1_FD_133005 | JGI IMG/M metagenome (GOLD analysis project Ga0187890, IMG submission 133005) | Peatland microbial communities from SPRUCE experiment site at the Marcell Experimental Forest, Minnesota, USA - June2016WEW_21_10 | ecosystem: Environmental > Terrestrial > Soil >... | reverse complement strand
CGTCATCCGTCCGGAAGTCTCGACATTTCAAAAACCAGATTGCCTTCTGCGCATAACTTCATCGCTGAAATCTAGGTTCCGGAAGTGCTCCCAGCACGCGCTCCACACTTAATCCTAAGCCGAGAAGAGAGCGGTCACTACCCTCCGGGCCGTCGAACTCCAATGCAATCGGCAGGCCCCCGGCTGTCATCCCCGCCGGCAGAACCAAACCAGGGAGTCCCGCCGTACTCCCCGGCGCAATGTTACGCGCCACTGCCGTCTCAAACGCTACTTTCTTTCCCCGAATCGTGGCTTCGACATCCTCGCCAATGAGCGCCGGCGGAATCATCGTGGCCGGAAACACAATCGCTGCCACTCCGGTTTTCGCAAAGTACTCCTTATAGGTCTGCTTCAGCTTGGGTAGGTGCACGTCACACGCAGCCTTATACTTTGCATCCTCGACGAAAAACTTGCCTCCCGGCAACAGATCACGAAAATCTCGCCGGATGTCCGCGCTCGCTTCGGCAATCAGCTGATCGACCGTAACTTTTGCCTCATTCTCCTCCAGATATTTCTTCAACGCATAACGGGCATCGTGAAGCTCAATCGGGAGCGTGGTCAGGTCGATGAGCCGCGCTAATCCAGGCACTTCCGCTTCTACCAGTTCCGCGCCGGCGGCCTGCAGCTTGCGCAGGGCGTCATTGGCCACGCGTTCCACCTCGCTGTCAAGATCGCTGAACCAGTAGCCGCGCGCCACCCCAAGCTTCGTCCCCTTCAGTTCTGTCGCAGGCAAGGAACTCCAATCCCCTGTTGCCACCGAATCAAACAACGCCAGATCGCCCACTGTACGGGCGTGCGGACCCACCTGATCGAACAGCGGCGTAATCGGGACTACTCCCGTCGACACGTACCTCGTCGTCGTCGGTCGCAACCCCGCGATACCGCACATCGCCGCCGGCACGCGTATGGATCCCTCTGTGTCCTCCGCGACGCCCAGGGGCGCCATGCGCGCAGCCACTGCCACCGCGGTCCCTCCGCTGCTTCCGCCGGGAATACGCCGCACATCGTAAGGGTTGTGCACCGCACCGAACGCCAGATTGTTGCTCGTCCACCCGAACGACAGTTCGTGCAGGTTCGTTTTTCCCAGAATGATCGCTCCGGCGGCAACAAGCGCACGCACGATGGGTGCGTCCTCCTTCGGCTGGAAATGACGCAGCGCCGGAGTTCCTCCGGTTGTCGGCATATCCTTCGTGTTTACGCTGTCCTTCACGGGAATCGGCAATCCGTGCAGCGGCCCCAGCTTTCCTCCGGACGTCCGGAAACGATCGGCCGCTCGCGCCGCTTCCAGCACTCGTTCCTGCGGCAGCGTGATAAACGCGTTCAGAGCTTTGCCCTGCTGGCAGCGTTCGAGAAGGGCGGCCGCATATCGCTCCGCCGTCACCTCACCCTTCCTGAGTTTGGCAAGCGCGTCAGTCGCCGACAGTTCCACCAAGTCGTTCGTTGTGACTTCTTTGCGCTCCGTCATTGCCTTCTGACCCCTGCAGCCAACCGCGGTTGCCGCAGCCGCTGCTGAAGCAAGCGCGACGAACTCTCGACGTGATAATCCGCGACCTTGTGTCATGCCTGAATCGCCTCACTCTTGCGAAACTTAGTTCTCGCTCTTCGACAACAGGCACCTGCTAGCCGTTTCTTTGACAGCAGGGATCTCGCCTTGTCTGCATGGCCATCAAATCTGCGTAAGATGTTACGCTATCCCTGAATTTGTCACTCCGCGAGTCGTCAGCAAACCGGAAGTTATCCAGAAACGGGCTTGGAGCAGATCAATTGAGATCTCCCCGAAGAGGACTTCTGGACCGGTTGCTTCCACAAGGGGGCCATAAGGCTCTCTCGGCCTGATCATTTACCCGTGTTTGAAATTGTCACTACCGTGCTGGCGGGGCCGATTTTGCCGTTGGCTGCGACGTAAGAGATGCGGTATCCCACGCTCCCTGACGCGGGCACATTGTTGTCTGTAGCATTCTGCGCGGTCATGGGGCCTGCAATGCGAATCCAGCCATTCTTCGTCTGATCGTTGTTCGTCTGATCTTGCCGCTCGACAATCAGGCTGAGACTGGCGGGTGGTGGCTGAAACTGCAAAACCACATGAAGATACGGGCTGCCTGCGTACTGCGCGGTGGGAGCGGGGGGCGTTGGAATCTGCGGAGAGCCCACGCGAATCGCGACCGGGCGCGTGGGGTCGCTGCGATTTCCGTTCTTGTCGACCGCAACCAGGCGGTACCAGTATCTTTCGCCGGGGCGCACGTAGAGATCGGTGAACTGGCGTGCGGCGCCGGGAAGCGGATCGCCGATCACAACTCCCTGATCGGCCTCGCTCCCGGAACGCAACACTAAGACCTGCGCGGTCTTCTCCGCGGGCAATGCAGGAACAAAGTTCAGCAAAACTTTGCCCTCAGCACCGCTCGAAGTTGTGATGGACGGAGATTCTGGAACCGAGCGATCGGCGATGGCAACCTGCACAGACGCGCTGGCCGGGCCCTCGGCATTGTCGAAGGCCACCGCCAGGACGCGGTATTCCATCTTCACATCGGAACTCAGGCCGAGGTAATCGTCATAGAGCGGCTCGGGTGTTACGTGAGAATTGAGGCGCACCCAATTCTCGACGCCGGCGTTTCCAGTTACAGCGCGCCGCTCGACGAAATATCCTGCCACGGAAAAACCGACTGGCTTCCATGTGAGGCGTACTCGCGTTTGACCGGCGTCGGCGGCGAGCCCATCCACCTTCGGTGGGGCTCCGGGATTCTGCGGCTGTGCCGCGGCGGCGCTTGAGGGATTGCCCAAGTCCCCGCGAGAATTCACGGTCCGGACACGATAGTAGTAAGTCGTGCCTCCTCGAACCGTTGCATCTTCGTATTGCGCGGTTGCCGGGGGCAATGCTTGAGCCGCCAGGGCTTCGTAAGGCCCGGCATATAGGAACGCGCGTTCCACAACGTATCCGGCAAGGTTGGGCTTCTGCTCGGCGGGCCAACTTACAACAATCTTTCCAACTCCTCCGGCTGCCGTTACAGGATGCGGCGGTTCGAGCGCATGGAAGTCCGGGTAGAAGATACGAATCGAAGTTCCCGCGCTGCGGCGGCCGAAAACGTCCACGCTGAAAACCCGATAGGTCAACATCTCGTTGGCCGGAGCATTCCGGTCAACGACCAGCGGTTTCTTCGGATCCCACCGAAGGCCAACCACTGCAGGCTTGGCTGTCACCGGGGCACCCGACTGGCCTCCACCATCGCGCTCGATTGCGTAGGCGATAACCGAAGGCTGGTGGTTGTCGGCCGGCGGATTCCAAAATAGTGACACACCGTTCCTGTCGCCATTTGCCTGAACCCCATCAGGCGCGGACGGCGGAGCCGTGCCCTGCGAGGAATCAACCGAAGAACTTGTCATTTGGACGGTTGGCTTTCCGGCGCTGTCGAGTCCTTCTACCTTATAAGCGCGGCTGCCCGGAGGCACATTGTCCAGTGTCCAGGAAAGACCCAGGGCGCGCGCAAAGCTCGGCTCGCTGAAAACGCGCAGGCTCAGAATGGCGAGCAGATTCTTTCGCTGCGGACTGGAATCCGGGACGGCCAGCGCGGATGACAGTTTTTGGATGGTGTCCTGGTCTTCGACAGAGAGCGGCCCCAGGGCCGTTGGTTCTCCTGTCTTGATCTGTGGAACGAGCACTTGCCCTGTAGAATCGGACAGCCTCCAGCCACCGGCAGGCCACTGCGAAGGCGGCGGGAACCAGAACAGGGAGACATGGCCCTTGCCGTCAGAGGCCGTAAACATGGTACCGGGGGCTTCCTGCGCAGGACAAAATGAAGCGCCCAGCGCCAGCAAACTGAAAATAGCTATGCAGTGCAAGACTCGGCGAAGGTTCATCGGAATCATAGGTGCACCGAAACGGTTACATCACCCACGGGAGTTCCAACCGTCGCGCTGGCGTGAACGTCGAGCGGCGCAAACTCTGCGTGGACTTGGGCAGTGACACTAACATTAACGCAGCCACTAATGCTGCCATCAAGAGGTATGCTCACACTTACGCAGGCTCCCGCTTCCAAGTAGCCAGAAAAATCTCCGGCAATGTGGGGCTGCGGCGTTACCGTAAGCCCCATATCGACGCCACCTTTGATGTAGCCGGAAATGCCGCCGGCTCCGGCTTCGAGGTCAATGGATTCGCCGCCGCCAAGCGAAAGTCCAGTCGGCGAGAGCATCATGTACATGTCGGCGTCGGTGATCAGCAAGTGGCCGCGAACTCGAGGGCCTTGCTGCTTGCCGAAGTCAACATGCCAGGGCCCGCTCGGGCCAAAATGAAGGTCAACAGCGGCGTCTTTCTTGTTGCTTCCCAGATCTACATAAGCCGCATCGTTCATAAAACTCAGGCGGCCCCAAATGCGGCCGTCGAAGTTGCCGCCGGCGTATTGGAAATAGCCCTTAAAATCGCCGTTGCCATTGTCGGGGGGCTTAAGAATCCAAGAGTGAAAATCCATGCGCGCCCCGGCATCCTGGCCACTCGCCTGGATGACCAGGTCGCCGTCCACCGTGCACGTGAATTCGTCGGATGTCCCGATGCGCGCGCCCGCCATGAAGAGAAACGAGTTCTGGGATGTGTCGGGACTCTCAGCGTTCAGCGATCCCACATCTTCAAAAGCACCGATGGGGAAATTATGGCCGATTCCTCCCTGTACCTTGAACAAGCTCAGCCCCGGGGCCACGGGTACGCCGGAGGGCAAGGTCACGCCAACTCGGGTCAGCCAATAATCGTGGCCGTTCTGATAGCCGAGGCGGAACTCGCCTTTCATCGACGGGCCGCCTAACTCCGATAGGTCCACGGAACCGGAATATTCGCTATTCGATCCTCCCGAATACACGGGATGAACCGTAGCCTGGGAAGTCGGCTGGCCAGACGGGTACGGCACGTCGATGGTGAAGGGAGAATTTGTCGGTCCAGTTGTCGAGTAGTTAGTGCCCGACTTATCGATCTCATAATTCACCTGAACCGCGGTCGCCGCCATGACTTCGGAAAGATGAACACTCGTGTTGAACAAAGCCGCGAGCACCTGGTTGCCAGACGGAGCCGCGGTCAAATGAACCGAGACCAGGTCGACCGGCGTTTGTCTCAGCGACGAGCTGCCTCCGAGCGGAACGTCTTGCGACTGAGTCCCCTGGGCGAAGTAGCCGCGCCCATTCATGCCAAAGTAGAACGTTCGATCGAAGGCGGCGAACTGCTTGTTGTCGGCGGAGAATACAAAATGCGTACTCGCCTGCACCACCCAGCCGACATTCTGTTGCAGCGTAAATTGCAGGTTGCTGGCGGTGAAACCGAAGTTCCCGTAGGTTTTCGAAACCGGCGGGCTGCTTAATGGGAACGAAAAGCTCGCCTGCTTGCCGCCGCCGGATTGCAGCGTGGCATCGCCTGTCAGGTGCGTGTCGAGCCAGGGCACGTAAACGTCCATGCCCTTGTATAGCGCGTTGAACCCTCTGTCGAAAGCGGTGGCGTTGATCGACGCAAAACTGACGGAACCGGCGCCCAGGCTCGCGGTAAAGGGCCCAGTGGAGAGCGTGCCGCAAAGCCCGCTGCCGATCACGCCCCAGCCGGTGACCACGGGTTGCAGCGCCGAACTCGAAACCAGATCCATGGTGTAAGGAGTTACGGCAAGACTTAGGAAGCGCACGCCCACCCAATCGCTCCCTTTGAGAGAGTCACAAGGCCACGCCGCGCCGTCGCCGTCATGATGACTAAGATCGAGCCGCACCGCGCTCGATTGCATCGTGAACGCGCTATAGCCAATCAGCGTAGAGGGCAAGGTGAGCCCGTCTTTCATCCAGTCGCCGCTGGAGTGAAGTTCCGACGTAACTCCGTTCCACGAGACCGGCTTCTCGCCCGGAAGACGCAGCGTGTCATCGCTCAGCGTGACGTTCAAGGTTGCGTCGAGTTCGCCGCCCGCCTGCCCGGAAAGCGTCTCAATGCTCCCTTGCAAGGCCGGAACGCTTGCGGCCAGTGTCAGGTTCGGAGAAACATTGATGGTTCCCGTCTGAACATGCAGGCCGTCAGGTACGCTCCAGTTGCTGATCTTCACCGGGATTGGCGGATACTCGTCGTAGCCGCCGCTGCTGGCGTTGGCCAGATGAACGATCAGATTGCCGGTGCCGTTGTAGGTTGTGCCTTGCTGGGTAACGTGGTTCTGCAGGCCGGATATCTCGAACGCTCCGCCGCTTTTGACTGGGAACAGGAACTTGCAAGGCTTCTTAGGATCGGACGCGACGGCTTCATAGATCACGGCGTTCGAAGCTACGTGCTGGTCCGGGACTGTGTTAGTAAGCTGCGAGACGGCCAGCTGCAACGGACCATTTACATACTGCACTGCGCCCAACCCGGCCGAACTGTGATTCGAAGGTGAAAGAATGCCGACCTTCAGCGGCGGCAGATTGCTGCCCGCGGGCGCGGACAAAGTGTTCAGCAGCGATTGCGCTTCCGCGACATTGGGCGCGGACGATATCTGTTTGCCGCCATTGCTTGAGCTTGCTCCCGAAGGCGGCGACAGCCCAATCGGCATCAGCGAACCCAGCGCCCTGTTCACAGCGATGGAGAGATTGGGCATCGTCGGTTGCGGCATCACGTCGGCCTCGACCATCACGCTGTGATTGCCCACCGGCTGCACCGGCAATCCGGGCGAATAGATCGGCGATTTACTCGTGTCAATAATGATGGGAGGCTCGGGAACCGGAATCTGTATGACGGTGCCTAAGAACTGTATGGTGGTGAACCCTTGCCGGGTCAGATTCATTCGCCTCGTAGAGGGTCCGATGGCCATCGGCATCTGCTGCGACACAGCGCCGTCGACAATCCAAGTTACGAGCACCTGTCCGCTGCCGTAGTACTTGAGATAGGTCGAGGCATCCATCCCGTCATCGCAGGTACTGCAGATGGCAACCGGGGCGGGCGAGGATGGAGACAGAGGAAACAAGCCGAGTTTAGCGGTTTCCTTGGGCTGTTTTGCGGCGGGTTGCGAAGTAGCTCTTGCGCCGCTTGCGACTTCGTCAACTTTCGCAGCTTGATTTCCGAGGGAAACTCGATTCAGCAGTCCGCTGCCGGGCATCACGGGCTTGATGTCGTACGCGCCAAAATCCGGGTCGGCAATACCCATCAGATGAAGCGGGCCATCCGCCGCCAGGTCCTCTATGACCTTGATGTCCACGGTGTGGCAATAAATCATGTAGGCGGCGCTGGCCACTTGAGCGGCGGCGCTGCTTCCCTGTGAAATGATCTGCTGAAAACCAGATTGGACACTGGCCAGTGTGAAGCCGCCACCCTTGGCTGTGCCTTGCGACGCCAGCTTCGAGAGCAACGCCGTCTGCATAAAGGGAGTCGTCGGACCATCCACGCTGGCGGAGACAGAGGCGGCGCTTACATGCTGCAAATCCGCTTCGGAAAGTTGGAACACACGCACCGTGTATCCACCCGTCGACTGGTATGCATGTTGCATTGGACTGGTGCCGTCCTGCGGTAAGGTGAGTGGCTGACTTGGGTCCCAGTTGTACAGATTCGAGGTTGCGGGAGGCGCAGTTAAAGGCTGGACTGTCCCGTCTCCCCAATCCACAAAGACGTTGTCGAACTGCACTTGACTGACGTACTTGACCAAACATTGTTGGCCGCAGTTCGGTGGGTCCACGGTCTGGGGCGTGAATTTAGGCTGATAGGGCGAGCGGGAAAGATCGATGTTGCCGCCGAGCGCCCACTGGTCGCCAACGTAGCTGTTGGGGTCGGTGCTGCTGGGGTCGGCTGCCGCTGCTGCCGCCTTCGTAAGGTTTTGCACCTGCAAGCCACTTCCCATCCCGGTGCCAGCGCATGCCATACCCGTGGGAGCTTGCGGAGCTTTCAGCGGCCACCGGTCGGAGATTTCCACCTCCAGATCAACCGTCCCGCTCGACGACTGTGAGTTCGCAGAGTTCTGCGAAGGATTCTGGACTTGGCCAGGGCCAGCGCTTTGCACGCCCTTTGCAACGTTGGCCTTCGAATCCGACTGGGTCGTAACTCCGCTCTTGTTGTAGGTGTGGAATCCCGCGACCTCCCACTGCAAGTCGCCTTGGCTCAGTTGCCCATTTAACTGGTCCGGAGGAAAGGTTGGGTTGGAGTTGCCGCCAGACGCCGGTTGTGGAGAAGAGTTCCCCAGGGACTGAGAATGCGCGATCGAGACAACCGGGGTCTTAGCGCTGGGCGTGGGCTGGTTTAACAAACTCCCAGACAAGTTGGAGAAGATGAGCCGCCGAACCGGCTCCAGCACCTCTTTCAGGAATGCGTCGTCAGGACGGTAGTAGGTTGGCACAACGTTGAGCCATCCGCCCAAAGCGATGACCCTGGTGCCCGTAATTTTCTGGGTTGCCAGCAGCGTCTTTCCGTCCTTGGCGTAGACGCGCAACTCGTAGTAGTCGGCGAGCCCGGGATTCTGCTCGTGCCATTTGAAGACGGAGGAGTCATCCAGCAGAGGAACCGTGTAGGTCACATATTGGTCACTCTGCGAGGCGACTTGGAGCGGTGCATCCAGCTTGATCACACCCAGAGGGAAGTTCTGCAGCGTGATGGGCGGGATTTTCAGAAGCGTGGGAGGGCCGGATGGCTTGGCCGCCGCCATCACATTCAACATGCCTTTGCCAACGACGGCCTGTTGGTTCGGAGTTTGCAGATTGAGGTCGCGTCCACCGGGGAGAGCGGACGGCAAGGCGTTCACCGTCACATGGATCTCTGTGCTATTGACGTAGCGGGCCGGACCATTGGCGAAGACAGCGGCCGGCACTCCGGCTCCCACGGTGAACGTCACCTGCGTTCCGGGGACAAAGTTGGAGCCTTCGAGAGTCAGGTCGACGTTCTGGCTTCCCGCCGCGATCTGGTTTGGAACCACACGCAGAATCTGCATGGGCAGGCCGCGGCTGACGCCGGAAACCACGGTGAATGTGTTCGACGCCGGAAGCCGGGTTTTTTCGCCGACGACAAGCACCACTCCCCTTGCTCCAAGAGGGGCGGTGGGCGCAATGCTTACCTGAGCCCGAATCTCATTGGGGTTCGTCACGGTGGTTGACTGCACCGTGAGGCCGTTCGAGGGCATGAACTGCACGGAGGCGGGCGCGGAAAAGTTTGCCCCGGTGAACGTAAGCGTCACCGAAGTCCCTTGCGTTCCCTGCAAAGGAGAGAATCCGCGAAGCGCGGGCTGCGCAGATCCGCAAGCAGCGGTGGCGGCCATCCCCGGAGGACAATTCTGCGCCGCGGTGATCGTAAAAGGCGTTGGTGAACGTAGGCTGTGGTCGGCGTCGATAAGAATGACCTGGCGGCTGCCGGGCTGAGCGCTGGCGTCGATCTGCACCTGCGCGGAAATCTGGTTTGGAGAAAGAACCTGGAGCCTGCTAACAGTGATTCCCTGCGCCGGCGAAAACACCAGATTCATGGCCCGTGGAACGAAGTTCATCCCGCTGAACGTGATTGTGACCGTAGTGCCGGCCCCAGCCTGGGTGGGATTGAAGCTGATGAGCGAAGGCGGTTTCAGCTGCGCGTGTAGGAACCCGCAGAATGCGAGGCACAGCATCAACAGGTGAACCAGACGCGAACTTGACCTCCGGGAACTCATGAGTGCATGGCCTCGTTTCATCTTAGAGCTAAGCAGAAAGCGTGACGTCCAGCGGCTAAAAGCCGGTACTGGAATGACCAACTACCGCAGCGCTGAAGCCCTCCACCCCATCACGCCAAAAGCGGGCGTGCTGGGGACCCCGGCGCTGCGCCACCCAAAACCAAGAGCTTTAGAAAGTGTGCTTATGGCCCCAGGTCGCCGTCCACAACACTAGCAACTGCGTGGTCCTTTGGTCGATGCTCATAATGTTATTGCGATTCTGGTTGTAGTTCCCCTGCGCCGAAAGCGTGCTGAACTTCAGCACGCCCGGCAGAGTCCAGGCGATTCTGCCGCCGTATTGTCCGGTGAGAGTATCACTGGTGAGCGTGCCATTGGCCAGAATCGTCCGGCCCTTCGTCAGCGTAACCAGAGGCGAAACTTGCAGCGCTGGCTTCTTCCAGTTGAACGCCGGTTGGACGTACACGGTGACGTTGCGCGTGGTCCCAACCGTCAACCCGTCGGCGGCGACCCAGTTCGCATTCACCTGCGAATTCAACTGGAAGATCCCTCGCGTGACCAGGTTCGCGCCAACGTCGAGTGAGGAAGTGATCGTGCTGGCCTCGGGAAAAAGATTGTTGTGATTCCAATCCCGCGTAGCGCCCGCGGACATCGTCACGGTGCCGACTTGCCGGCTCACGTTTATATTTCCAGAAATGTCGCGCTGATCCTGCGCTCCGGTTTGATCGGGAGGCTGGCCTTGCAAGACCGCGGGGACCGTGCCGGTCTGGGTTAGCGATTGGCGCGCATCCACTACGACGTTGGTCTTCACCGCGAAGACTTTGCTCCAGGTTTCGTCGAAGTTGTGCAGGAACAATTCGTCGCTCGTGGTGGGATGAACGTTGTTTGCCAGGAACGTATAGTTGAGTCCGAATGTTCCGGCGGTCGTGGTCTCGGTAATCGCGGAATCGACGCCACGCAAATTAGGCTGGCTGGCCTGCGTCAGGCTTGGATTCGCAGGGTTACCGAAATTCTCACCAACATCCCGGTAAGCCACGTTGACGTTCGTTTTGCCGGTCTGCCCGGAGATGCCAGTGCGCCATGCGCGGCCAAACTCGCGCTTGGAAGTTGGGTCGGTGGTGTTTGCATTCTCTCGGCTGAACGCGTACTCGGACGACCACAACCATTTCGGATTGAAGTGAATGTTGAGCAGGGCGCCATACACGTCGCCGGTCGACTTTGCGGCTACGGGATTGGGCAGGATGATCGGGTTGCCCATCGAGTCAAAGCCCACACTAGTGGGCGCGCCGATGTCTTGTGCGCTCAGCCACATCAGCCGGAATTGCGCCCACTTCGGTAAGGGCGCCTCATAACTTGCTCCCATCATCCGCTGGTGAAAATTAATTCCCGCGCCGCCACCCAGCGCCTCGTCGTTCGTATTCGCAAAATATCCGAACGTGCCCCCGGGCGTTTTAAGAGTGATCTCAGCGCCCTGTCGCGGAGTAGCTGCCGTCACAAACTGCGCGTCCGTGTACAAGACTGGCGATACGATGCCGAAGCGAAGCTTGGCCGCCCAATTCCCCTTCTTATAGCCAAGCTGAATGACGTAATCATTTACTCGCCCATGGCTGGTGCGCTGTACTTCGGGATTCAAGGTTGAATTCAGCAGGCCGCTGCCGTTGACTTCCACACGCCACGGCCCGTCAGCGTAGCTCATGCGTTCCGCAACCGAGAACGTGTTGGAGTCGGGAGGATTCGATCCCGAAGCCCACTGCGTGTTGGAGCTGATCTGGCCTTCCTCCGAGGGACGCGTCTTTGCGGCACCCTCCTTCGCCGCTGGATGATGCGCCGCCGCTATCATGGCCGGAGCGGGCAGAGCACCCTGCGTCACGGGAGGGTGTTCCGCGTCCGTCCCAGGCTGCAGCGTCGCAGCCGCCGGTGCGCTGGGCGCAGCGGAGGCAGACGGGGCTGTAACTGTGAACTTCCAGGTGGCAGCCTCGTTCCCCACCGTGAGATTTACATTGTGATCTCCACCCGTGAGGGCCAAGGGCGGGGTGAAGGCGACCTTAACTTCCGTCACCTGCGCCAACGAAGTGATATCCACGTCGTCAACCATCAAGCTGACGTCGGTTGGATTGACCGGAGATTGGAAGCTCACCGAAATCACAGGCTGCAATTGGTTCGTACTGCTGTTGGGCTGAGGCGTTCGACCGCCGATCTCGGCAGCGAGGTCAGGCAGAACCGGAAGAGATTTCGGAATTCCCAGAGACGCCAATTGCACCAGGCGGCGGTCGCCACTCAGTCTCGCCATTGGCGAGGCCTCCGCCACAAAACTTTGCACCGGACCTGACATGATGAGCTTGCCGTTGGAGGCGATCGCATCCACCTGCCAGTAGTACGTCGTCCCTGGAGTCAGCTGCCGATCCGCGGCTCGCAGATCGAGTTTCGGATCCGCAGTGAGGTATTGGCGAACAACATGTGCGGCTGCGAAATCACTGCTGATGGTGACGAAATAGAAACCATTCTTTTGCGCTGGCTTCCACTCCAACAGAGTATTGCCCGCGGGTGTGCGCGCCGGAACCGGACGCGCCGACGTAAGACCGCCTGCGGGTATGTGGTACACGCTTCTCATCGGCAGAGGCTTGCGCGGTTCTCCCGACGATTCGATCGCGCGCACCGTCCAGTAAAGTTCGCCTTCCGGCAGACTTCGCCAGGTTCGAGTTGGAACTTCCCAGCGATTATCCCCGATGTCGAACCAGGTGCGGATCGTCGAGAGATAAGGCTGGCTGGAGAAGCCCACTTGATACTTCGCCGCCCCGGGAACTGGCGCCCATAGCAACCACGGCGGATTGTCGGATGCAAACGCAGCGCCGTATTCAGGCAGAATCATTTGCTCGAGTTGCCAGTCGCCGGGATTCACCACCACCATGATCGGACGACCGGCGATCTGATTCGGCTGCACCATGCGCAACTGCAGCGTGTGCGCGCCCAAGTACCAAGTCGGCAGCGATTGGCGAGTCCGTATGGTCGTACTTTGGCCACCCACAATCGAAGCCGAAAACTGCTCGACCACGTTGCCATCCCACACCCATTGGCCGATCACGGTGCCAGTTCCCGTCCCCGCGAGAATGGCTTCGGCATTCAGTTCCGCGCCTTGCGCCACCACCGTTCCATCTCGCGGGTGGGTCAACGCCATATTCAAAACCGAGAGCGGAGCACCCAGAGAATTGGACGATTGCAACCGGAGGGGCTGAGACGTTCCTCCCGCGTCGACTAAACCTGCCGTGCTCGTCCCATCGATAT
>Ga0187890_10002457_pt1 | contig 12920 bp, 13 predicted proteins | sample June2016WEW_21_1_FD_133005 | JGI IMG/M metagenome (GOLD analysis project Ga0187890, IMG submission 133005) | Peatland microbial communities from SPRUCE experiment site at the Marcell Experimental Forest, Minnesota, USA - June2016WEW_21_10 | ecosystem: Environmental > Terrestrial > Soil >... | reverse complement strand
TCGGTGGCGTACGTGCCCCAGTCGCCCGAGCTCCCGGCCGACATGTCTGTGTTCGACTACACGCTGCTGGGCCGGACGCCGCACATCGCATATCTCGCGGTCGAGTCGAAGACGGATCTCGCGCACTGCACGGACCTCCTCGACCGCCTAGGCCTGGCCGCCCTGGCGGGACGACCGCTGGCCACGCTCTCGGGAGGCGAGCGGCAGCGGGTCGTGCTGGCGCGGGCCTTGGCTCAGGAAGCCCCGGTGCTCCTGATGGACGAGCCGACCAGTGCGCTGGATCTGTCGCACCGCATTGAGGCGCTCGAGACCGTCGACGAGCTCCGGCTCGAGTGGGAGCTCACCGTGGTCAGCGCCCTGCACGACCTCACGTTGGCGGGGCAGTTCGCGGACCGGTTGCTCCTCCTGTCCAGTGGTCGTGTGGCCGCGTTCGGGACGCGGGCCGAGGTGCTGGACGAGAACGTGTTGGGCGAGGCGTTCCGCTGCGCGGTGCGCATCATCCGGACGGACGACGGCGAGCTCGTGGTCGTGCCGCGTCGCACCTCGCCGCGCCAGTTCGGGTCCGCAGACGGCGGCGACGTATGTGACACGGAGGCATGATGAGCGGAGACGTACCGACACAGCGGGTGCCACTTCCCGTCCACGACTCCGCGCCGCCGGTGCGCCGCCGGGCGGACTCAGTCATCGTGGTCAATACCGGCGACGGTAAGGGAAAATCGACGGCAGCTTTCGGAGTGATGGGGCGAGGCTGGGCGAGAGGCTGGCGGGTCGGCGTCGTGCAGTTCATGAAGAGCGGGGACTGGAAGGTCGGTGAGCAGAAACTTGCCCGGCATCTGGGCGTGGACTGGTCGACCCTGGGGGATGGCTTCACCTGGGAGTCCGACGACCTGGACGAGTCGGCGGCTAAGAATATCCATGCGTGGGGCGTGGCCCGGAGCAAGCTTGCCTCTGGCGACTACGACCTCCTCATCCTGGACGAGCTGACGTACGTCGTGAACTACGGCTGGGTCAACGCGACTGAGGTGGTCGAGGGCATTCTCGGGCGGGCACCCAAGACGAACGTCGTCGTTACGGGACGCGATGCCCCTCCCGAACTGGTCGAGATAGCGGACACCGTCACCGAGATGAAGAAGGTGAAGCACGCCTACGAACGCGGTGTACACGCCATGAAGGGCATCGAGTATTGAGCGCGTCGGAGTTGCTCATTTTTGGCGGTGAGCCAGCGCTGGCCGCCCTGGCCTGGCGTCTCGAGGTGCCATTTCTTTCGGCCTCCACGGCGCCTGTGGGTGGGGGCATCGGTCTGCGAAATTGGGTGCTAAACGTGCAGGTCCCAGAGAGGTATGACCGCCGGGACATCTCAGCCCACATCGCGGACGTAGCCGCTGCCCTCTGCCTCGTTGACGACGGCGTTGGGATGCTCACGGCCGCCGAGGTCGCAGCGGTGGGTGTGGCGGAGGACGCGGGGGTGCGGGTCGAGGCGACAGTCGGACTGGGCTGGCCGGTCTGGGCGGCCGTACCCGCTGCCGAGTCCAAGACGACGATCGGTCCCGGCACGCTCAACACGGTCGTCTTTCTTCCGGCGCGACACTCCGATGCCGCGCTGGCCAACCTCCTCTGTACTGTCACCGAAGCCAAAGTGCAGGCGCTTCTGGAGGCCGGCGTGGCCGGAACCGGTACTGCGTCTGACGCCGTGACCGTCCTGTGCCCGGCATCGGGCACCACCGAACCCTTCGGGGGTCCACGCTCCGCCTACGGTGCGCCGGTGGCGCGCGCCGTGCACGCCGCCCTGCGGTCAGGGATGTCCGCGCGATGATCACGCTCGTCCTCGGTGGGACGCGTTCTGGGAAGTCGGCCTTCGCGGAGCACCTGGCGGCGCACCACGAGGCATCGGTGACCTATGTCGCCACCATGATCCCCGCCGGCGATCCCGACCTTGAGGCCCGCGTCGCCGCACACCGCCTGCGGCGTGACCCGGCCTGGAAGACAGTGGACGCGGGCGACGATCTGCCTGGGCTGCTGGCCGAGCGAGGCGGCACCGTGTTGGTGGACTCGCTCGGCCCCTGGGTCGCGGCGGGCAGAGGCGGTGGCGCGGGAGTCGACGACGCGAAGTTGTGTGCGGCGTTGCTCGGGAGATCGGGCGACACGGTCCTAGTCTCCGACGAGGTCGGGATGGCAGTGCACCCATCCACTGAGGAGGGGCGTCGATTTCAAGATGCGCTCGGCTCGGTCAACTACGCGGTCTCGGCCGTGGCCGATCGCGTGTACCTCGTCGTGGCCGGCCGCGCCCTAGCCCTCCCGCCGTGGGGACCGCCCTCGTGAGAAGCGCCCTCTCATTCCTCACCGTGCTCGGCCGGGCGGCTGAGCCGAACGAGCGGACGCTGTCGTGGTTCCCCCCCGTGGGTATCGCCGTCGGCGCCGTTGTGGGTGCGGTCTGGTGGGCAGCCGGCCGTCTGTGGCCGGCGCTGCTGGCCGCCGTGGTCGCGGTGGCCGTTGACGCGGCGCTGACCGGCTGTTTGCATCTGGACGGGCTGGCCGACGCGGCCGACGGCTTGCTCCCTGCGGTCGGCAGGACCCGGCGACTTGAAATCATGGCCGATCCCCAGGTGGGGGCGTTCGGAGCCGTGGCCCTCGTTCTGGTGCTCTCCCTGAGGACGACCGCGCTGGCCGTCACCGTCGCCCGCCCTCTGGTGATCATCGGGCTGTGGTGCGGCTCCCGCACGATGATGGCAGTGGTTGCCCGCACGCTGCCCTACGCGCACACCGAGGGGGGTACGGCGTCAGCGTTCATTGGTGAGGTCAACTCCGGCGCAGGGCGATACGGAGTCGCCGCCTACGGGATGGTCCTGGCCTTCGGACTGGCCGCGCTTGGCGCAGGCGCCCGTGGCCTGGTGGTCATGGGCGCAGAGCTCGTGGCCATGGTGGCCGTCGTCTGGTTCGCGGCGCGCCGGATTGGTGGCTTTACCGGAGACGTGCTCGGCGCCATGGGAATCCTGGGCGAGACCGTTGGCCTCCTCGTTCTGGCGGCCCGATGAGCCGGCGGGGGCACCCGCCGCGACCGATCGGGGCGGCGGTCGGGTTGGCCCTCGATCGTCTGCTGCCAGAGCCGCCTGGCGCCGTCCATCCGGTCGTGCTGTTCGGAGCCCTCATGACGGGACTCGAGCGTCGGCTGTACCGCGACGCCGTGAGACCCGGGATCCTTCACGTGCTGGTCGGTGCCGGGCTCGGGCTAGGGGCCGGCGCCCTGATGCGCTCGACCGCCCTGGCCACGTCGTCGGCCGTGGCGGGCCGTGCCTTGGTCGCCACCGCTCGCGACGTCGGGCGCTCACTTCAGGTCGACGACATCGAGGGGGCCAGGGAGCTGTTGCCGTCGTTGGTCGGACGGGACCCGAGTGGGTTGGAGCGCGGTGAGATCGCCCGAGCCGTGGTGGAGTCGGTGGCCGAGAATACGGTCGACGCTGTGGTTGCCCCGGCCTTTTGGGCCTCGGTGGCGGGCGCTCCGGGCGCACTCGGCTATCGATCTGTGAACACTCTCGACTCCATGGTGGGTCACCGCTCGCCGCGCTACGCCAATTACGGGTGGGCCAGCGCCCGGCTCGACGATGCGCTCGCCTGGATCCCGGCTCGGCTGACGGTGGTGCTCGTCGTCCTGGTGCGGCCACACGCTGCCAAGGCGGTGTGGGTGGCTGTGCGGGACCAGGCGCCGGGACACCCGTCACCGAATGCCGGCGTGGCGGAGGCGGCCTTCGCCGCCGCGCTCGGTGTGCGCCTGGGGGGGACGAACCGCTACGGGGTCCAGGTCGAGGAGCGGGTGGCGCTAGGCACGGGTCGGCCGGCCGAAGTGGAGGATATCGATGGGGCCATCCGGCTCTCGAACGACGTCACAGCGGCACTGGCTGCTGGGCTGGCTCTCATCGGATTTGTATGTTGGAGGTCGGCACGATGACGCTGCCTGCGGCGGGCTCCCACGGTGGCGACGCCCCAGCGGTCGCCGCCGCTCTCGGGCTATCTCCAGGGTCGGTGCTCGATCTGTCCCTGTCGCTGAACCCGGTCGCCCCGGACCCTGTACCAGTGGTCGCCGCACACCTGGACGCTGTGCGCGTCTATCCAGACGCCGCCACCGCAACCTCGGTGTTGGCCGGTGTGATGGGAGTGGAGGCAGAGCGCCTGCTGCTCACCAACGGAGGTGCTGAGGCCATCATGCTCGTGGCGGCCGAGATCGCTGGCCACGTCGAGGAGCCCGATTTCGGTCTCCACCCCCGCACGGGGGGCCCGCTGTGGCGCTCGAACCCGCACAGCCCGAGTGGCCTCCTCGCTCAACCCGACCAGCGCGCGGACGTCTGGGACGAGGCCTTCTACCCCTTGGCGACGGGGAGATGGACCCGGGGAGACGGCGACATCGTGGTTGGATCGCTCACGAAGTTGCTGGCCTGTCCGGGCCTACGCCTCGGTTACGTGCTGGGTGATCCGGACCTCATAGCGCGCTGCCGAGCCCGGCAGCCGGAATGGTCAGTAGGCGCCGTTGCTGTGGCGGCGTTGCCCGACCTGCTCGGGCTCGTCGACCTGGCGGCCTGGTGCGCCGATATTGCGGAGCTGCGGGTCGCGTTGACAGCACTGCTGAGCTCGCACGGTTTGCCGGTCCGACGCTCCGATGCCAATTGGGTCCTCGTCGACCACGGTGGGCTGCGAGAGTCGCTGGCTCCCTACGGCGTCATCGTCCGCGACTGCGCGAGTTTCGGTCTGACGGGCGTAACTCGCATCGCCGTACCGCCAGCGGAGGGTCTCGAGCGCCTGGCCAAAGCGCTGACCGAGGCCGAGGTGTTCCAGTCCGTATGCGCGGAGCCGGTGACTTGAGCTGGCAACGGCCGGTTTCGTTCGTCGGCGATATCGCCCCGGCCCGCATGTGCGGGATAACGCCGCGCGCGTGGGCCTGGGGCGAGTCGGAAACGGATGCGTTCAACCTTGCTGTCAGCGGCCGCCGCGCCGTCAGCCGAGGCGACCTCAGGGGACCGGCTGACACCGCAGAGGCCAAATGACAGGTCGGGCCGGTCGCCTCCTGATTGGTGGAACGGGTTCGAACGTCGGCAAGTCGATGATCGTGACCGGCCTCTGCCGATCGTTGGTCCGGCGTGGGGTGGACGTGGCGCCGTTCAAGGCCCAGAACATGTCCCTGAACTCCGAGGTGACCTCCGACGGGGATGAGATCGGACGGGCTCAGGCAGCGCAAGCGCGCGCCGCCCGTCTCGACGCTACGGTCCAGATGAACCCGGTCCTCCTCAAGCCCGGCAACAACGGGTGCTCGCAAGTCGTGGTGCTCGGCCATCCCATTGGCGAGCGGGGCGCCGGTGAGTACCAGCGGGACAAGGGCGACCTCCTCGGTGTCGTGGCAGCGGCCTTCGAGCAGTTGGCTGCCGAGCACGATGTCGTTCTCGCTGAGGGCGCTGGCAGTGTCGCCGAGATCAACCTAAGGAAGGGCGACCTCGTCAATTTCGGGTTGGCCCGGGCGGTTGGAGCGCCGGTGGTCGTGGTGGGCGACATCGACCGAGGGGGCGTCTTTGCCGCTTTCATCGGGACGCTGGCAGCTCTTGATCTCGCCGATGCGGCCCTGCTGCGCGGCTTTATTGTCAACCGATTTCGCGGCGACGCCTCGCTCCTCACTCCAGCCATCGACGACTTGCGCGGACGCACCGGGCGGTCACTCTACGGCGTCATTCCCGAGCAAATAGGGCTTGAGCTCGATGCAGAGGACTCTCTGGCCGCGCATCCTTTTGCCCAGCCGGTACCCCCCCTTGGGAGCGACGTCCTGCGCATCGGTGTTGTGGACGTGCCGCACCTTTCGAATCTCACCGATGTCGACCCACTTGCCCTCGAGCCCGGTGTGATTGTGCGAATGCTCCGCGTTGGAGAGGAAGTGGCCGACGTCGATATTGTGATTCTGCCGGGCAGTAGAGCAGTGGTATCCGACCTCGAGTGGTGCAGGCAGCGTCGTTTCGATGGGGCGATACGCGATGCGGCTGGGCGGGGCACGACCGTGATCGGCATCTGTGGGGGCTACCAAATGCTTGGGTCTGCCATCGAGGACCATGTAGAGAGCTCGGCCGGCCGCGTCGAGGCTTTGGGCTTGCTCGCTGTATCGACGCAGTTCGATCGAGAGAAGGTGTTGCGTCGCCATTCGAGCCAGGTTGGTCGCATGACGGGATACGAGATCCGTCACGGCCAGGTGAACCAGAATTACGGAGCGGTCTGGTTCGAGGACGAGGGCACGGTCGAAGGCGCAGTCATGGGCACGAGCTGGCATGGTGTCTTCGAGAACGACGAGTTCAGACGAGCGCTCCTGGCTTCGGCAGCGGAACGGGCCGGCCGTGAGTTCGTTGTGTCCGAATCGGTATGTTTCTCTGCGGTGCGCGAGCGGTACTACGAGTTGTTGGCCGATCTCGTCGACGAGCACCTCGATGTCGACAGTCTGCTCGACCTAGCCAGCTCGTCATGATCTACCTGGTCCGTCACGGTCAGTCAGAATGGAATGCCCTTCGAAGGACACAAGGGCAGACGTCACACCCACCATTGACCGGATTGGGGCGCAGGCAGGCACGCTGCGCTGCCGAGGCCATACGGTCTGATCTGGGAGAACGGCAAGTCGCTGAAATCGCCACAAGCGACCTCGAACGAGCTTTGCAGACGGCCCGGATCATTTCCGAGGTTGTCCCAGGCGCCATTCGTCTCGATCCCAACTGGCGCGAGCAGGCTCTCGGCTCTTTGGAAGGTGCGAATCAAAACGATGCCTTTCGAGCTGTCGCCGAGTTGAACTGGTTGGACCCCGACATACAAATTGGCGGGGGAGAGTCAGCGCACGAGGTGGCAGTTAGGACCAAGGCCGCTTTCCTTCGGCTCTCTGGGGCGAAGCCCACCGTTGTGGTCAGCCACAGCGACGCAATCCGATCAGTCCTTGGTTGGATGGGAGCCGCAGCATCTAGCCATGTCCCATGGGTCGAAGTGGCCAACGGGGCAGTCGTCGTCGTGGCAGAAGGCGGGCCGCCGCGATGGTTGGCCCCTGCGAATGTCGAGTGGCTTCCGTAACTGTTGGGCTGCGCCTTACGTCGGGTTTGAAGGCAGGGGCACCACTCTCGCCGTCCCACCTCGAGAAGCCAGGGCGGTAAACAACAGCTGGGTGGCAAGGCAAGCCCCAACGCCCTCCCCTGATCGCAAACGAAGCTGGAGGATGGGCTCCAAACCCAGTTCGGTGAGCACCTGGCCATGCGCGGCCTCTCGGCTTTGCTGCCCCGCCACGAGAGCTGCCTGAATTGCAGGATCAAGACGAACGGCAACCAAGGCGGCGAGAGAAGTCACAAGTCCGTCGAGTACGACTGGGATGCGAGCCATCGCAGCTCCGCGTGTCACGCCAGCGAGGAAGGCGATCTCTGGTCCACCCAGGGCAGCGAGGGCCAATTTTGGCGAGGCAAGCTCATCGCCATACCTCGAAGTGGCCCGACTCACTGCGGCGCTCACCACACTTATCTTCTTGCGCAACATGGCTGAGTCGGCCGCCGAGCCGAGACCCACGGCTTGGGACGGCTCTAGCCCGAGGAGGGCACAGGCGAGTGCCGCGCCTACCGTCGTGTTGCCGATTCCGACCTCACCGAGCGACACCCATCCCCGACGAGCCAGCCGGCGTCCGACCTGTTCGCCTTCGGCAAGAAGGTCGTCCACATCCGAAGGATGAAGCGCGTCAGCGTCGACCATGTCGCCGGTCGTTCGTGAGGCGACGGCATGGACGGCCTCCACAGTCAAGCCGATCTGGGCTGCCGTCGCTGCACCGAGCGAGACGCCGGAGCGGGTGGCTGCCAGGACTTCAGCCGTGACTGTTGGCGAGAAGGCCGACACACCATGCTTGGCAACGGGATGATCGCCCGCCGCCACGATCAGCGTGCCCGACGTGGGTGCATCGGGATTTAACGCAAGGATGCGGTTCAGCGCGACGTCAAGTACGCCGAGTGACCCGGGAACGGTCAGTCGGTCGTCCCCGGTATCTCGACCCGAGACGACGGCCTTGGGATCGGGCCCGGCCAGGTGAGACACCGGCATGGCAGGCCCTCCGGTTGACGGCCAGCGCTCCTCAATGATCACGTCCGCGAGCGGAATGCGTTCAGACCATCCGCTCCGCTCCAAACCAGGGTTCGGAGGCCGTTCATCTGGCCAGCCGAGGCACAGCCAACCCAACGTCTCCACTCCTTCGGGGATGTCAAGCAGGTCGGCCAAGTCGCGTGGCCGGAAGAAGGTGACCCATCCGAGGCCTAGACCGAGGGCACGTGCCACTAGCCAGATGTTTTCAATGGCGCATGCACAGCTCCACATATCAGAGTCGGAAAACCCGGCCCGTCCGAGAACGCCAGCCGCAGGAACTCTACGATCGCAGGCCACGACGACGCCGACCGGTGCTTCCCGAATGCCTTCAAGCTGCAAGTCCAAGAGGCGGGATTTTCGCTCGCCTTGGAAGAGTTCCGCCTGGCGAAGCCTCTCCCGGTCCGATAACAACGCCGCCCGGTCCCTGCTCGCCTGATCGCGGACGACCACAAACCTCCACGGTTGCGAATGGCCGACTGATGGCGCCTTGTGGCCCGCGTCCAGAACCTGCATGAGCAGGTGATCGGGGACAGGATCGGGCCGGAAGCGGCGAACGTCTCGACGTGCCTGGAGCACTTCCTGTACTGCGATGTTAGTGAGCTCGTCGAAAGCCCAGCCGGCCGGATCCTCTGCGCGCTGGGCAGCCGACGTTGGATCCCCAACCTGAGGGACGGGTCGGTGCCACACGCGCTGGCTCATAAGGGGGACGTTAGAGGCTCCAGCGGTCGGCCCTCGAACCGACCGAATCGCTGTGCTCGCGCAAACAATTCGACACACTCTCGCCGCGTCCAGGCACGTCTGGGAAGGAGCACTGGCGACGATGCTGGGGTTCCAAGTGGGGACGGCCCGCCCACACGTCGGCGGGCCCCCCATGCCATTCCTCCTAGCGCCAGCTCCGCCGGCCGCGGCGAGTGAGCCGGTACCGCGCTACCTTTCCGAGGTCCGCTGTGACGCCGCTAAGGAAGGCAAACGCGTCGGTCAGGTGGCGGATGTCGTCATCCTCAAATGGCCGAGGCCCAGTCGGCGGACCCGTAACCGCGCTGATCTGAAGCAATCGCTTGGTACGCAGCGTCAACAGTGCCTCGAGCTGGTGGTGCTACCTAGACCAGGCCGGGGAAGCAGTGGCAAAGAACAATCGCCAAGCCCTGACCCTGCACGGCGATGAGCATGTCAATGCCATTGGTGCTCACCGAGCGGTGAACGAGTTCGCACGCACTCTCAGTTGCCCGACCGTCATGAGTGGACGCTCCCGAAGTACATCAGTTCCCAAATGCCCGCGTCCCTGAAGTCTTCGACCTTCTCACCGACTACGAAGTGTTCGAGCCGGACGTCACCGGTGAACCGTAGATATGAGCCGTCGAACCGTGCGAGCTTCGCAAGAACGTGCTTGATGCCGGTGACCTTGTCGATGAGCTGCTGGTCGACGATGGTTTGCGCTCGGTTGAAACTCACGCGGTATTCGTCGCCGCCGTCGGTGTATTCGTAGACGACGGTGTTCGCGACGGGCTTGCCGCTCGCTTCGTCGACGAACTCGTCCTCGAGGTGGAAACGAACCTTCGCCACGTCGTCACCGACGATCGCTTCGCCCTTGGCGAGCAGGAAGACCGGAATCTCGGCACAGCCGTAGGCGCGTTCCGCCGTTATGTAGCTCGAGACGATGGAGTACGGGCCAGCTTGTGCGCGGCCCCAATACCAGTGGTTGAGGAGCTTCATCATGGGGGCGTCGCCCCAGTTGTGGTCGTGATAGCCAACGCCGCCGAGCTCTTCGGTGTCACCGTCGACGGTGAGCCGGACCGAGACCGTTCCTTGCGGCACGGATGGCAACCAGGCGAAGTAGTGCTCCTCGTGATCGCCGAAGAGCGTGTAACCGGTCGCCGGTCGCCATGCGGGCACCTGGCCGTTGAGGGTGGCATCGACCACGAGATCACCGCTCGAGACATGGATCTCGTAGGTGTGGAGATCGCCGCGGATGAAATTGTCGCCGAGGCTCACGTCGCAGCGATCCGTGGCCGCGTGAAATTGTGTCACCCCCGCCTTGACCACACGCGTCAGCGTGTCGTGGCCGGGACGGTCGAGCTGGATGCTGACGTACGGGTCGAGTGGATCACCGGGAGCGAGCGGGTTCTTGGTGTAGAACGCAACTACGAGCGACGAGCCGTCGTCGAGATGCGCGTCGAAGTACCACCACTCGTAGCTTCCGGGCTTGCCATCAGTGCGAATGCCGTCTTCCCACGGCGACACGGTGTGGTCGAGGCCGAGCCGTTGGTAGTCCTCGGGGGTGTCGGCTCGACGCGCGGTGAGTTTGTCGTTGTGGTGTCGCAATGATCATCCTTTCGTCGCGTCCGTCCCTCGTTAGGCCCGGACGTCAATGGTGCGTCAGGTGGATAGCAGGCTCTGCCATTCCGCAGGCCCCGAGCCGCGCGGGACCAGGATCGGATCCGGCCAGGCCGGCGGCGTGTGCGAGAAGCGCACGGGTGGGGCGAGCATGTGGACATCCCCTAGGGGGCTGGGTGCGTCATAGGGGACAGGCTCACGCAAGCTGTGTTCTTCGTCAGAGCCGGCGAGCGCGGGGTCGACGAAGCCGAGCGAGCCGCACCACATCGCCGTTCTTGTCAGGTTGACCGTGACGTGCCATGAACCGCCCTCGGTGGCGCGCTTGACCAGTGCGGCACTGGCGCCGACAGCTCCCATGAAGCCGGTCAAGTAGTCGTTGATGAGGAAGGTGGCGGGGAACCGGGGCTCGGCCGCGCTCCCCTCGATGGTCAAGAGTCCCGAGATGGCCGAGCCGTTCATGTCGAAACCGCCCCGTCTGGCCCACGGGCCGCTCGCCCCGTAGCAGTTGACCGAGACGTAGACGATGCCGGGGTGTCGATCTTCCAGCTCCTTGGGATCGAGTCCTTGCCGTTCGAGCGCGCCGAGTCGGTGATTGTTGACCACGACATCGGCATCGGCCAAGAGTGTCTCGGCCCGCTCCCTGCCGGTGGCACTGCCGAGGTCCAAGTAGGCACTCCGGGAGCCGACGTTGGCTTCGGCATAGATGTACTCGTGCTCGTAGTCGTTGGGACGGGTGGCGTGCAGCACCTCGGCTCCGTGCTCGGCCAGGGTCCTCCCGACGGCAGGCCCGGCGATGGCATGGGTGAACGACAGCACCCGAATGCCGTCGAAGGGTTGCGCCGCCGCTCCGAAGTCCCGCGCCGGAGCATCGCCGATGCGTTCGAGGCCGATGACCGGCTGGGTGGCGAGCAGCGCTCCCTGCTCGTGGGCCAGCCACTCGGCAGAGGTGCGCACGATGCAGATCGGCAGGCCCACGGCGTTCGCTTTCTCTTCGAGGTCGAAGGAGTCCCACGTGGCGATCGCTTCGGCGACCCTGGCGGTGTCGGGTGGGACGTTCAAGAAGCGGCACCACTCGGCGGCCATGTGCGGGTAGACGCCCGTGGCCATGACCCAGCGGCCATCAGCCGTGCGATACGGCGCCGCCAGGAACGGATTGTCGAGAATGAGCGGATGCGGGGCCGGCTCTCCGTTCAGCGTCGGGTGCCAGAAGGCGCCCGGGTTGATGGAGTGCACAGCTTGGCGCAAGTCGAGTGCGAGGTCTTGAGCCGGGCCACCTCGGTGTCGGTGAAACGTCACCGCCGCCACTGCTCCGGCCATGAGTGGCACGCCGATGCACGCGCCGAGTCGATGCCTCGACGGCAGAATCGGGTCCTCTCCAGCGAAAGAGACCGAACCTCCAGCTCCGGCCCGGGTCAAGTCGACCTCAGAAAGCAATTCGTCGACGGCGTTGACGGGATCGAAGTCGCCCGACGCTGACGCGTATCCAGCGCTCGCTATGTCCGTGTCGTGACCATCCGCTGGCGTACTCGAAGGCACCGTCATCGGGAAACACCTTCCTCAGGAGCGATGACCGAGTCCGTCGGGACCGAGAAGTGCCAAAGAAGTGCCGTCACTGCCCGGGGTCCGAGATTTGCGAAAGGACTCAAACCGGCGGCTTCGTCCGTCAGGGTCTGGATGTCGCTGCCTTCGGTCACGGCGACGATCATGCGGGCCAGCTTGTGCACCGGAAGCGTTGGAATGCGCTCTGCTTGCTCGAGTGCCTCGGTCACCAGAACCGCCAGCTCCGAACGGACGCGGAGCTCGTGCTCGACGAGGAGCTTCGCCACCTCGGGTTGCCGGATGGCGTGCAGGGAGAACTCGAACGAGACCAGCGTCCACACCTTGTCAATTTCGACTCGATTCGGAGCGCTCTCTTCCCAGCCGTCCCCGGTCTCGGGCAGGGCGCTTGCGGCCATGGCCCGACGGATCCACTCGGCCCGCCGTTCCCAGCTGCGATCGAGCAGGACGAGAAAGAGTGCGTCCTTGTTGGCGAAGTTGGAGTAGAAGGCGCCCTTGGTGAGCTCGGCTCGAGCGCAGATGTCCGGAATGGAAGTTGCGCCGTAGCCCTTTTCGGCGAAGAGCTCCATGGCCGCGTCGAGCAACGCGGTGATCGTGATCGGCCTGCGTTTCGTGATTCCTCGTGGCATGTGGTCACCTTATATCATTCTGATAGGTATTGGATACTGATATGGATTCTTTACTTGGCTGGGCTCGGGAGCTGGCCGGGCAAGACCTGCCAGTTCGGCACGCCCAGCCCGCTGGCCTGGTCGTAGCCAGTCGTGGCGTTGCAGCAGGTCACCAGCTTGAGCTGGTTGTCGCCTTGGGTGACGTCGTAGAAGCTGGCCGGGTCGTGCCGGTCGGCTTGGTAGAACCAACCGTTGGCCAGTCCGATGCGGGGCTGGTGGCGCGCACTCTGCTGGGCATCGACG
>Ga0187890_10002456_pt1 | contig 12920 bp, 12 predicted proteins | sample June2016WEW_21_1_FD_133005 | JGI IMG/M metagenome (GOLD analysis project Ga0187890, IMG submission 133005) | Peatland microbial communities from SPRUCE experiment site at the Marcell Experimental Forest, Minnesota, USA - June2016WEW_21_10 | ecosystem: Environmental > Terrestrial > Soil >... | reverse complement strand
GATAATTTTAAGGATAATGCAGTTTTTGTTATCACGGTTTATAATGGCTCATCCCTGATACAACAAATGCGTAATTTGCAGTGCAAGTTTATTTCTCCCTTTACTTATTTATTTTTAAAATATTCTGAAGTATTTCTACCTTACTTTAGTCTTGATTTCCCAGATATTATTTTTTCAGAATCAGATGAAATCAAAAAAGCATTAAATTTATGGGCGGACAACTACTCCAAGGCTGAATATATTGCACAGTTTCAATGGCGGATTTTAAGAGATTTCTGTGCAGCATGGAATAAATTACCAATGCATGAACTTTACTTTCCAAAAGATTTATGGACATCTAATAGTAAAGAAATTTTTATAGATTGCGGAGCCTTCAGGGGTGATACGATAAAAAAATTTATTTTTAATTATGATTCGGCTTTTTCTAAAATAATTGCGATTGAACCTGATCCTGAAAATTATCAATATTTAAATAATTATGTTTCTACATTACCAGAGAACATAAATAATAAAGTATTTACTTATCCGACAGCAGTTGGTGAAAAATCAGGTGACATTAGCTTTGACATTAGTGGAACTGTTGCTTCTGCAGTAAACTCTAGCAGTGATATAAAAATCAAATGTTCAACGCTAGATGCTCTTTGTGAAGGATTTGAACCTACATTTGTGAAAATGGATGTTGAAGGTGCGGAATTAGATATTCTTAAAGGAGCTCAAAAAATAATTAGTAAAGCAAGAACAATATGGGCCGTTTGCTTATATCACCGACAAACTGATCTTTGGCGCATACCTTTATACTTTAATAAATTATCTGATGAATATTTTTTTTATTTACGAAGATATGCAGAAGAATCCTGGGAGTTAATAATGTATGCGGTACCTAAAAATCGAGCCCAATAAAGGTATATGCAAAAATAATTAATGGATGATGATTATGAAAAAAATTTCTATCTTAACACCATGTTTTAACGAAGAAGATAATGTTGAAAACGTCTATAGGCAGGTTAACGAAGTGTTTAAAACCTTACCCGAATATAATTATGAGCATGTTTTTATTGATAATGCCTCTACTGATAGAACTGTAGATTTTTTAAAAAAAATTGCTAAAGATGACAAAAATGTCAAGATAATTGTTAATGTTCGTAATTTTGGACACATCCGTTCACCTTATTATGGCACTATGCAATGTAAAGGCGATGCTATTATTGGTATAGTGGCAGACTTACAAGATCCACCAGAAATGATTAAAGAATTTATTAAAAAATGGGAAGAGGGATATAAAATTGTCCTTGGCGTAAAAGCTAAAAGTAAAGAAAATAAATTAATGTTTTTAATCAGGCGGATATTTTATAATATAATACACAAAATATCCGATACAGAACAGATTAAAAATTTTCAAGGATTTGGGCTTTTTGATAAAGAATTTATTGATATCCTCCGTAAGCTCGACGAGCCGTACCCTTACTTCCGCGGACTGGTAAGCGAACTCGGGTTTCAAAGAATTGAAATACCTTACACTCAGCTCAGACGCGAAAAAGGTAAAACAAAAAATAATTTTTATACCTTATATGATACAGCAATGCTTGGCTTTGTTAATCATTCCAAAGTGCCGTTACGCCTTGCCAGTTTTATTGGATTTGCTATTTCTTTAATCAGCGTTTTAATAGCATTCGTTTATTTAATATACAAGCTTATTTTTTGGAATAGTTTTCAACTTGGAATGGCTCCTTTGGTAATCGGCATCTTTTTCTTGGGTGGTGTGCAATTGTTTTTCCTTGGAATAATAGGTGAATACATTGGCTCTATTTTTACTCAAGTAAAAAAACGACCTCTTGTTATTGAAAAGGAACGGATCAATTTCGATTAAAACAAACGGAGTCCCCTCTTGAAAATATCATTGAAGCATCTGTGGCAGATGCATCAGATAAAAATTCGTTTTTTCTTTATTGGCGTATGGAACACAATCTTCGGTTATTTAGCCTATGTTGGTCTTGATTACCTTTTTACGTTCGTTTTTCAAAAACGCTATTTAGCCTACATGACGGCTGCCGTTGTGGCGAATATTATAGGCACGATCAGCGCGTTTATCTTTCACAAATACATTACATTTAAATCAACTGTGACGGGGAAGGCCGTCATTATCGAGTTTTTTAAATTTTATTCGATGTATACTGTGACAAATATTCTCGGACTCGCGTTACTTCCTTTTTTTGTCGAGGTCATGAAGATAGACCCAAAAATTTCCGGTGCGCTGTTAATCCCGGTCACTGCGATCATTAGTTATTTCGGACACTCCAGGTTTTCATTTGTAAAACGATAAACTGTCGCTCCAAAAGACATCAGAAGCTGCTAAAGTTAAAGAATTCTGAAATGGCCATTCTGATTTTGAAAGATGTGAGGTTTCATTCTGAAGATACTCGTATTGTCCTGATTTCTTTGTTCTTGTAAACGTGCAGATATCTTTATTCTGTCATCCCATAATTAGAACTTTTATAACCTACAAAGCAGATTTAACTTGTTCTGCAGCACCGGATTTATGATTTTCTAAAAAAGAATTCAACGATTACAAAACCTTGATAAACTTTACGCCTGATTTGCTGTAGAAGAAAAGCTTGAATAATAAAATTTACTAAGTTATATTCTTCATGAAATAATTGATAATGTAAGTCTCCCCCGGCAGAAGCTGGGGGCATCTTTAATGTTACAAGCGAAAAGATGCTTGTGCCCTTTATGTGGCTCTATAAAATTCATGTTTAAATTGTAGGATAAATGTTTATTTCAATTACCTTTTAGTGGGAGGTGTTTATTAGATGTCTAAAAAATTTGTGTGCTTATTCATAGCAGTTTTTTTTATTATTAATAGCATAATATCTTTTGCAGAGGAAAAACCTTCCGACAGGGACAATTCTGAAAAGAGTATTGCTAATATTGATGTAGCTCCATTGCTATTGGTGGTAAGCCCTGACGGGAGGCACGTGGCATATGTGGCGCAGGCAGGAGATAAGCAACTTGTAGTCATTAATGGAAAAAGAGGAAAGCATTATGATGGTATAGGGCGCGCTATTGTTTTCAGTCCGGACAGCAGGCGAGTCGCTTATATTGCCATTATAGGGGAAAAGGGGGTTGTAGTCGTTGATGGAGAAGAGGAAAAACAATACGATAACCTTGGGTCTAAAATTATTTTCAGCCCCGATAGCAGACACGTGGCATATGCGGCACAGGCAGGAGATAAAGTGTTAGTAGTCGTTGATGGAAAAGAAGGAATGCGTTATGACGGTATTGGATCTGCCATTACTTTCAGTCCGGACAGCAAGCGATTCGTTTATGCTGCCGCGATAAAAAACAAGGGTTTTGTAGTCCTTGATGGAAAAGAGGAAAAACATTATGATCTTATCGGGTCTATTCTTGCTTTTAGTCCGGATGGCAAGCATATCGCTTATGATGCTGAGATAAAAAACAAGGGTCTTGTAGTCATCGATGGAAAAGAGGAAAAGCAATACGATGGTATTGTGTCTAATCTTATTTTCAGTCCGGATGGCAAGCATGTGGCGTATGTGGCCAAATCAGGAAATAAGTTTTTTGTAGTCGTTGATGGAAAAGAGGAAAAACAATACGATGGTATTTTGTCTAATCTTATTTTCAGTCTGGATGACAAGCATGTGGCGTATCTGGCCAAATCAGGAAATAAGCTTTTTGTAGTCGTTGATGGAAAAGAAGGAATACCTTATGATGCTATTGAGATAGGCTCTATTATTTTTAGCCCGGATGGCAAGAGTATAGCATATGGAGCTCAATCAGAGAATGATTGTTTCATAGTCGTTGATGGAAAAGAAGGGAAACATTATAATGGTCTCGGGTATCCTCTTGTTTTCAGTCCGGATAGTAAACGAGTGGCGTATGTGGCTCAATCGGGAAAAAAATGGTTTGTCGTCATTGATGGAAAAGAAGGAAAGCATTACGATGATATAGGAAAGAGCACTCTTATTTTCAGTCCGGACAGCAAGCGTGAGGCATACGGAGCCCAATCAGGAAATGAGCGATTTGCAGTAATTGATGGACGAGAGGGAAAGCATTATGACAGTATAGGATTTTCTCTTACTTTCAGTCCGGATAGTATGCATTTGGCGTATACAGCTAAATCAGGCAAAAAACAGTTTGTAGTCGTTGATAATAAAGAAGAAAAACATTATGATGAAGTTTTTGTAATTGGGAAAGAAAGTGTAATTTTTGACTCATTTGATAGCATCCATTACCTTGCTACCAGAGATAAAAATATCTATCTGGTTGAATTTAAATTAAAGGGTAATTAATATGTAAAAAAGGTGTTTTTATTATTCGTTCACATTCGTTTTTCAAAAACGTTGTTTATTCGCCCTGCGGTCTTTGCCGCCGGGCGAATAATTTATTTATCCCATACGAAGCTACCGTTGTGGTGGATATTGATGAATTGTCAGGCCAAAAGACATCAGAAGTTGCTAAAATTATAGGGCTCTGAAATTGAGTCATGTTTGTCCTGATTGGCAATGCTTCTTAATTTCCTTATATAGCGCCTCACTTATAATATTTTCTTACAACCGCGGTGATCACGCCGGCAATGCGCAAATCCGTTCGCGGGATGATCGGGGAATATTTGGAATTGGCCGCCTCGAGAGTCACCATTTTCCCTCTTCTGCGAAAATACTTCATCGTCCAGTTGCCATCCACCTCGGCTAAAATTATATCGCCGTTTTGGGGTTCCTTGTTTTTTTCAACAATTACCAGATCTTTTTCTCTGATCCCCGCTTCAATCATGGAATCGCCGGTAACGGAAAGTAAAAAAGATGTTTCCGGATTCCTGATCAAGTATTCGTCGAAGGAGATAATATCCCGCAGTTCTTCTTCAGCAGGGGAAGGGAATCCGGCGCAAACTTCTCCGGCAAGCTTTAATGCCCGCGGATTGCGCCTCAGGAATAAAAATCCCTTGGCATCTTTTTGCAAAATTCCGGCGGATAGTAATTTAGCCACCCAAAAATGAACGACACTCTTGGAACGTACCCCAATAATTTCAGCAATTTCAGAATATGTCGGCATTCTTCCTTGATCTCGGAAAAAAGCGGTGATTTTTTTTTCTACATCCTGTAAAGTTCGCTTGACTTTCATGAAAGACATGATATAGAACGATCGTTCTATTGTCAAGGCATTTTATTTATGCGACGCCGGTTCCCATATTTTTTATTTTAGTTTCGGAGGAATTTTGAACGAAAAAATGATAACATTTCTGGCAACAGGATTCGGCGCAGGACTTGCTCCTTTCGCTCCCGGAACGGCCGGCACACTGGTCGGTATTTTGATTTGCCTGCTTTTTCTGCCCTTCCCCTGGATTATCCGTTTACCTGCCGTGCTTGCTTTATTGGCTCTTTCTGTTTACGTCGCGCAGCAGGCGGAAAATATTTATCAGAAAAAAGATGACCAACGCATTGTTATTGATGAAATTATAGGATTTCAGATAACGATGCTGCCTGCGGAAATAAACATCCTTAATATTTGCGCAGGTTTTATTCTGTTTAGAATCTTTGATATTTTAAAACCTTTCCCTATTAAAAATCTACAAAGACTGCCCGGCGGATGGGGCATTGTGGCCGATGATGTTGTTGCGGGAATTTACGCTTCCTTGATACTGTTTTTGCTAATATTTTGGGGTGTGCTATGAAAATTGGTATCCTTACAATCGGAAATGAATTAATGAACGGACGCATAACCGACTTAAACGCTTCGTTTATCGCACGCGAAATTAATCAACATGGCTGGCAGATAGAAACAATAATATCCGTAGGAGACGACTTCGCATCCATTAAAAACCGTCTGGATTATCTTTTATCTTTGACAGATGCCATAATCTGCACAGGAGGACTGGGACCCACTGCCGACGATATTACCACCGCTGCCGTCGCCGAGGCTTTCGGACTGCCTTTATATACTGATGAAAATGTCTTAAATTTTATTAAAGATATATTTACCAAATTTAATTTGCGCTGGGTGGAAAATAACGCCAAACAGGCCATGTTCCCGCGCGGTGCGGAAATAATCCCCAACTCCAGAGGCACTGCGCCGGGCTTTTCTCTGCTCATTAATAAAAAACCGATTTTTGTCATTCCCGGAGTTCCTGCCGAAGCAAGAATGATGCTGACACTGGGAGTCATCCCCATCTTGCGGAGGTATTTCCCGCACAATGAGCAATACACCTCCAAGCAAACCATTAAAACATTCGGACTTTCAGAAGCCGCTGTTGATGACAGGCTGAAGGATATTGACTTTGATTCTCTTGGCGTGAGTGTCGGATTTTACCCTGTATTCCCTGAGAACCATATCGTTTTGATATCGCGCCGTAAAACGCTGGAAGAAGCTCAAAAAAATCTGCAAAAAGCGCAGGATGAGGTTTCGGCCCGCCTGCATGATTATATTTTTACCTGCGAAGAAAAAACGCTGGAAGAAGTTATTGCCGGTCTTCTAACAAAGAAAAAACTAACCATCGCGATAGCGGAATCCTGTACCGGCGGGCTGATTACGAATCGCCTTACTGATGTGTCCGGCAGTTCGGATTATCTCGAGCGGGGCATAGTGACTTACAGCAACGCGGCTAAAATAAGTATGCTGGGCGTGCCATCGGAAATAATAGAAAAACATGGAGCGGTAAGCCAGCAAACAGCGCTGTTAATGGCCGAAGGTGTACGTAAATTAGCGGGCACTGATTTAGGACTTTCCTCTACCGGAATTGCAGGTCCCTCCGGCGGAAGTAATGAAAAACCTGTTGGCACCGTTTATTTGGCTTTAAGTGATTCCAGTAGGACAATTTGCCGTCATCATACCTTCAGATGGGATCGTCAAAGAAATAAAGACATTTTCTCCGAGGCGGCGCTGTTTTTGCTGAAAAATTATTTACAGGGAAAAGTTTAATTCATGCCAAATTCCGAAAAAAATATCCGCGCCTTTTTGGCTATTGAACTGCCGGAAGATATCTTGCGGAAGATATCCGGCCTGCAGGAAAAATTAAAGCGTGAAATCAGCGGTCGAATCAGCTGGACCAGGCCCCACGGTCAGCACCTGACATTAAAATTTTGCGGTGATATTTCAGCGGAAGATGTAAAAAATATTTGCGCCGTCGTGCAAAAACACACAGCTTCGGAAGCATCTTTGAATCTGAAAATTGAAAAGCTGGGCGTTTTCCCGGCTGCCCGCAGGCCACGCGTTCTCTGGTGCGGCACGACAGGCGATGTGGAAAAATTATTTGCGCTTCAGAAAAAAATGGACGGCGATTTCGCGAAAATAGGTTTCCCAGCGGAAGACCGGCCTTTTCGGGCGCATCTGACTCTGGCGCGTATTAAAGATCCGCGCGAATTGACGGGAATCAGCGAAGCCCTCACGAAATATAGCTCGTTTACAGCCGGAGGATTTGTCTGCAGGAACTTAGCATTATTCCAGAGCAACCTCTCTGCGCAAGGCGCGATTTACACAAAGTTGGAAATGTTTTCTTTTTCCGGTTAATGAGATATGTAACAAAGATGGTTTAAAAACAACAAACAATTTACATCTAATGAGGAGGTAATTGATAAATGTGTGCTGATATGGATAGATCAAAGGCCGTTGATTTGGCGATTACGCAGATAGAAAGGCAGTTTGGCAAGGGATCAATTATGAGACTGGGCGGCTCGGAGCCAGTGGCTGATGTCCCGGCAATTTCCACAGGATCGCTTAGTCTGGATATAGCGCTGGGAACTTTTGGCGTTCCGCGCGGCAGAGTAGTGGAAATATACGGGCCGGAATCCGGCGGTAAAACCACGCTGGCTCTGCATATCGTTGCCGAAGCGCAAAAGAAAAACGGCATCGCGGCTTATATTGATGCGGAACACGCTCTGGACGTAACCTACGCGAAAAGAATAGGCGTGAATACCGATGATCTTCTTATTTCCCAGCCAGATACGGGAGAACAGGCCCTTGAAATCGCGGAAACGCTGGTGCGCAGCGGTGCGCTTGACGTTCTGGTGGTTGATTCGGTTGCCGCGCTGGTACCCAAAGCGGAACTCGAAGGCGAAATGGGCGACGCGCAGATGGGGTTACAGGCGCGTCTTATGTCGCAGGCGCTGCGCAAGCTCACCGGCAGCATCAGCAAATCCAAAACAACCGTAATTTTTATCAATCAATTGCGCATGAAAATCGGCGTCTTCTTCGGCAATCCCGAAACGACTACCGGCGGTAATGCGCTGAAATTCTATTCATCCCAACGCCTCGATATTCGCAAGATGACCTCCATCAAAAACGGTCAGGATGTAATCGGTTTCCGAACTAAAGTAAAAGTGGTTAAAAATAAACTGGCCCCTCCTTTCCGGGAGGCAGAATTTGATATTATTTTCGGCGAGGGAATTTCACGGGAAGGCGACGTGCTTGATCTGGCGGCGGGAAGCGGCATTATTGAAAAAAGCGGAGCTTGGTATTCTTATAAAGGCGACCGTATAGGACAAGGCAGGGATAATTCCAGAGTTTTCCTCAAAGAAAATCCCGATGTTATGGCACAGATCGAAAACGATGTCCGCGCCAAGCTGGGTATCGCGGCAAAAGAACAGGAAGAATAATTTGAAGGTCTTAGATCTGGCGGCTGCCAAGCAAAAGGCATTTCGCCTTTTGTCCATGCGGCCGCATTCGGAAAAAGAACTGGTAAAGAAACTGCTGGAAAAAGGTTTTACCGCGGTAGTCATTAAAGAAACACTGGAAAAACTTTACGATTTAAAGTATCTCAATGACGCGTCTTTTGCCGGTCAATGGGCGCGTAATCTTGTTGTTAATAAACTTTGGGGAAATAGAAAGATAATCGCCAGCTTGCGGGAGAAGGGTATCGCGGCGGAATTAATTGATTTATCCATAGAGCAGGCGCGCGAGGAATTGTCGGAAGAAGAGGCGATTGAGTTTTTAATCAAAAAAAAGGCTGCCCCAAAAAAGCTGCCTGCTTTTGATATCAAAGAAAAACGGAGAATATTTCAAAGCCTGACAGGAAGAGGCTTCCCGGCGGGATTAATTTTAAACAAACTTGGAAAGGCGGTCGAGGAAAATAGTAATGACGAAGACTGGGAATGAAATAAGGGAAAGCTTTTTAAAGTATTTCGAGGGTAAGGGACACACACTTGTGACGAGTTCATCACTCATTCCCAAAGATGACCCTACTCTGCTTTTCACCAATGCGGGCATGGTGCAATTCAAAAACTCGTTTCTTGGTCTTGAAAACAGAGGCTATACGCGGGCGGCATCATGCCAGAAATGCGCGCGAGCCGGCGGCAAGCACAACGACCTGGAAAATGTCGGCGTTACCGCCCGACATCATACTTTTTTCGAAATGCTCGGTAATTTTTCCTTCGGTGATTATTTTAAAGAGGAAGCCATCGCCTGGGCATGGGAATATTTAATTGACGTGGCAAAACTTCCCAAAGAAAAACTGTGGATCACCATTTTTCAAGACGACAATGAGGCGTTTGAGATATGGAATAAAAAAATGAAAGTGCCCCATGACCGAATTGTCCGAATGGGAGAAAAAAGCAATTTCTGGATGATGGGAGAAACCGGCCCCTGCGGCCCCTGCTCCGAAATCCTTTACGATCAGGGCAAAGACACCGGCTGCCGCCGTCCCCAATGTGACGTTCATTGCGACTGCGACCGCCATTTGGAAATCTGGAATCTTGTTTTTACTCAATTTGATCGCGACGAAAGCGGCAAATTAACACCGCTTCCAAAGCCCAACATTGATACCGGTATGGGGCTGGAACGTCTCACTGCTGTTATCCAGAGCAAAAAAAGCAATTACGATACCGACCTGTTCACTCCCATTATCCGCTTCGTGGAAAAAACAGCAGGCATTGCCTACGGCAAAAACGCGGATAACGATATTTCCATCAGAGTGATTGCCGATCATAGCCGAGCGATAACTTTTTTAATCGGCGATGGTATCACGCCCAGCAATGAAGGACGGGGCTACGTGCTGCGGCGCATATTGCGCCGCGCCGCGCGCCACGGGAAATTACTCGGCATTAACAAACCGTTTTTAAATCAGAGCGCTCAAGTCGTGATTGATATGATGAAGGGCGTTTATCCCGATCTGGCAGAAAAGGCCTCATTCATTACCAAAATGATTTTAAATGAAGAACAGCGTTTTATGGAAACGCTCGATGCCGGTCTGCGCATTCTGAATGAAGAAACGGCGGCTTTGAAAAAAGCGAAACAATCAATCCTTCCCGGAGCGCTTGTTTTTAAACTCTACGATACCTACGGATTCCCCGCCGATCTGACAGCGGATATTGTCCGGCATGACGGCTTTACTCTGGATAGCGATGGTTTTGAAGCCGAGATGGAGCAGCAGCGTGAAAGAGCCCGCGGCGCATGGAAAGGCAGCGGTGAAGAAGCAATTGCTGACTGTTACCTCAAAGCTTCGAGTATGGGCGTTATTAGCGAATTTTGCGGTTATGAAGGCACAAACAAAAGCGACGCAAAAGTCCTGGCAATCTTTGTGGATGGCAATCCGGCAGACAGCGTACGCGAAGGGCAAAAGGCGGAAATCGTTTTGGATACTACTCCATTTTACGGCGAATCCGGCGGACAGACAGGCGATACCGGATATCTGGAAGGTACCGGTTTTAACTTTAAGATAGAGGATACGAAAAGGCCCATCGATAAATTTATTGTGCACAAAGGAAGTGTCCTGAAAGGCGAGATCAAAGCCGGCGTAAAAGCACAATTAATTGTTGATGAAGAAAGACGAAAAGCCATCGCCGCCAATCATTCCGGCACACACATACTACAGGCCGCACTCAAAGCCGTTCTGGGCGATCATATCAAACAATCAGGATCGCTTGTTAATGCCCTGCGCCTGCGTTTTGACTTCACGCATTTCGCTAAAATAAGCGATGAAGAACTTAAGCGCGTAGAAACCATTGCCAACGACATGATCCGTAAAAATGTACCTGTAAAGACGGAGATCTACGCGCTGGAAGACGCGCTCAAGACAGGCGCCACGGCAGTGTTTGATGAAAAATACGGAGCGACCGTGCGCATCGTGAAGATGGGCGAGATGAGCATGGAGCTTTGCGGCGGAACGCATGTCAAACAGACCGGCGACATCGGCCTGCTGAAAGTTGTCCATGAATCCGCCATTGCCGCGGGCGTGCGCAGAATTGAAGCGGTAACCGGAAGGGAAGCGCTCACGCATGTCCAGAAGGCGGAAGAAGAATTGAAGAAGGCTGCCGGTTTATTTAAAGCCAATCCTCTGGAAGTTTTTGACCGCACTGAAAACATTCTGAAGCAGACCCGTGAGCTGGAAAAAGAAATCGAAACCCTCAAAGGGAAACTCGCGGCCAGGGATTCCGGCGACCTGATGAATCAGGCGCACGTAATTGGCGGAGTGAAAGTGCTTGCGGCTCAAGTGAGCATTGCCGATGTCAAAACACTGCGCGATTTCGGCGACAAACTGCGCGACAAGCTCGAATCCGGCATTATCCTTCTAGGCAGCAAAGCCGGTGAAAAAGCAATGCTCCTGTGTATGGTGACCAAAGATCTGGCAGCAAAATACCATGCAGGAAACATTATCAAGGAACTCGCTCCTCTAATTGGCGGCAGCGGGGGCGGTCGTCCCGATATGGCCCAGGCAGGCGGCACTCAGCCGGAGAATTTGAGCGAAGCGATTGCTTATTTTGAAAAATTGATGGCGAAGTAGAACAAATGCGAATATTCCTTTTATCATTCCCGACTAAAAGCCGGACAAAGATCCGGCAAGCCGGAATCCAGTGCTTTTCTGCCGGGCTCTACTTTGGCTATCGAATTTGTAAATAAACGTCAAATTAAGTACGATGTCATCAATATGCTTATATCTGTAATTCTTGCCCATCCTGATCCCGCAAGCTTCAACCACGCCATCGCGCAAACGGCGGTTGAGGCGCTAAAAGCAAACGGGCATACCGTTTTTTTTCATGACCTCTATCGGGAAAAATTCGATCCGCTTTTGAACTCCGAAGAAATATCCAAAGATGCCATGTTGCCTTCTACCATCAAACAACATTGTGAAGAAATCGCGGCGGCGGACGGCATCGTTATTGTTCATGCCAATTGGTGGGGACAGCCTCCAGCCATCCTAAAAGGCTGGGTGGATCGCGTGATTCGGCCAGGCGTCGCCTACGAGTTTCTGGAAATGATTCAGGAGAAGGGATTCCAAGGGGCTTGCTCAAAGAGCAGGGGCAGCGCTTGTTTTCAACACATCCAACACTCAATCCCAAAGAGAAAAGAATGTTTTTGGCGATCCACTGGAGACGATCTGGAAAAATTGCATCTTCGGCCTCTGCGGCGTCACTAACTTCCACCGACGGATGTTCCATGTGGTTGTTACCAGCACAATGACCCAGCGCAAGAATTGGCTTGACTCTGTAAGACATGATATTGATATACTCTTTCCTTAAAAACAAGCTTTCAGATAGAGTTTTCATCAACTTTCAAGGGAGCATAATTTATGGAATCAAAACTCAACATTACATTTGACGGGAACAAAAAAGTATCCGCGCATTTCCGGGAATTTACCGTTCATACGGATCAGCCGGATGTGCACGGCGGAGAGAATACCGCGCCGTCGCCTTTTGAACTCTTTTTGGCCTCCATCGGCACCTGCGCCGGATTTTATGTGGCATCCTTCTGTCAATCACGCTCCATCCCTACCGGTAATTTAAGTATTGTTCAAACGATCTTTCGTAATGATGAAACGCACATGGTGGATAAAATCACGCTTGATATTATACTGCCGCCTGATTTTCCGGAAAAGTATAAAGCCGCCGTGATTAAAGCTGCTGATACATGTACGGTGAAAAAGCATCTTGACTCGCCGCCGAAAATCACAGTGGAAACAAAGACTCGTTGAAGGT
>Ga0187890_10002453_pt1 | contig 12927 bp, 14 predicted proteins | sample June2016WEW_21_1_FD_133005 | JGI IMG/M metagenome (GOLD analysis project Ga0187890, IMG submission 133005) | Peatland microbial communities from SPRUCE experiment site at the Marcell Experimental Forest, Minnesota, USA - June2016WEW_21_10 | ecosystem: Environmental > Terrestrial > Soil >... | reverse complement strand
GAGAATTACTTGCGCGATTCGCTGAAGCACAGGATCAACTAGAGCTGGTCCTTGGCCGAATCCTCGACAACGCTATTTGGTACCACCGTGGCTCGAAAGAAAAGACGTATTCCAGTGCTGCCTTGAGCTCCCTGGCCTCTGACATTGCCGATAAACGTTTTTCTCAATCGCCCATAATTGCGAATGAGCTCCTGAACCGCCTGAAGCCGTCAAGCAATGCACGCGGAGCACAGAAGGTGCTTCTTCAGAGGATGGTTTTAAACGAGGACACCGAACGGCTTGGCATTGACGGTTTTCCTGCCGAAGGAGGGCTATTTGCATCGATGCTCGACGCCACGGGCCTCCACCAAAAGACCAACGATGGTTGGCGCTTTGTGGCGCCTCGCACTGGTGGCAATGATCCAGCAAACCTTTTGCCCTTGTGGACGGAGGCGGATAAATTTCTGCAAAAAGGAACAGGTCGTGTAGTTAGCCTAGAGGAATTGTTCGATGTTTGGCGTGCGCGTCCTTATGGCGTCAAGGATGGATTGCTTCCTGTTCTTGCTGTTGCCTATATCTTATCGCGTCGAGAAAACATCGCGTTTTATCGCGAGAGCGTTTTTCAAGCCCGCTTCACAGATTTGGACGTGGATTACCTTGCCAACGATCCGCGCGACATTCAGTTGCGCTGGCTTGATATTAATGGGCCGAGCCAGCGTCTGCTACTTGGTATGAGTGAAATCGCTCAAGAGTCTGATTCTAGTAAGTGTCGCACCACTCTTAAACCGATCGAAATCGCACGCGCGCTAGTCGCTACATACGAAGAGCTCGAACCCTGGACTAAGCGAACCATGCGGTTGAGCGTCGAAGCGGTTCGCATCCGCAATGTGTTTAAGCGCGCCATCGATCCAAATCGATTACTGTTCGACGATCTGCCAGGACTTGTGGGCATTAATACAGACTTAGCCAGCGAAGAAGGCGTCTCAGAGGCAGTTGCTCTCGTACGCAACGGGCTACGTGAGCTGCGTGATCGTTATCGAATTATGCTCGACGACCTCCGAAAACTACTGTTCAAGGAACTTCAGGTTATCGACTCGTCATTAGCCTCAATGGCAATTCTCCGTAAGCGAGCTGAAAATGTGCTTCAGGTGTCTGGTGATTTCCGCCTTAACGCATTTATCGGGCGGCTTACACAGTTCCAGGGAACCGACTCCGACATCGAGGGGTTGGCAAGTTTAGCGGCAAATAAGCCATCGCACGATTGGACAGACCCGGATCTCAACCAAGCCACACTAGAACTTGCTAGCTTCGCGCAACAGTTCATTCGGGTTGAAGCATTTGCGCGAGTCAAAGGTCGTGGTGACAAACGTCATGCAATGGCGGTCGTGGTCGGGATGGACGGCCAACCCACTCCAATATCGCACGAGTTTTCCGTTACTGATTCAGATCAAAGCGCAATTGAAGAACTTATCCATCGTGTCGAGGTAACGCTTGCTCAGGCGGACCAGCAGCAAAAAAACGTTATTCTAGCTGCGCTCGCGGAGCTTAGCGCCCGGTACATGCGCCGCTCCGGAGATGCTGCCACAAAGCGACGTAAGGTTGTCGGTCCATGACCAGCATCAAACACGTCTTGGGACTTTCCGGGGGCCGGGACAGCGCAGCTCTTGCTGTCTACATGCGCCAACACCATCCGGAGCTTTCGATCGATTATTTCTTCACCGACACGGGCAAAGAACTGCCTGAAGTTTATGAATTCCTTGGCAGGCTAGAAGGCTTTTTGGGCAAGCCCATTCTTCGTCTCAACTCGGATCGAGATTTCGATTTTTGGCTAAAACGGTACAATAACTTTTTGCCGTCACCGCAAACGCGTTGGTGCACCCGACAACTGAAACTAAGACCGTTTGAGGTTTGGTTACGCCCTCTGCTCGAAGCCGGCACTGCGGTTATTAGCTATGTCGCCATTCGAGCCGATGAGGAATATCGAGAAGGCTACTCCTCTACGCACAAAAATTTGACAACCCAACTACCTTTCAAAGACGCAGGTGTTGATAAAGCCGGGGTCTTAGAAATTCTCGAAAGCTCCGGCTTGGGACTGCCAAAATATTATGCCTGGCGGAGCCGAAGCGGTTGTACCTTCTGTTTCTTCCAGCAGAAGATTGAATGGGTTCGTCTCATGGAACAACACCCTGAGGCATTTGAAGAAGCGAAGAGTTATGAGAAGAGCGCCGTTAGCAACGGCTCGCCCTTCACTTGGACAGAACGGGAGTCTTTAGAGCAACTCTCGAGACCAGAGCGTATTGCAGAAATCAAAGCTGAACATGAGCGGCGAGTGGCTCGTCGAAAGGCAAAAATCCAGCCCAATCCCTTAAAAGGCCAGTTGGACCCGCTTGATAATGATGAAATCTATGGACAGCAAAAAGTATGCCTCGCTTGTCATAAGTAGCGATTGCAGGTTATTCACCGCCAATTCCACCAGATTCCGCGTTAGCAGCTTAAAGCACATTTCGACGTCGACAAGGCAGATTACGGCGGAGCCAAGAAGCCCTTATCAACATCTGCAGGCGATTTAGCGAGCGCTTCTATCAGTTCATCGAAGGTTAGAGACTTCTGTTTGAGAAGCGCTTCTAAGCGCTCTTCCACAGTTCCTCGGCATGCGAACATTTCTACGTGAACCACACGAGATTGACCGATCCGCACTACACGATCGCGCGCCTGGATATTGGCCGACGGATTCCACCAACGATTGATAAATATCACATGGTTCGCCTCTGTGATCGTTAAGCCCTCAGATGCCACTCTTGTCGACGCGAGGAGTGCCGTACAGCCTTCAATCGTCTTAAAGTTTTGTAGAGCTAATGCACGCTCATCAAGTGTCATTTCGCCGATTAAAAGTGAATATCCGATACTCGGCACTTCTTCTGTTAGACGACGTTGTAGCGCGCGCAACGGTTCGAGGATGTAAGAGAAAACAACCGCCTTTTCTCCCGCCGTCGCAATGTCAGTAAGTATCTCAACAATTCGGTCTAGTTTTGAGCTTGCTCCACTGTCGGGATCGATATCGCAAATCGTACGAAGTTTATTGAAGAGGGGAAGAAATCCGGCGCCTGCTTTGGATTGCGGGTATTCTAGGATAGCAGTTCGATATGCGGTGCGTTGCTGCGGCGTGAGTTCCAGCACTTCAATATCCTCCACGACAGGCGGGAGCTCATCTAGTAACTCGTCTTTTCGGCGACGAAGCATGTATGGACGAAGTCGTGCACGCAATGATGTGGGATGTAACGATTTATCATCAGGAGAGAATTGCGCAGGATTAAGCAGCGACATTAGAACAGCCAAATCTTCAGCGTCTCGTTCGATTGGTGTCCCCGTCAGTGCCCAGAATCTTCGAACGTTTAGGCTACGGAAACCCTGCGTTGACTGCGATTCATTCTTCCGAAGCCGATGTGCTTCGTCTGCTATGACAAGATCCGGCGGATTACGTATTAGAGCTTCTGCAGGTTCACGAAGTTGTTCGTAGCTTGTTAAGAGCAGATGGGCGCGGCGAACTAATCGTTGCCATTGATCTTCCCGATCGGCCCCGATTGGCAGGGCGGTCGCGATGGTGAGCTCAGGCGCCCAATGTTTAGCTTCTGCTGCCCAATTCGCGACAAGAGTTCTTGGGGCGACTACCAAAGCCCAAGAGAGCGCACCATTTCGAAAAAGTCGGCGCGATGCACTAAGTGCCTGGGCAGTCTTCCCAAGTCCCATATCATCGGCCAGCAGGGCTCGATCATGAGATAGTAACCACGCGACGCCCCGTCGCTGATAGCCGTACAGCTTGTACTCGATCCTACAGGGAAGTAGCAGTGGGATGATTTGTTCCGCCGCGGGATGCGGCGCGTCAATCGGTTCTGGCTCAAAAGGAATTTCAAGCTGAACAGAACTACCATCGCCCAGTACAAATATAAGAGCCGCATCAAGCTCGCAAAGACGCCTCACCGCCAATCGAAGCCGACGATTGCCTTCTGGCGCGCGTGAACACCGAGAGAGCTCCAGCATCCATGTGCTTGGTGTTCTACTAAGAACAGCCATCACCAGCATTTGACCGTGATTCGTGTCGACCGCGGCCACACAGGTAGTCGGAATGCTTGAGCTCTCCGCCGACGGCGTCATCTACGCATATTTTTCTGAATTTCTTGCCACAACTCTTTAATTTCGGATTCGGCGAGAGCCGGTAGCAGCATCTTCGACCACTCAGTGCGCAGCCGTTCTATCTCGTCGGTTGCTAGTTCATCTAGGCCAAGCTGCCACTTAACAATCCTTGTTGCCATATTCTGCGCTGGTGTCCGGTCCTCACTGCGAATCCTCCAACTTTGGGAGTCGGCGCTATCCGGAATCAGCAGAAGATTACGCCACGGCGGCCGATGAAAATCCCAGGTGACTGCTTTCAGCGGTTTAAGGGCCAATTTCACTGACTCCGGCGTTGGCTTTTCCGGATTGTTTTGCCGAATATTCAATAAATCCCTTGCAACTTCCGCAAGTATTTCCTGTCCGATCGGCCAGAATAAAATGTTGTCCTGCGTGGTACCATCTCCTGACGGAGCCGAGTGATTCCGCATTTTTGTTGGCGCTTCTTTCAGTACCGGGAGCTCTTCAAGCAGGCCATCCCAGTACATTCGAATCTCCTCAAAAAGAGAATCAATAACCTCGTCGTCGGGTCGAAAACGACGAAACTCCTTAAAGTCATCTTCCTCAACATTCCAGCCCTTATTCTTTCGCGCCTTGGTCGTAAGAAGGCTGATGTTCATTTCGTAAAATGTCTCAAGGCTTGTAAAATAGGATTCCGTAGCCCTAAGATTCTTGCCCTTTTCGGTCTTTATTCTGGCTGATTCTCGTTGCCGACCTGAATATCTGAAAAACTCATGTTCAGTAATCAGTCTACGCGTAACTATGGCAAACGCATCATCCTCATCCATGATAATATTGGTCACTTGATCCATGGGCTTGGCATATCGGTTGAGATTGCCAAAAAGGCGACGATAACGTTTGAGGAATTCTTCGTGTCCCTCCGCCTCGGACGGAACGACAACAATCACGCTTACTTCTTCGTCCCTGAATTTGGGTGGTGCGTCTGCATACACATCACTGTTTGGGTCAACTAAGGCCTTGATAGCCGCAAGACGGTGTTGGCCATCCAGAGCATAATAATCTTGAGTACCGTCGAACGAGAGGACACCAAACGTTTGATTGAGCCGAGTGTCATCTCGAAAAAGCGCAAAACGCTCATCGTCTTCTATCGTAACTGGATACCATTTTGGGTTGCCCTGCAAAGCAGCAACAACGAGCGAGGAAAAAAATCTATCCTGCTGCCGAATCAAATACGTTATAATGTCCTTTTTCACACGCGATTCATTCAGGACGCGCTGGATCGCCTCATCTAGTGTTCTATCATCGTTGACATCGGCAGCAAATTTCACATTGTCAGCAAGCTCACGCATCGACATTTTGACAACGTAGTAGTTCCATCTGCCCATTCTTCCCCGAATTGCAGGATAAATATTCATGTTCGAGTCCCTCCATTTAGCCGGCTGGTACGGGCTGACCGACTTTAGCTTTTACATTTATCGCGTTTGCTGACGGGCCAAGGGTTTCGAGTAGGAGCTGTTCGACATTATCAAGGTCCTGTATGTTAAGCTCTGTGAACCAAAAGTGCAGTCTGCGAAAAGTTAGCTTTGCAACTTGAACATTCCGATATCCGGCTAGGTGGTTTCTAAACCGCGTGCGCATATTCTTTGACTGACCAACATAGATAGCATTGTAAAGTAGCTCCATAACCTTTCCAGATAAGGGGACGTCCTGTGCTCTTGCGCAGATAAGGTATACGCCTGGGCTAGAGGGTACTTGGGATATATACAGTTCTTCAAGGTAGACGCGCTTCCATTCACGCGCATCCACCATCTGCTTAAGTCTGCCCCACGACGCGGAGTCGAGGTTCCAGCCGTACCTCACGTGCCTTATCTCTCTTTCACATCGTACGTGGCAGTTCGTTCAGGGCCTTGTTTGCGAAAGGATACAGGACGACCTATCAGCGTGCCGTACTTGACGCGAATTTTCTCAAGCGGTTGAGCTAAGGAGCTTGCTCCAACGAGTAAGTATTCTGCGTAAGGAGCATTTTTTCGACGCACAATAACTGCAGGAGCAAATCCTCTAGCGGTCGGCACTACAAATGGGTTTGACTTGATCGTTACATGAACCCATGTTTCGCTTACTTGTAAGCGCGGCGCTGCAGTATCGAACCGTTCGCGTTCTTCTATTCGAGTTGTCGGCTCGCTTCCAGAGCTGATTCGCGTTCGAAGTTCGAGTTCTTTCACGGGGCTAAGTCCAAACACTATTATTACAGGTATTTCGTGATTCTCCTTGAAATGGAACGCTGCCTCTAGGCGCTTCGCGCCATCGATCACGACGGCCCGATCGAACACTTCCATCAATTGTTCTCGAAGGTGCCAATTATTACGTGCACTGAGAAGTATCGGGGGAAAAAATCGCGGTACCCCTAGCTCAAGGTCAGGTACAAGATGCCGATCCCATTTCGGCTCCGTCATTTGGTGCAATTTTGTCCCATCAACCTTGCGTTGAACCGGGACCGTCACGCAGTTGGCGAGTTTCCCCAAAGGGAATGCGGCGATTACGCTCGTAGCCCCCGTAACGATTGAATCGTCGCACCTAGCCACATCAAACGATAGGCTCGGCAACGCGCTCGATTTACCTCGGAGCGTCTTTTCCATTGGCCATTAGTTCGATTTGAAATATGCGCGGCCGGACGGCCCCCCTCCCGGCCAACTGCATTCTACCGAGGTTTCGGACCCACCGATAGGGCCTAATACCACATTTTGGATTATACAAACGCGGTCGTAATTCACCTTGGCGAAGAAAGAGAGTTACCCGTTATTCCTTGAAAGCAAAAATAGCGTTTTTTAAAAAGGCGTTCAACTTTCCCGAAGTCCAGCATTTTCGTGGCAACCAACTTGTGAATTTTGTGCTGCGCCATTAAAATCTAACGCCTAGGTGGCGAAGCGATAGAGATGCTGAAATGTTGATGTTTGTGTTAGTTCTCAGCTGCATCTTCGCTGTCACTTGGCTTTGGTTGCGATCGAAAGCATCACCTCCGTCCCGTACTAGCTCGAATTTGACAACTCCTCAGTCGACCGTCCACATTAGTTCGCGTGTGCAGACTTCGCGGAAAGCTAGAGCAGCTCGTCATCGCCCTGTCTCAAGATTGGCAAGAACTCACATCAGTCTCATAAATGAGGCGATCGCGTCTAAAAAAAATGTTAGCTTTCGGTACAAGAAGAAAGACGGTTCGATAACTGAACGAACTGTGACACCCCGCAAGGTACGGAGGTTGTCGACCTCAGAAATGCGGAGCATTAAGGGTTTCGACGCACCGATCTATGGGGAAGGCCCATTGTGCATGTTTGGTCACTGTCATTTGCGGAATGCAGCGCGCACATTTTCGCTCGAGCGAATTCAAAACCTTCGGCTTGAATAGCATCGGTACAAACGGACTGTTTTACGCGTTGCCCACGCGGCCGCGCCCGCGGGCCTTATTCCCCGCGAGTTAAGATTCTCACCGCGTGCGGTTTCAGGGTCGAGGCGGCTGGCTCCTACCGCACACGCCGACGCGGCGGCTTCTCTTCCTCGAAGAAGAGTCTAACGTTCACCCCGAGAGCTTTGGCGATGTGCCACAGCGTCACGATGGTTGGATTCCGCTGGCCCAATTCCAAGCCGCTGACGTAGGCGCGATCCACACCCATGCGCTCAGCAAGCTCGGCTTGCGACAGCCCGGCCGCTGTCCGTAGCCGCTTCACATTCCGCCCGACCAAGCGCCGCACGTCGTCTGACATGGACGTAATCGGACAGGATGTGCAATAAATTGCAACGCATTATAATGCACGGGCAGTGTCGTACTAACCACGGAACTAAGCATGAATCGGTCGAGCAGGGATTATGATTGCCATGAAAATTTTAACGCGAAGGCGGCAATGAGGTTGTGGTCCGCATGCGGCTGATGTTCCCGGAAATGATGAAGACTTTCTCGGCGGCGTTCGTTGTTCTATTGGCAGTAGCCTACGCGGGTGTTGTAAACGCACAATCCGTATGGGCGCCTTCGTTCGCGACGGACGCTATTGTCAGCTTTCAGCTACGCCAGCTTGGCGCCAAAACACCTCAAACCAGTTATGCAATTTGGATCGCTGGCGAAATCATGCCTGACACTCCGAGTAAGGTTTCAAGTGCCATCACCAAGCTCAAGGAGATGGGCCGGATCGCGGTTCCTCAGATGGTTACATCTGAACCGGAATTTGAAGTGAAACTTAATAGCGAAGGCGGGAGTGTCGATGCGGCGATAGAGATTGGCAGAATGTTGCGTGAGCTAGATGCAATCATCGTAGTGGAAAAAGACGGTCAATGCTTGAGTTCCTGCGTCCTTATCCTCGCGGGCGGAACCACCCGAGGGATGTACGGACGCATCGGCATCCATCGTCCCTATTTTGAAACACCGAACAAGTCTCCGACCAGCGCAGAAGTGTCGGCGGCGATGGCACGTGTACGTGCAAAGATCGCCTCATATTTATCAGGTATGAATGTAGATCGAACACTAGCCGACGATATGATAAAGACCCCGCCCGAAAAAATCCACTTCCTCACTCCCAACGACTTGAACCATTATGGTTTGCTTGGACGCGATCCTGTCAGCGAAGAGACCGCTTCACTCAGGGAGGCTTCGAAGTATGGACTTTCGAGAGCTGAGCATATCAAGCGAAGGGATAAAGCACGGGAGGTTTGCGACCCATTGATGCACCTACCCCCATGGGACGCTTATGATATCTGCAAGGACCAGGTTCTCAGTGGCAAGCGATGAGCCATGTGAGCGGCTGATCAGAGACCGTAAGTCCCGCTGACTCGTTTCCGCCATATTTTGGTTGGAATTTTTGCAAGATTTTTATTTGCGGATTTTTCTGGGCAAGACTTGGCGGTGAGAGAAAATCTCGGCAGGAGTCCCGCCTGAATACGCGGTGGCGCCGGTGGCAGACGGCTCCCCTTGGGCAAAAAAGTGGGGCGTCCTTGGATGCTCTCGCCATCGGCCTGTAAGGCGCGCTGGTAAGTCCGAATGCGGCGCCGGTATTCACCGAGAGCCGCCGCGCCTCGTCCCTGGGTAGCAGTTGTCAACGCGCCACGCCTAGGCTTCGCTAGTAAACGCCTCGCCCTGCCCATTGCCGAGCCTGCGGATTCGTGAACTTCGCCAAGTTGCCGGAGCTACTGCGACGGCCGACCTCATCCAAGTAAGTTCCCTTGGCATCGCGCTGCGACGCAGCGATATGTCCGAAGTTGGGGCTAGATCGGAAGTACCTGGTGCACGCTCGATTTGACGTGATTGACCCACACCGTTCGTTTGCTGCGAGACTTCGGTGGAGTGCAACACGTGAAGACATCCCGATTTGCAGCCTCCTCGCAAGACCAGCAGGTCACTTTACATCGCCGCAGCCGAGACGTCGCGACAGTGAGGGCTGCGGTTAAATTGGGCGCGCGGCCGATCTTCGTCAGCCGCGTGCGAGAGGCCCTCTAACTCTGTATGTGATAAAGGACATTATCACATATTGAGGCACCGGGAATTGGGCGGGCCTGGCCGCGCCGGATGGGCGCGTTGCTTCGATCATTGTCGTTTGTGGCCGCGGTCGCTGGCGCCCTTCTCGGCCGACTTCTTCTCCTTGGAGCGGCCGCCTTTGCCCTTATTGCGCCGGACGTAGCGCTTGTCGTCTGCGGGTTCGATCGGGTTGTGCGGGATCGAAAAGTCTTCCTGCTGCAGAGCCTGATCAACCAAGGATTCGAAGGACGGGTCCCGCAGGCCGATCCGCCGCCGCGACGGCCGCCACAGATCCTGGTCGCGCCGCCTGACGACCTCGAAAGTCCGAAAGGCAAGCCTGGCCTTCCGCGAGACGACCTCGGTCGCGATGTTGCCCAAAGCCTCGGCCACCTGCTCGGGTGAGACCTGCGATTGCGCCCCCACGATCACCTCCCGCAGTTTCACCTCCTCGCTGCCGCCGAAGTCGAAGAAGTACAGGCCTGACTCCTCATCCATGTCGTTCAGCCGCACAAACAGCCGGTGCTCCTGTTCGTATTTCCAATGCTCAAACTTGATGGTGAGCAGATCGAGCATGTGTTCGATCGCCGCTTCGCCCATGGCCTTCATCACTCGGACGTTCGGCGGAATCCGGCTCTCGACGTAGCGTACCTTTCTCATCTCTGCGGATGGCGCCACGTCGAAGCCGAGACAGATCCCGCGGTGCCCCTCTGCGTAATGGCTCCACTGCACGGGGTTGCGCCAATTCTCGCTGAAGCATAGCAGGCCCATGTACTCGGAGAGGGCGCGCTTTACGTACTGGTAGCGCGCGCGCGTCTTCGGGTTCCTCGACGCGACCTGCAGGAATTCAAATGGATCGTTGAGTTCGGATATACGCGCGAGCTTAAGCCGCCGGCGCCGTATGGCCTCCAGCCCGTGCACCGCCTTAGTGAAGTGGTAGACGCGCATATGCGAAGCCGGATTCTGCCCCTGTATTCTGCACCTGAAAAGGCTTTCTTTATCAAGGGGCTTTCCACAGATAACCCGCCATTGCTGATGATCGACATGCGTTGTGCCAGCATGGGCGAACGGCGTTTCGTGGCGGTCAATATGCGCCTCTTCGCCGATCTAGGCGGGGAAACACCTGTTTACACGGTAATTGCAGGGTCTTTCACAGATTAAGCCCCAAGCCCGGCTCCGTTAACGAGAGCGCGGCCCTGGAGGGGAGACGCAACGCAACTTAAGTGAATTGTAGACCTGACACTGCGCCGTCTCGTGCGACAAGAGCAATTTGAATGCCTAATTTGCGAGTGTGCGGATAGTCCCGATGCCTGTTGAAATTGGTGCGGCAGGCGCCGTCGGAAGAATATTCGCGGGACTCCAAATCCATTAGCGGGGCCTCGGGCGGATAGTACGGCTCTCCTTGGGCGATTTACTAGCGGCCTTTTTGTGCTACGCGCCTGAGCGCGCGAGTGATGCTTCAGGCCATCCAACAAACCCCATCGCATCGGAGCCAACGAACCCTTTGAAATCATTGGGTCGGGAAAACGGCTATTTGCTCATCCAAGAGACAACTGTTTGTCGGATGACCATATAATAGAGGTGAGCCAGCAAACCGGAGTGTCACCATGAGCAAACCGAAAAGAGCGGCGCTCTATGTCCGCGTTAGCACCGATTGCCAGACCGTCGAGAACCAGATCGCCAAGCTCACCAAAGTCGCCAATGCGCGTGGCTGGCAGATCGTCGCCACATTCAACGACGCTGGCATTTCAGGATCGAAGGGGCGCAAGGATAGGCCCGGACTCGACGACATGCTCAAGCAGGCACAGCGCGGAGCGTTCGATGTCGTGATGGCGTGGTCAATTGACCGGGTGGGCCGATCATTGATCGACCTGCTCGGCACCATCCAGCATCTGGAAGCCTGCAACGTCGATCTGTACCTCGACCAGCAGGCCATCGACACCACTACGCCGACTGGCAAATTGATGTTCCAGGTAACCGGCGCGTTTGCCGAATTCGAGCGGTCCATGATCTGCGAACGTGTCTATGCGGGCCTCAAGCGCGCTGTGGCCAATGGCAAGGTCCTCGGCCGGAGGCCAATCGAGACTGATCCAGACGGCGCTGCCAAAGCCAGACGCGCTCGCAAGCTGCTTGCCGCTGGCACCGGCATCAACAAGGTTGCTCGGCTTGCAGGACTCAGTAACGGCACTGTGGCGAGGATCAAGACGGAGATGGCGGCTACATAGCGGGCAGAGCCAAAACGCACCAGCGAGCTCGCCTCAGTCAGCGCGGACCCATTGGCGGGACGAGTCGCCGGCGCTCTCTGGCGACAACGTCCTGAGCATTGATGACCAGCGGCTTGCGATGCTGCTTTATGAACTCCCCGAGCTCAACTATCTGCGCCACAAAAAGCTTCGTAAGCTCAGCCCGATCTTCCTCGGCCATTCCGTAGCCCTGTTCGTCAAGCATTGCGTCAACGACGGCTGCCGGTGTCTCACAGTCCTCGAAGGCGCCAACGCCTCCAATTTCATGCCTCTGCACGGTAATGCCGGAAATCTTACCCTTGGCCTCAATAGCCCTTACGGCGGCGCTCAGTTGCTCTAAGGAAACGGCTTGTTTTCGAGCCTCTTCTAGCTCTCCGAGTAGGCTTTGGATTGTGACCTCTGAGGCCTTTGCTGCGGCGGCTTGTAGCTCTGCTAACCGGGCTTGTATGTCGTCATTTGTCATCAGTCTTGCCGCGTTTTGACGACAGGCCTTGTATCCGGCCAATTCGTAGGCTTCGCTGGCACTTTTGCCCTCGCTGAGCGCAAGCGCGAATTTTTCGTGTCGCGGGTTTGTTAAAATTGGCATGGCGATCAGCTTTCCTCGGGGAATCATAAAGGTCGAGGAATCGGCACTCAAGTCGCTTTGCTAATCGGTGAGGGCGCTGCTGCTGGCAGATCAGGCGTTGACTGCCAGAGATATTGCCTGGCGGTTTGTCGCCTGCATGGAAGCGCTGCCACCCGATCAGGCGCAACCGTTATGGCGTGAAGCCTATGAGCGGGCCGCCCAGGCCCCACCGCCGCCGAATTGAACGAAAACAGAACGCTTGCTACCCAAATCGCTACCCAACTCGACCGCACGGGGCAAAACAGGGCAGTACAAGGCCGCACGGCCTAGCGAGATTCCCCAAATAAATCAGTACTTGTCAGCACAGGGCAGGACAGAACAAAACGGGGCAAATAGAATTTGGAGACCGGTGCTCTAGCCATTGAGCTACACTCCTACGGCGCCGTCTCATGCCCTGTGCCGCAAAGCGGCGCAAGAGCCCACCCTGCCTTCACTGCAGCTACGGCCGGCAACCTTCGCGG
>Ga0187890_10002449_pt1 | contig 12938 bp, 15 predicted proteins | sample June2016WEW_21_1_FD_133005 | JGI IMG/M metagenome (GOLD analysis project Ga0187890, IMG submission 133005) | Peatland microbial communities from SPRUCE experiment site at the Marcell Experimental Forest, Minnesota, USA - June2016WEW_21_10 | ecosystem: Environmental > Terrestrial > Soil >... | reverse complement strand
GCTTGGCGGGCTTGATCGCCTCGGCGCAGGCATCGATGTCCTTGAACGCGGCGCGTGCAAGCCCGCAGACAACGGCGTTCTTGGTGCGCTTGGCGATCTCGTGGACAGCGGCGAAATCACCTTCCGAGGCGATCGGAAAGCCGGCCTCGATGATGTCGACGCCCATCTCGTCGAGCAGCTCGGCGACTTCGAGCTTCTCCTCGTGGGTCATGGTGGCGCCGGGGCATTGCTCGCCGTCACGCAAAGTGGTGTCAAAAATAACGACGCGGTCCTTCTCGGACTGGGCTAGAGCGGTCATGATTCTAGATCCTTCTCGTCTGCGCCCGTCCACCGCGTGTTTGGGCTATTGGGCGCTCGTGGGTTCCGTCGCTTCAACCAACCCCTGAGTGCCCAGGCGCAAAACGCCCGGCCGGCCCTCAGGGGACGATAAGGAGCAGGAGCCCGCCGAGAATGAGGGCGGCGCCGGGACGAGCCTTGCCGGCTCCCCGTTCGATCGCGTCAAAATCGTCGCGAATCGACATACGCATCCTCGTCGGCCCAAGGTCGCGGAGAAGGGTAAAAGCCGCCTTAACCTCAAGACCGCGGCCGTTGTAACGGATGGATCGGCCGCAGCGCAAGGCCTTTGCTGCACGCGCCTGCCCTTGCGATATAATGACGGAAACGACAGGGAGGCTGACCTATGATCGTCGAATACGTCCTGTTCAAAAGAGCCCCGGGCATGACCCGCGAGCAAATTCTTGAAGACAGCCGCACGACCATTCCGCGATGGCGGGCCAACAAGGAGCTTGTCCGCAAGCACTATATCGAGAGCGAAGACGGCTATGGCGGCGCCTTTTACATCTGGCCTTCCAAAGAAGCCGCACGACGCGGCCACAACGAGGAATGGTTCGCGAACATCAAGGCGCGCACCGGGGCCACGCCGACAATCCGCTACTTCGATTTGCTCATGATCGTCGACAACGAGGTTGGCTCCGTGACGGAATACCCGCCAAGTGTCACGGCGGAAGCAGCAGAATAAGCGAAAGCGCCGCTACTTCTTTTTCGCTTGCCAGTCTGAAAAGTCGGCCGCGTGTCATCGCGAACTTATTCAACGCCATAGTGCCGGTGGCAGGCAGCGCAAATCCCGTCCAGTTGATCGCTAACCTCCGAGATCGATTTCAGATCACGGGCTTCCGCAGCGAGATAGGCTTTGTTCGCGGCCTCCGCCAAGTTCTTGGCGTAGATATTCCACTTCGGATCTAGCGCCCGCTGCGGAATCATCAGCGCGTTCGTGGCCTCGGCCAGGGTTGCGGCGCCGCTCACAATCTGTTCCCAGTCGGTCTTCGTTTTTGGAGACAGGTCGTGCTCACCCTTTTCGTCGATCACGACTCCGTTGACCCTCCAGATGATTGTTGCTGCGGGAGTCAGGACATGATCCATGAAGGTTTTCATGTCGACGTAGGGTTGGAAGGGCGTTATTGGGGCGGCGTTCTCGCCCATCGACGGCGATGTGACCGCGCAGGCGACGACGATCATGGCAAGAACGCCGGGAAGGAAGCGGATGCCAATCATCTCATCCGGCCTGCATCGTAAACCCGATCCACCGCCCGCATGCGACCACCGCGATCCACAAAAGGATCGATAATGCTCCGGCCAACCGTGCCGGAAGCGGCGGCCGGGTTTCGTTCTCCCACCGCGGCATTTCTTTGGCGCTGATGAAATGAAAGACGACCATGTTCAGTCCGGCGGCGCCGATCAGAAACATCTTGGCGATGAAATAGCCGTTGCCGAGATACTTGGTGGCGTTGGAAATGAACATCAGGCCGCCGGAAGCCGCGGCGACCACGAAGACGCCCCAGGTCAGCGGCAAAATTCCCCGCGTGACGGCGCTCACGGGACGTTTCACCGAGGCAAGCCCGAGGAGCCTCAAATCGACGGCCATGATGGACCCGACCACCAGGCAGATCGCGAGCACGTGCACCGACTCGATTAACGGAAAAAGCAGATCGTTCTCGCGAATGGTTTCCGCCAGGCTGCTGTCTTCGAAGAACGAAATCAATTCCTTGAGGTGCAGCATTCATCCGACCTGCGTGTAGGCGATCCAGCGGCCGGCGAAGAGGATGCAGCACCAGATCAGGATGGAGACGGACGCTGCAAACCGCCCGGCCATCCGCCGCCCGCGATCCTTCTCCCAGAATTCGGGAGCCGACGACAACGACCACTGCAGTCCTACGGTGAGCACAACGGCTAAAGCGAGCAGCGCCATTTTGAGATAGAAGGTGGTGTTCAGGAGAGAACGCCCCGGTTCGCCGACGATCAGGAGGCTCCCGGTGATCAGGAGGACCAGCAAGACCGGCCAGATCACCGGAAGGAACCGCCGCGCGACATCCCCCAGCGGGACGTCGCGCTGGAGGAGACGCCACATGCGCAGATCGACGATGATCGCGGAAAAGAAAAGAAGAGCAATGCTGAGAATATGAATTGTCTGGAGAGTCGGGATGATCCAGCCGGCCGTCTGGATCGAGTGGCTCAGAGACGTTGCCCCGAGCCACCCGGAAAAATCGCCGACGATGGTGCCGCTCATAATGTCATCGTTCGGCGGGCGTCAGGCTGAAACTCAGTTCCTGACCGTTCGGCAAAGTGACTTTCAGCAAAAACCCGCCGGGATTGCCGTCGCGAAGCGGTGCATAATGAAAGGTCGCGTGGTCGCCGGGCTGGAGTGAGCGCTTGGTCCAGCCTGAGCGAGTCAGCACCCCCGGGCTCGAAACTTCGAATACCCAGGTCTGGGCTGGTTCGCCCTCCTTGGCGTCGGCTTCAATGACAAAGGTGATGTGCGGGTTGGTCCAGTTGACCGTCTTAACCGTACCAGCCATGGTTTTGGGATGTTCCATGTCGTAGGCCGCACCCGAGTGGTGCGCCGCCGCGACGCCGCCTAAAACCAAGGTCAAGCCAGCTACTATCAGAGCGATTTTTGGCGACACCGTCTTTGTCATCCTATCTCACCGTGCGGACCGACCCGTCCGGGTTTTGTGCATGGGGAATGAATATGTCGTTGCCGAACTCGTCCTTTCCGGGAACAAGATCTTCCTGCGCGCACTCGCCTTCGATGATCTCGTAGTGCCGATCGGGATAGCGCCGGAAAATACGCGTCGTTTTCCAGGTTGCGCTCAGTACCTTGGGCGCCGTGATTTCAAGGTCGTCATAGAGAACGTCCGGCTTTGCCAAATGAAGCCGTTCGACGATATGCATGTCGCCATTGTTCGGAATACCGACCGCTTCGCTGATCGCGATATAGGCCTGCGGTGCGATGGCGGTGGTGTCGATGACCAAGACGTCGCCGTCCCACTGACCGATCGAGTGGCCGTGTAGCGTCAGATCGGGGTCTTCGGGATGCGGACGACCGTCCGTATAAATTCGTCGCATACGGTTGCCATCGACCTCACCGAGCATGGTGATGCGGCCGGGCGTCGTTAGAAATTCAAACGCATTGTGCGTGATCAGCATCCAGCTCGGCATGCCGTGCGGCAGGCAATGGCTGAGCACGAGGAAAGGCCGACCCGCCTTTTCCTCGGCAGCCAAGCGCTGAACCTGCGCCAGAATATCTGGCTTCCAGGGCGGAATATTTTCGGTTTCCTGGCGCTTTTGGTCTTTGACGTCCGGAATCCATACGCCGTTAAAATCAGGCGGCGCAGCACAGGCCCGAGAAACGACGGACATCCCGATCAGTGCCACGGCAATACAAAGTGTCGCGGACTTCTTCAGAAAAGTATTCACGCCGGCCAGCCCGTCTTTCCTGCCGGGAACGAATTGTAGTCTGATCTGCACCATGTGCGAAGCCGCTACTGGAAGGGGCACTGACAACTGAAGGTCGCCGTCCTAAAGCGCAAGATAGTCGCTGCGTTCATACGCGTAAAAAGGATAGTCCGTTTGCAGATAACCGGGCAATTACGGAATTACGGTGACAGTGGCAATCACACTTTGGCGGCTCCGCCAGACTGCTACGCCTTGAGCGCGCGCTCCGCGCTCTTGATCTCGGCGAGCGCCTTGCCCTTGATTGTCGGGAATTCGAGCTTGAGCCCTTCCAGCGCCTCGATGATCGCCGCGGAGACGACGAGCCAGGCGACATGCTTGTGGTCGGCGGGGATGACATACCACGGCGCATAGTCCGTCGAAGTGGCACGGATCATGTCCTCGTAGGCGGCCATGTATTCGTCCCAGCGCTTGCGCTCGATGACGTCATTCATGGAGAACTTCCAGCGCTTGGCGGGCTCGTCGAGCCGCGCCAGGAAGCGCTTGCGCTGTTCTTCCCTGGAAATGCGCAGATGAAATTTCAATATCAGCGTGCCGTTGCGCGAAAGATGACGTTCAAAGGTGCAAATGTCCTGAAAGCGGCGCTGCCAGATGTCCTTGCCGACCGCGCGCAGCGGCAGCTTCTGCCGCGCCAGCATCTCCGGATGCACGCGGACCGCCAGCACCTCCTCGTAGTGCGAACGATTGAAGATGCCGATGCGCCCGGTTTCCGGCAGTCGCACGGTCGTGCGCCAGAGAAAATCGTGCCGCAATTCCTCTTCGCTGGGCGCCTTGAACCCATGCACCTCGCAGCCCTGCGGGTTGACGCCCGACATTACGTGCTTGATCACGCCGTCCTTGCCGGCGGCATCCATGCCCTGAAGCACCAGAAGTACGGCCCATTGGCCGTTGGCGTAGAGGCGCTGCTGAAGTTCCTCAAGCCGGGCAATACCGGCCGCGAGGATTGGTTTCACGTCGTCGATGTTGGTCGAAAGGCCGAAGCACTCGGCAGGATCGTGCGCGGCGAGTCGGAAATGCCCCGGCTCATCGACCCGGCAGTGTTTGAGGATTTTCGGAAGCTTCATCTTCGCCTCGCCTGGATACGCGCCTGCTTTATTACCGCCAGGCGTTTTCAAGATACGCAATAACGAAGGGCGGCATGGCGGGATCGAAATCGGCCGGCCCACGCACGATGCGGATATCGGAGAATTCGGGCTCTGCCTCGCTCCCCAGGTGGCGCAGGATGCGGGAGCGAAGGTCTTCGGCGCTTTGCCGGGCGGTCAGCCGCTTCAGCAATGCCAGAAAGCAACGGTCACGCACGAAGCTCCAGCGCGGCCCGGACTCCAGCGTGCCGATCTCGATGCCGGTCTCCTCGAGGAGTTCGCGGCTGAGATTGCGGCCAAGATCGAGCACATTGCCGGGCGTGACGTCTTGCGGGTCCGGCGTGCCGCAAGGAAAATGAAGTTGCCCGGCGTTGGCGGTGGTCGGAGCCATCTCGCCCACGAGATAAGCTCCATCGGCGGCCCGAAGAGCGGCCGCGGCAAAGACGTTGAAGACGCCGGCGTCCGGAAAGCCCCAATCGCGCCACGCCAGGAAATTGGCGTAGTCGGTTTCGAAGCTCGAGCCGTGCAGCACGCCGCCGCGGATCTCGTAGCGATTGAGAAGGAGCACGCGGCCATTCCATAGAGCCGGCCGCTCGCGCTGGCGACGGGCGAAGTGACGGTCGATCTCATCACGGCGCGCAACGGAAAATTCCCACCGCCACGGCTCGACCGCGATATCGGCACGGTCGATCTCACGAATCTCAGGCGCGACGCAAGACATTGCGGTAATTAAGCACCGAGCCGCTTCGGTGTCTTCACTCAAGTCGGCACGTCTTTTGCCGAGCCGCGGCTTCGGGAAATCCGCAACGTCGTCGATGTGCTAAAGGCTTGGGAAGTCGCGTTTAGTTCTCTAAAGGCTTACTTAGCAGCTGTTGCCCGCGCATTCCGCTATGGTAACCAGCGACGGACTTGTTGATTGGTCAGTGACGCAGTTGCCGATATCGCAAGCGACTTTCGGCGTAGCGTGCTCGGGTTCGGCGCAATTTTGGCCGGTGCAGCCAGTCGGCCGCTGGGCAGCAGACTTGTCAGTCGCGCAACTGCTGGTCTGACAGGCCATGACAGTCGCCGCAACGTGAGCTGTGATCGCGCCCATGTCGCACGCCACGGCTTGATGCGCCGTCACAATGCAAAAAGCAAACGCCGCCAAAACGACGAGTTTCTTCATGGTCGTTGCTCTCCAAAATTCAGCCAACATGACCTGAATATCATGAATTGTGGCAACTGAAAAGAACCACTGCCAGATTACAAATAGGACGCCTGCGCGCGGCGCACGAGGGCATAAGCAAACGGCTCAAACAAAAAACCGGAACTCGGGAGCGCCGAGTTCCGGTACCATTTACGCGCCGGATTGCGCGAGCTTCAATCACGCCAACTGATTGCCGATCGGCAGCCGGCGGATACGCTTACCGGTCGCCTCGAAGATGGCGTTGCAGAGCGCCGGCGTGAACGGCGGCACGCCCGGCTCGCCGACCCCGCTCGACGGCACGTCGATGCTGTTCTCCACGATATGCGTGTTCGTCACCGCCGGCGACTCGTCATGCCGGACAACCGGGTAGTCGTTGAAGTTGCTCTGCTCGACGCGCCCGTTCTTGAGCGTGATCTCGCCGTATTTGGCGAGCGACAGCCCCATCACGGCCGCACCCTCGATCTGCGAGCGGATGCGCTCGGGGTTGACGTAAAAGCCGCAGTCGATCGCGGTATCGACGCGCGGCACCGAGAGGTTGCCTTTAGCGTCCACTGCGACCTCGACTACGGTGGCGATGTAGCTCACGAAGCTACGATGCGCCGCGATGCCGAGCCCGTGACCCGGGGGTAATTTCCGTCCCCAACCGGCTTTATCGGCCACAAGCTCAGTGACCTTCCGCAACCGTCCGGTGTCCACCGGATAGACGTCGTGCGGTTCGCCGTAGTCCCACCACGGCGTGGTGGCCTTCTCAGGCGCGGTCACGATCCGCGCCGGACCAATCAGCTCCAGCAGGAAATCCTTGGGATCGCGGCCGAGCTGATGCGCAATCTCGGCGACGAATGACTGGATCGCCCAGGCATGCGCTACGTTGTTGACCGACCGGAACCAGCCGACCCGCACATGCGATTGTGCTTCGCCGCTTTCCAGCCGGACGTTGGGCACGTTGAACGGCGTGTCGACAAATCCCATCCCGAGCTCGATGAACTGCGGATATTTCGGGTCGGGCATGAAGTTCGCGAACAGAGACGGCGCGGCGCTGCGGTGTCGCCAGGCAACGACCTTGTTGTCCTTGTCGATCCCGGCCTCGAGGCGCTCAGCCGTCACGGTATGATAGAAGCCGTGCCGGATGTCGTCCTCACGGGTCCACACCACCTTGACCGGTGCACCGTCCATGGCCTTGGACAGCAGCGCCGCCTCGATGGCGAAGTCCCATTTCGACTTGCGGCCGAAGCCGCCACCGAGCAGCATGCAGTGCAAGGTGACGTTCTTTGGGTCGAGACCGAGACGTTTGGCGACGTCGTCGCGGGCACCGCCCGGGCTCTGGACTGACGTCCAGATTTCCAATTTGCCGTCCGTCATGCGCGCGGTAGCGGCCGGAGGCTCCATGGTCGCGTGCGCAAGGTGCGGCGAATAATATTCGGCCGTGATCACCTTGGCAGCCGAGCCGAGTGCCGCGTCCACGTCACCCTCGTTGCGTTCGAGCTTGCCGGGCTTACGGACGGCTTCCTCCAGCATCGCCTTGTAGGAGACCGAATCGAACGATGCGTTCGGTCCGTCGTCCCAGACGATCTTAAGCGCTTCACGGCCCTTGACCGCCGCCCACGTGCTCTTGGCAATCACGGCGACGCCGCCAAGCGGCGCGAATGCTGCCGGGGGAGGCGTGCCATCGATTGTGACCACCTTTACGACGCCCGGCACCTTCATGGTCGCGCTGGCGTCGTATGAAGCCACCTTGCCCTGGACCACGGGCGGCCGGGCGACGACTGCGAACATCATGCCGGGGAGCATCACGTCCTGGCCGTAGGTCGCCTTGCCGGTGGTGATGTCGAACAGGTCGACGATCGTCACCGTTCCCTTGCCGATATACCGAAACTCGCTCGGCTTCTTGAGGCGCAACGTATCGAGCGCAGGCGCCGGCAGAGCCGCCGCGTCGGCGGCGAGATCGCCGTAGCCGAGCTTCTTGCCCGAGGGCGTGTGCACGACTTCATGCAGGCGCGCCTCGACTTCGCTGACGTTTACGCCCCAGCGCTTGGCGGCCGCGGTCTCGAGCATCTGGCGCGCCCCGGCGCCAACTTGGCGCATCGGCTGGATGAAATGGCGTACACTGCGCGAGCCATCGGTATCCTGATTGCCGTAGGTCTCCTCGTCGCCCGGCGACTGGACGACGCGGACGCGTGACCAATCGGCATCAAGCTCGTCGGCGACGATCATCGGGAGCGAGGTGCGCGCCGCGCCGTTGCCCATCTCGGCACGGTGAGCCACGATGGTGACAATTCCGTCCTTGCCGATTGAAACGAAGATGTGAGGATTGGTCACGACGCCATGCGGCATCTTCTCGGCGCCGGTGGCATAGGCCATGGCGGAGCGAACCGCCGGGAACTGCGCGGCGAGGACGAACACGCCGGTGCCGGCCACGCCCTTGAGAAGGCGACGGCGGCTGACATTGGCGATCGTGATGTTTTGCTGATTGCAATGGTAAGTCATGTCAGGCCCCCTTCGATGCGGCGCGAACGGCCGTATGGATGCGCTGGTAGCAACCGCACCGGCAGATGTTGCCGACCATGGCGTCATCGATCTGCTTGTCGGTCGGAGCCGGGGTGTGCGCCAGAAGCGCCGCCGCCTGCATGATCTGGCCAGCCTGGCAATAGCCGCATTGCGGCACGCTGATATTGCGCCAAGCCACCTGTACCGGGTGCTCGCCTTTGGGATCGAGACCCTCGATGGTGACCACCGACTTGCCGGCGACATCGGACATGATAATGCCGCAAGAGCGAATCGCCTCGCCGTTGAGATGGACGGTGCAGGCGCCGCAGAGCGCGACGCCACAACCGAATTTCGTTCCGGTCAGGCCAAGCTCGTCGCGCAGGAACCACAAGAGCGGCATCGACGGATCGCCGTCGAAGGTTCGCTCATTTCCGTTTACCCGTAAGTTGACCATCACTCCCTCCGATGGCGGTTTTCTTTAGTCACGGATTGCCGCCTCTCAGCTCCGTGACGTCGCCGTTTACCGGCGGCCAACCGCCATACACCGCCATTTGCGGTCACTTCGGCTGGCCAATTATTGCAGTGCAAATATTGCGGTGCACACCATCGCCTCCACACGTCATGCTAGCAAGCCGCCAAACCTTAGCAAGACAAATTCTAAACTAGCCGGCGCATTCGGCTGCGTTCATCTGGCTCGGCACTAGAGACAGACTGTCCCGCTGTGCGGGCAACAACTTATCAAACAAGCGAGCAACAAGGTGTGGGCCGTCATGCGTCGCGCGCGTTGCCGCTGCCCACCATCACAGATTCTTGATGAGGCCTGCGTCGATCAGCATCCGGTTGAAATGACGCGCCTCGGCTCCGCCCGCGCAGGCGTAGAACAGACCGTTGCAGCGCTCGAGGATTTTTTTCTGCTCGACGAATGACGAATCGAGCGGCAGGCCGGCCGCTTCCTGCACGATGAGCGGCAGATAAGGGCCTTCGATCGTATCGAGCGCGGAGGATACATCGGCCGGCGTGAAGTTGATCGCGTCGATAGCGTAATACGTGGTGAAATAGCGCGGATCGTGAGCCATCAGCCGCCGCGCCACGGCATTCTCGCCGAGATCGGGTTCGATCAGCGCGGAGGCGAAGTCGGGCTGGTGATCGCCGAACCTTATCAGCAAAAACGAGTCATCTGGGAATTGCCGCTTCAGCCGCATCAGGAAATCGGCATAGTCCTGCGCGCTCATGGCCTGCCGCCGCAGATACTCATCGACCAGCGGAGCGTTCCCAGGATCCTGCCATCGCGGCATCAGGTCGGGCCGTTAGCGATAATCCCACGGAAAATGATTGGCAGCCAGATAGACGAAGATGAACAACGGACTGCGTGCATGTTCATGCTCGATCATCCGCGCCGCGGCGTCATAAAAGAAACTGTCGGGTTCGATCCGGCGCGTGCCGAGATCGTGCTGGTCGAAGAAGTGCTGGACGCCGGTCGTGGCCTGGAAGCTGCGCGCGTTCATGAAGGCACCCAGTGCGGGATAGAGCGAAAGCGTGCGATAACCGCAGCGTCCGAGCGCGGCGGGCAAGCCGCGCTTGACGCGGCCGGCGGCGATCCGCGTCACGAAATAGGCGAAGCGGCCGAACGAGCGTGCGGAGAGACCCGCGAGCACGTTGTACTCCGTGTACCAGCTCGGGCCGCCCGCGCTTTCGACGACGAAGTGGCGTTCCTTGCCGTCGAACGACAGGAAATGCGAGCCGTAGCCGCTCGGCAGCTTGATCCCCGGCGCCACGCGAATGTCGAAGCTCGATTCGTCGTGCACCAGGATGATGTGCGGCGGCTTGGTTGCCGGCCGGCAGGTCGAACCCTCGACGGATTTCAGGCGATCGGCGACCGTGGGGTCGGATTCCATGAGGCCGTGCGTCATCAGGTCGGAGACGGCATCGACGCCGGAGCGCGCAAAGGCGGAAACATGGTTGCCGCCGTAATAGGCTTCATACGGCTCCATATGAAATTGCATCTCGAGGATCGTGAGCCAGCCGGCGCAGGCAAGAGCCAACGCAAGCGCGGTCAGGCGACGTACCCGGAACGGATCGCTTCGCCAGGCGATAACAACAATCGGGACCAGCGCGACCGCACACAGCAGGACGATCGCGCGCAAAGCCGGAAAGATCGTGAACAGGAAAGTGACGGTGTCGGTGTCGACGATCATCAGATCGATGAAATTCGCCGTCATCATCAGGACCTGGTATTTGAGCTGCGACAGCAGCACGAGCACGCCGATCATGATGAGCGACAGCGTCGCGGCCACGCCCGGACGCCGCACTAGCGCGAGCCATAGGAAATTTAAAAGTCCCCAGGCAAGGAGGAACGCCGCCGCCGCTGTGAGCGTGGTCTCGGTGAAGGCCAAGATGGCGACGGCAATGACATGCGGGAGCAGAAGCGCACCGGCACGCCAAAACCCGTAGCGGGCAAAAAATGCAGCGCCACCAATACGTTGGCCGAATGACAAGAGGGCGGCACTCATACCGGGCGCGCTCGTGCCCGGCCATGATCCACACCCGTCTCAGCCCCCGGCGCACGGCGCCGTTGTCATAAAACCGTAATCATTCCGTCATTACAAGCGCGCCGCTTGCACGCGGGAAATCGCGGCGACTGGCAGCCCACCTAATTCCTGCTGCGATCGACCAGCGCCCGCTGCTTGATCCACGGCATCATCTCGCGCAGCTTGGCGCCGACCTGCTCGATCGAGTGTTCGGCAAGCTTGGCCCGGGTCGCTTTGAACGAGGTCTGATTGACCTTGTTCTCCAGCATCCAGTCGCGGGTGAAGCGGCCGGATTGGATATCCGCGAGCACGCGCTTCATCTCCGCCTTGGTCTCCGCCGTGATGATGCGCGGGCCGGAAACGTACTCGCCGTATTCCGCCGTGTTGGAGATCGAATAATTCATATTGGCGATGCCGCCCTCGTAGATGAGATCGACGATCAGCTTCACCTCGTGCAGGCACTCGAAATAGGCCATCTCCGGCGCATAGCCGGCTTCGCACAACGTCTCGTATCCGGCCTTGATCAACTCGACGAGGCCGCCGCACAGCACGGTCTGCTCGCCGAACAAATCGGTCTCGCATTCTTCCTTGAACGTCGTCTCGATGATGCCGGCGCGGCCGCCGCCAATGGCGGAGGCGTAGGACAGGCCGAGATCGTGGGCATTGCCGGAGACATCCTTGTGGATGGCAAGCAGGCACGGCACGCCGGCGCCGCGCTGATATTCCGAGCGCACGGTATGGCCGGGCCCCTTGGGCGCGATCATCAGCACGTCGAGATCGGCGCGGGGTTCGATCAGGTTGAAATGGACGTTGAGGCCGTGCGCGAACATCAACGCCGCGCCGTTTTTCATATTGGCGTGAAGGTGATCGCGATAGATGTCACCCTGCAGCTCGTCGGGCGTGAGCATCATCATGACGTCGGCCCATTTGGCGGCCTCGGCCACTTCCATGACCTTGAGCTTTTCGCCTTCGGCCTTTTTGACGCCTTGCGAGCTTTTGCGCAAAGCCACGGCGACGTCCTTGACGCCGGAATCGCGCAGATTGAGCGCATGGGCGTGGCCCTGGCTGCCATAGCCGACGACGGCGACCTTCTTGCCCTTGATCAGGTTCAGGTCGGCGTCACGGTCGTAGTAAACACGCATGGTTCTCACCCCTACTTGGGCCGCGAATTGGCCGCTTGTTTTCCGTGCTGCTTCTAGGTTCTGCGAGCGGTTTGGACAAGCCCGGTCCGCGACGTTTCGCGGCGCGGCGGCGTCTTTCCTTTCGCCTCGCAAATCCCGTCGAACTGCTCCCGGGCCCGGGCGATCTTCGGCTGGTTGCGAATGGCCCAGGCGCCGAGCGCGGAAACCGGGTTCAACAGGTCGCGGCCGAGCGCGGTCAACTCATAATCAACGCGCGGCGGAACGGTCGGAAATACGGTGCGCGTGATCAGGCCGTCGCGTTCGAGCCCTCGCAGCGTCAGCGTCAACATGCGCTGGGAGATGCCGCCGATCTCGCGCCGCAGCTCATTGAAGCGCTTCGGCCCATCGCCGAGCCGGCTGACGACCAGGACCGACCATTTGTCGCCAACGCGGGACAGCACGTCGCTCACCGCGCGGCAATCCGCGGGCAAATGCATGTGGCTTGGTTTCATGAATATGGCTTCTTGGACCCAGCTCTCCTAGTCACCTATTTAGCGTCAGTTATCAATTTTAACCAGAGGTCCATATCGTCAACGCGCACAGGAATATCGGCGACGAAGGCACGCGGAAATTCCTGCAAGGCTTCCTCGATCAATTCGCTTTGCTCGTCGGACGGCTGTCGGCGCAGCCGGCGCCGTTCAGCGGCGTAGGTGCTCGGAATTCCTGCCGCCTGCGGAATTACTTGATT
>Ga0187890_10002448_pt1 | contig 12942 bp, 10 predicted proteins | sample June2016WEW_21_1_FD_133005 | JGI IMG/M metagenome (GOLD analysis project Ga0187890, IMG submission 133005) | Peatland microbial communities from SPRUCE experiment site at the Marcell Experimental Forest, Minnesota, USA - June2016WEW_21_10 | ecosystem: Environmental > Terrestrial > Soil >... | reverse complement strand
CATCTTGACCGGCTCGGGCGAGAAGGCGTTTGTTGCGGGTGCGGACATCAGCGAACTCGCAGTGCAGGACGCCGTGCTGGGCAAAAAATATGCGCATCGCGGGCAGAGCGTGCTCAACTTGATTGAGAATCTGGGCAAGCCGGTGATCGCCTGCATCAATGGATTTGCGCTCGGCGGCGGATGCGAACTGGCTCTGGCTTGCACCATGCGTCTGGCGAGCGAGAACGCGAAGCTGGGGCAGCCCGAGGTGAAGCTGGGGATTATTCCGGGATATGGTGGAACACAGCGGCTGCCGCGGCTGGTGGGTAAAGGCATTGCAATGCAGATGGTGCTGACGGGCGAGATGATTACGGCGCAGGAAGCGCATCGCATCGGGTTGGTGAATGAGGTTACGGTGGCGGCGGAGTTGATTCCGCGGGCGGAGGTGATTGCGGCGAAGATCGTCGCGAATGCGCCGCTGGCGGTGCAGTATGCGATGGAGGCCGTGAACAAAGGCCTGGAGATGACTCTGAGCGAGGGGTTGTATCTGGAAGCGGTTTTGTTCGCCGTGGCTTGCGCTACGGAGGATAAGAAGGAAGGGACTGCGGCGTTTTTGGAGAAGCGCGCGGCGGGGTTTAAGGGGAAGTAGAATATTGCCACGGATTTTCACGGATTCACGCGGATCAAAGGCTAACCCAACCACGGAGGCACTGAGTCACGGAGAAGAAAGACAGAACGAAATTTGCAGTTGAGCCGCTTCCCGAACCTGCATTGCCTGCTCTGGAAGGTTCGCTCAGCGCCGTGGGGATGCGCTTTGCGATTGTGGTTTCCCGATTCAATTCATTTATTACGGAGAGGCTGCTGCTTAGCGCAGTCGATGGGCTGGTGCGCTCGGGCGCTGCGAAAAAAGACGTCGACTTGGTGCGGGTGCCGGGGGCGTTTGAGGTTCCGCTGGCGGCGCGGAAGTTGGCGGAGACGGGGAAGTACGACGCGATCATCTGCCTGGGGTGTTTGCTGCGCGGGGATACGGCGCACTATGACGTGATTGTGAATGAAGTGACGCGCGGGATTGGGCAGTCGGCGCAGGAGACGGGCGTGCCGCACGCTTTTGGAGTGCTTACCTGCGAAAACTTGGAGCAGGCGATTGACCGGGCTGGGCTGAAGATGGGGAACAAAGGATTTGAGGCGGCGCTGGCGGCGGTGGAGATGGCGTCGTTGAAGCAGGCTATCGGTCGTCAGCCGGTGGCCGCGAGCAGGGCTGTGGGCCGCGACGTCTCGTCTGCACGGGCAGCCAAGAGCAAGGGGAAGCGCCGCCGCTAAGAGCTCGCGAGACCCACTCCAACGCGATTTCTAATTTTTCCACAGGGTGCAGAATCTTTCGCACTTGTGCGACCGAGGTGGCAATGTTAGGCTGATGCCGTTTTCTCCCCCTCCAGCTTTCCGTTCGAACCCAGGGTTTTCCGCGGTCTCAGAACCGCTCTCACAAATCCCTCTAGGAGAGGTCAGTCCATGACTACCGACAAATCTTTGTACGGGAAAGGCCGCGCTGCGGCCCTGTGCATCGCGATTGCTCTGGTACCCGTTATTTCGACACCGCCGATGATGGCGCAAACCGAGTCAGCGATCCTCAAACTTACAGCTGCCGATGGCGCGGAGCCTTCAGGGGGGTTGATTGCGGATAGCGCGGGCAATCTTTACGGGACTGCTAACGTAGGCGGCGTGGGACAGTACGGCACCGTATTTGAGGTTTCGCCCCCCGCGTCGGGAGGCGCATGGACTGAGACCACTTTACATGCGTTCTCGGGGGCCCCGGACGGTGACTGGCCCGTCGGTCCGCTGCTGATGGATAATTCCGGGAACCTTTACGGCGTCACGAATTATGGCGGCGAAGGATTTCCTTATAACTATGGGACCGTATTTGAGCTCTCGCCGCCGGTGGTTGCGGGCGACCCTTGGACCGAAGCAATTCTCCACACTTTTCAAGGCATTCCCGACGGGGAGACTCCAAATGGCGGGCTGGTGATGGACAGCGCGGGCAATTTGTACGGAACCACATTGTGGGGCGGCGCATGCAAGTGGGGAACTGTGTTTGAATTGTCACCGCCCGCGACTTCAGGAGCGGTCTGGACCGAGAAAGTACTTTACAGGTTCAGATATACCTGCAACGGCACGACGTATAACGACGCCGCATCGCCAATGGCGGGCCTGGTGATGGACAAGGACGGTGCGCTCTATGGAACGACCTACAACGGCGGTGAACCGTACGATGGAACCGTGTTCAAGTTAACCCCGCCCGCCGCGGGTCACACGGCTTGGACGGAAAAAATTCTCTATACGTTCACGGGTGGGAGCGACGGCGAGCGTCCGGTCGGCAGCCTTGTGTTTAATCATGGCAAGCTATACGGGACCGCCGCGTATGGCGCGAATGCAGCTTGCACTAACTCGCTTCCCGGGTGCGGCACCATCTTCGAGTTGTCTCCGCCGAGCGTAGCTGGAGATGCCTGGACCGAGACAACTCTCTACAGTTTCACAGGAGGCACAGATGGCGAGGCCCCGGAAGGGAGCGTCCTGTTTGACGAGGAGGGAAATCTCTACGCAACCGCGACCGGCGGTGGTAGCACCGCGTGCGGCACTATAGACGCCTCGGTGGGGTGCGGGGCAGTTATCAAGCTTACTCCACCAGCCGCGGCGGGGGATTCGTGGACAGAAACCACGCTGTATGATTTCATCCCCGGTGGCAATGGCGCCGTACTTCCATCGAACGTGGTTCCCGGAAAATCTGGGCGCTTGTATGGAACCACCTATACGGGAGGGGATGGCAGTTGTAGCTACAATGGGAATCCTGGATGCGGGGTAGTGTTCGCGATAATTCCGTAGACCGCGTTTGGCTGATTGCGCTCGGGAGGGGCACGGTGAAGGCCGTGCCTCTTTCCTGTTTCGGGTGATGCTCTCCCCTTCAATGACCTTCTCTTCGATCTTCTTGTAGACTGAAACCTCCAGACTCACAACTGACAGATCGATATGGGTACACGGCGAAAATCCCGAGAACTGGTGCTGCAGATGCTGTTTCAGGCAGACATGGGCAAGCAGACGGTGGAGCATGTGCAGAGTACATTTTGGGCGGAGCATGGCGGGACCAGCGCGGAGGTGCGCGGGTTTGCGGAAGATCTGTTCCGGGTGGCGACGGACCGGCTCACGGAGATCGACAAGCTGATTGAAGGTCACGCGGAACACTGGCGCATGGAACGCATGGCGGCGGTGGATCGCAATCTGTTGCGGGCGGGAGTGGCGGAGTTTCTGGCCTATCCGGATACGCCGCGCGCGGTGGTGATTAATGAATCACTGGAGATTGCGCGTAAATTTTCCAGCCTGGAATCGGTGCAGTTTGTGAATGGTGTGCTTGACAGCGTGGCGAAAGAACTGGGGAAGACGGCGTAAGAGAAATTTGTAATTTTGTAATCGGGTAATTTTGTAATTCGAACCGCTTTAGTTTCTACCGACCTGCGCGATTGGCCAATCGCCCGTCCTTAGCCTGCGGGATGCTCCTGGAAAAAAAGTGCGGCCACAGGGCTGAAGCCCGCCCTCGGCTGGATACTTTACGCGGCGCTCAAGCGCCGCTCTTCCACGTTATTGCGCTCTTCCACGTTACTGCCTGCATTTCCGCAGCTTGTTACTGCTGGTCGATGATCGCACGGATCTCAGCACACTACGGTTGTATGGCCACGATGTTCAGCGCGCAGGTGAATGAGGAGTCGCAGAAGCTATTGGAAGAGTCAGGGAGCTCGGTAAAGGGGATTTCCATGACGTCCTTCGCGAGAACTGTGTTGAGTTCGTGCAGCACGTTGTCGGTACCGGCGACGTAGAGCAGCGTGCCATCGGCGGTCAGGTCGGCGGCGAGGGGCGCGGCACCGCCGGTGAGTGGAATGGCGGCGGTCACCGATTGGGTGTCGAAGCTGTAGATCAGGACACCGAAGTCGGTGGTGACGATGTAGACCTGAGTGGCGTCAGGCGAGAGGAAGAAGTTGATGGGGTGGAAAGTGCCCTGGCCGATATCGATGTGGATCGGTTCGAAGGGCGTGTTCTGTGGGGCTGGGGTGTGGGCGAGGGTGACGGGCTGGGGACAAAGGGTGCTGAACGGCGCATTGGGCGGTCCCTGAGAGGCATTGGTGGCGATGATGTCGATGCCGGTGTTGTCGATGCCGAAGAAAAAGTCGAGGCCTGCCGTTTGCAGAATCTGCGGGACGGCGGCGTTGCCCATAGGGACGTTGCCCGGGGGGAACATCTTTAGGAACAGGGGCGGACCGGGCAGCGTCCCGGCCGATAGGGGCGGGCTTAGAACAGAATTGTCGCAGGTGTTGTAGATGGCAAGAGTGCCGGGAGCACTTCCTCCGGAGAGCAGGGCAAACGAGCCGGTGGAAGAAAATGCGACGGCGTTGGCGGGCGGGGACAAAGGAATTGCCTGAAGCGCCTGCAGGGCCGAGTAGATATATAACGTGTTGCCACCGTCGCCGAGGATGAAGGCTTTGAGGCCGTCGGGCGAAAAGGCCGCCGCGATTGCGCTGTTGATGTACTCAGGGGTTGAGGACGCCCCGGAACCGGCATTCACGACGTACACCTGATTAGGAGTGGAGACGGTATCGGAGAAGATGGCTTGGGTGCCAGTGGGAGAGACGGCGAGAACCCTGCCGGTGACGAGGCCGAGGGTGGTGGCAGCGGCGGGCAGAGGTGTGAAGGGACTGGTGGAAGAGGAGCCGATGTTGGAAGTAGTGATCAGGAAGGAGCCGTATTGGCTGCCCATGTAGACCTTGTCTCCGGCTGGATCAAACATCAGGGAATTGGGCGGAGTGGGCAGAGAGGCGGGGCTGGCGGCGAGATTCTTGGAAGTGGAAATGTCATAAAGAGCGACGCCGCAGATGGCATTGCTGGAGCAATCCTGACTGGTAGCTAGAACGCTGCTTGCGACGGGCGTGCCGGTTACTAATCCGGAGATGGCGGTGACGGGATAGACGGGCTGAGGGGCGTAGGGCGCGGCCAGTCCCAAGGGGTTCAATGGGAAACCGATGTTGCAGGACGGCGGTGTGCAAGACGCGGTGACGGCCGCGGCTCCGGGCTGTTTCAGGGTGAGGACGCAGCTCGGGCCGGGGGCGCATCCTGTGGTGGCGCTGCCGGGGACAACCACGGCGGGCTCGGAGGAAGTCCAGGTTAAGGGGGCCTTGGGCACGATACAGCCTTGGACGTCGACGGCAGTGGCGGTAACGGTTTCCGAGCCTCCTTTCGCATTTGCGACAAAATTTGTCTGGCCGGTGTATTCGCCGCTGGAGCTGACGTTCAGCGCGATACATTGCACCGGGCAGGTTTCGAAATAATAAGGCTGGCCGGAGACTCCCGCGGCGGAAGCGATGATTTGCGTCTGCCCCGGGATGCTGGGCGATGCGGTCGCCTGATTGGTGGGCACGTTGAGGGTGTTGGAGGTCACGATGGGAGTGACTTTGACGACAGTGCTATTGGCCTCCGACCAAGTAAAGGGCCCGATCAATGCGGTGATGTCGTTTCCGTAGTTGTCAAAGGCTGTGGCTTGCAAGGTCTGGATCTGGTTCTGCGAGAGACAAGAATTGGTGGGCGTGAAGTTTTTTTTGCAAGCGGCAGGAAGAGCGATCTGCGTGGGGCAGGCCGGCGGGGGGGCATTTACGGGCGTGACGACGCTGATCTGAATGCTGGCGACGGGCGGATGCACAAAGACGTAGGTGGGCGGGCTGGTCTGTCCGAGGGCGGAGGCGACGACCTGAACTACGCCGGAGGCTCCAGGAGTGCAGACATTGAAATAGGGGGCATTCCAGGTGCCGGCACAGGCGAACCCGTTGGGAGAGATGGTGAGGATTCCGGGCGCGCTAGTGGGGGCTAAGGAGTAGGTGAAGGTAGCATTGATGCTTGTGTTCGCACCGTTCACGGCGTTGGCGCTGAACAACAGAGTGGCGCCCATTTGCAGAGAGGTGCTGACGGAGGGATTCAGGGTTATTTTTGCGGGAAAGGGCGAGGCGCCGGGAGGTTTGTGGCCGCCGCAGCCGGGCAAGAACAACAAAGACGACAAAGATAGTGAGATCGCGATGACGACCGCGACCGACTGATTGCAACGCAACCTTCCCATGCACCCTCTCGTCGCCATGCGGTATAAAGCGCAGGCGAGCCACTTATCAAGAATTAGAACGGAAAACCTGTATAGTAGAGGCTGGAGCCGGATTCAGCAAGCGGACGGCGAAAAGCCTCTTCATCATTAGTCGACATGACGGTTCGATGAGCCTCGTCGGTTCGGGTAAGCAGTGGGATGCAAAAACATGGGTTGACGATGTTTCGGCTGAGTTGCTATAGTAGTTTGGTTCCGCGAGTTAATCCAAGCTTGCTGTATGCCGCCAGGTTCTACGGAGTATCCTGTGGACTTGGGGGCGGGCTTTTGAGAAATGCGTTTCCGGACTGAGTGTGAGTCGGGAGACATTCCTCGCTGAAATATTCCTGCGCTGCCTTTCGCCCTCGGGCTGCTGGCGCACCTAATTAAGGTTAGGCGCGAAAGTGGTCTGCGGAAGGATATGCAGGATAGAGCTGGCGATACGGAGTACCCTCGGAGTTTTGGCCGGGTGCCACCGTCGGCAGCGCAAATCTAGATCGGGAATCCAGAATCTCTCCCCGCGATGCGGTGTGCGGCGAGAAGCATGGTGGCCGAAATTAGGCCTGCCAGCCCGGATCGCGTGGCTAAGGACCGGGAAAGCGGATGGTGCTGTGCGCTGCCCGCCCGCAAGGGCAGGTTTTGGTGCGCGACGTTGATTCTGCGAGAAGGAGCGGCAAAGAGTGCCTACTTTTAATCAGTTAGTGCGTGATGGCCGCAAGCGGCCACGGTATAAGACGGCGAGTCCGGCGCTGCAGGGCTGTCCGCAGAAGCGCGGGGTCTGCACGCGCGTGTACACGCAGACGCCGAAGAAGCCGAACTCGGCGTTGCGGAAAGTGGCGCGAGTGCGGCTGACCAATGGGATAGAAGTGACGACCTACATCCCCGGGGTTGGGCACAATCTGCAGGAGCACTCGATTGTGCTGATTCGCGGGGGCCGCGTGAAGGATCTGCCGGGCGTGCGCTATCACGTGATTCGCGGCACGCTGGATGCGGTGGGCGTGGCCGGACGTCAGCAAGGACGTTCGAAATACGGCGCCAAGCGCGCGAAGAAGGGCTGAGAACTAGATGCCTCGCAAAGGACATACAGTAAAGCGGACCGTGCCAGCCGATGCCGTTTACGGCTCGAATCTGGTGACGAAGTTTATCAACTCGATGATGTGGCAGGGCAAGCGGAGCACCGCCGAAGGCATTTTTTACGAGGCCCTGACCAAGGTGCAGGAAAAAGGCGGCGGCGACGACGCTCTGAAGTTGTTCACGAAGGCCGTCGAGAATGCGAAGCCGCTGCTGGAAGTGAAGACCCGCCGCGTGGGTGGCGCGAACTATCAGGTGCCGGTGGAAGTGAATGCCGACCGGCGAACGTCGCTGGCGATCCGGTGGCTGCTGACTTACGCGCGCGGGCGCGCGGAGCGGGGCATGGTCGACAAGTTGAGTAATGAGTTGCTGGACGCCGCTAATGGAAAAGGCGCGGCCATCAAGAAGAAAGAAGATGTGCACCGCATGGCGGAAGCGAACAAGGCTTTCGCGCATTACCGGTGGTAGGAACGATTGAGTAATTGGGGAATTTAGTAATTGAGTAATTGATAAGGCGATTGAGTATTTGGTTTTCAAATTACCAAATTGCTAAATTTCCCAATTACCAAATCAGAAACGAAGTTGGAGCCCTAGAAAGAAGCAGAAAACGTCGTGCCTAGAACAGTCCCATTAGAACGCTGCAGGAACATCGGCATCATGGCCCACATCGATGCCGGTAAGACCACTACGACGGAGCGCATCCTGTTTTATACGGGAAAGACGCACCGCATCGGAGAGGTGCACGAAGGCACTGCGACCATGGACTGGATGGAGCAGGAGCAGGAGCGCGGGATTACGATTACGTCCGCGGCGACGACCTGCACCTGGCGCGATATTCGCATCAACATTATCGATACCCCCGGCCACGTGGACTTCACGGCGGAGGTGGAGCGGTCGCTGCGGGTGCTGGACGGCGCGGTCGCGGTATTCGACGCGGTGCACGGGGTGCAGCCGCAGTCGGAAAAAGTCTGGCGTCAGGCCGACAAGTACGGCGTGCCGCGCATTTGCTTCATTAACAAGATCGACAAGATGGGCGCGGATTTCGAGCATGCGGTCGATACCATTCGCAAGCGGTTGAGCGCGAAACCTGTGGCCATCCAGATCCCGATCGGCCAGGAAGATAAGTTCAAGGGCGTCATCGATCTGATCAACATGAAGGCGATCGTGTGGCAGGACGACACCATGGGCGCCGAGTACCTTACCGAGGAAATTCCCGCCGACCTGAAAAAGAAAGCGGAAGCGTTCCACGCGCAGCTGGTCGAGAGCATTGCCGAGAACGACGACGAAATCCTGCACATGTTTCTGGAAGGCGAAGAGATTAGCGCGGACGCGCTGCGCGCGTCGTTGCGAAAGTCGACGATTGCGCTGAAGGTATTTCCGGTGGTGGTGGGGACGGCGTTCAAGAACAAGGGCGTACAGCCACTGCTGGATGCGGTGGTGGACTATCTGCCTTCGCCGCTCGATGTGCCCGAGACGCATGGGCTGAACCCCGACAACGGGGAGAAGATTTTCCGTCACGCAGACGACAAAGAGCCGTTTTCGGCGCTGGCGTTCAAGATCATGGCCGATCCGTTTGTCGGCCAGTTGACGTTTATTCGCGTGTATTCCGGCCAGTTGAAGACCGGAGACTCGGTGCTGAACACGGGCCGGCGCAGAACTGAGCGCATTGGGCGGTTGCTCAAAATGCACGCCAACAAGCGGGAAGAAATCAGCGAAATTCTCGCGGGCGATATTTGCGCGGCGGTGGGACTGAAGGGTGTGAGTACGGGCGACACGATTTGCAGCGAAGAGCATCCCATTGCGCTGGAAAATATTACGTTTGCGGTTCCCGTGATTTCGGTTGCGGTTGAGCCGAAGACGAAAGCCGATCAGGAAAAGATGGGCATGGCGCTGGGCCGCCTAGCCCAGGAAGATCCTACGTTTAAAGTTCACACCGATCCCGACAGCGGACAGACCATCATCAGCGGCATGGGCGAGTTGCACCTGGAAATCATCGTTGACCGCATGATGCGCGAATACAAAGTTGAGGCCAACGTCGGCAAGCCGCAGGTGGCGTATCGCGAGACCATTCGCCGGCATTCCGAGGCGGAAGGAAAATATATTCGCCAGACTGGCGGACGCGGCCAGTACGGGCACGCGAAGATCCGGTTGGATCCGCAACCGCCCGGCGTGGGCTACGAATTCGTCAACGACATTGTGGGCGGTTCGGTGCCGAAGGAATTCATCAAGCCGATCGATCAGGGAATTCAGGAAGCGCTCGAAGGCGGAATTCTTGCGGGCTATCCCATGGTCGATGTGAAGGCAACGCTGTATGACGGTAGCTATCACGACGTGGACTCGAACGAAATGGCGTTCAAGATCGCCGGTTCGATGGCGTTTAAGGAAGCTGCGCGCAAGGCTTCGCCGGTGCTGCTGGAGCCGGTGATGGCGGTGGAAGTGGTTACTCCGGAAGATTATGCCGGGGTGATTATGGGCGACCTGAGTTCGCGGCGCGGACGGATTGAAGGCATGGAGCACCGCGCGGGTTCGCAGGTGATCAAGGCTATTGTTCCGTTGGCGGAGATGTTCGGCTACGCGACTCACATGCGTTCGTCGACGCAGGGCCGGGCCGAGTACTCGATGCATTTCGCGCGTTATGAGGAGGCTCCGCGATCGGTGGCGGAGGAAATCATTGCGAAGGTGCAGGGGACGACGAAGTGACTGCCAGCGCCGCGGTTCGTCGTCGACCGCAGGTTCTGGGTTCGAGAAGGCAGGCGGGTTGAGTTTGAAATTGTTTTCGGCCCGGATGGAACCTGGGCACGGTTCTTGCGGCAGGCTAAAGGTTACATCGCTACAGAAGTGAATTGCGAAGCGGTGAGCGACGGACGCTACCGGGTTCGGGATTTCTGGAGCGGGCATCGCGGGTTTGAAATCTTTCGCGAGCAGTTCTCAGAAGATTTCAATCAGTTCGAGCGGCAGATTGCCGAGGAACTGGTAGAGAAACAGGAATTCGTTGGCGCATATTACGAAGCCGACGGCGATGATTTGATTTCGGCGTAGCTAGGAGCCGAGGAGATAGAGAAATGGCGAAAGAGAAATTTGATCGGAATAAGCCGCACTGCAACGTAGGGACGATTGGTCACATCGACCATGGCAAGACGACGTTGACGGCGGCTATCACGAAGGTGTTGCAGAAGCATAATCCGAAGATTGTGTTCCGGTCTTTTGACAGCATTGATAACGCTCCGGAAGAGAAGGCGCGCGGGATCACGATCGCTACGGCGCACGTGGAGTATGAGACGGCGAACCGGCACTACGCGCACGTGGATTGTCCGGGCCACGCCGACTACATCAAGAACATGATCACGGGCGCGGCGCAGATGGATGGCGCGATTCTGGTGGTGGCGGCGACGGATGGTCCGATGCCGCAGACGCGCGAGCACGTGCTGCTGGCTCGTCAAGTCGGTGTGCCTTACATCGTGGTCGCGCTCAATAAGTGCGACGCGGTGGACGACCCTGAGTTGCTCGACCTGGTGGAGCTGGAAGTGCGCGAGTTGCTGAAGAGCTACAAGTTTCCGGGTGACGATGTGCCGGTGATTCGGCTGTCTGCACTTGGTGCTTTGAACGGCGAAGAGAAGTGGGAGAAGCAGATCGACGCGCTGATGGAAGCGGTGGACAAGAGCGTGCCGCAGCCGGCGCGCGAACTGGATAAGCCGTTCCTGATGCCGATTGAAGACATCTTTTCGATTCAGGGCCGCGGCACGGTGGTGACGGGACGTATCGAGCGCGGCAAGGTGAAAGTCGGCGAGGAAGTGGAGATTGTCGGCTTCCGCGACACGCGCAAGACGGTGGTGACCGGCGTGGAAATGTTCAAGAAGCAATTGGACGAAGGCATGGCGGGCGACAACGCGGGCCTGTTGCTGCGCGGCATTGCGAAAGAAGATGTGGAGCGCGGCATGGTGCTGGCGAAGGGTGGATCGATCACGCCGCACACGAAGTTCAAGGCGGAAGTCTACATCCTGACGAAAGAAGAAGGCGGAAGGCATACGCCGTTCTTCAAGGGATACCGTCCGCAATTTTATTTGCGGACCACTGATGTCACTGGAGTGGCGGAGTTGCCGGCGGGTACGGAGATGGTGATGCCGGGAGATAACGTCTCGCTGGTGATTGAGTTGATCACGCCGGTGGCGATGGAGAAGGGGTTGCGGTTTGCCATTCGCGAAGGCGGACACACGGTGGGCGCGGGAACGATTGCGGAGATTGTGACGTAGGGAAAAGTCAGAAGTTAGAAGTAAGAATGCAGAAGTAAGAACAACATCGATTTCACTTCTGCATTCTGAATTCTTACTTCTGCATTTGAAATCGCGGCTTGTGGCTTGCCGCTGGTTCTTTCCTTCCGGAGACGCCGGAGGGGGTTAGAGAGAGTGAAAACGTGATTGGAAAAGAAAGAATTCGCATCCGGTTGAAGGCTTACGACTACCGCATTCTGGATCAGTCGACGGGCGAGATTGTGGAAACGGCGCGGCGCACCGGGGCGCAGATTGCGGGGCCGATTCCACTGCCCACGATGAAGAATAAGTACTGCGTGCTGCGGTCGCCGCACGTGGATAAGAAGTCGCGGGAGCAGTTTGAGATCCGCACGCATAAGCGCCTGCTCGACATTCTCGAGCCGACGCAGCAGACGGTGGACGCGCTGATGAAGCTCGATCTGCCGGCGGGCGTGGATGTGGAGATTAAGGCGTTCGGGAAAGAGCATAAGTAGGGTGGCGGGCTAGCGCCCGCCGGACAGCCGAGGGCGGCTGTCCCTACATGAGCTGATTAGCTCCCCAGCCAATAGCCGGCGTTCGATGAGCGACGAGCCAAGCTGGGAATGGAGACAGAGATGGCGATACGGGTTACAGGAATTCTGGGCAAGAAGGTCGGCATGACGCAACTGTTTGACTCGAAGGGCGACGTGCGCCCGGTCACGGTGCTGCAGGCTGGTCCTTGCGTAGTGACGCAGCACAAGCTGGCGACCAAGGACGGTTACGAGGCGGCCCAGATTGGCCTGGTGGAATTTGTGAAGGAATCGCGGCTGACCAAGCCGGCGCGCGGGCACCTGGCGAAGAACAATCTTCCGCCAGTGAAGTTCATGCGCGAAGTGCCGCTGGAAACGGACGGCGTGGTCGATGGCGACGTCACGGTGAAAGTGGGCGACCGGGTGCTGGTCGAGATTTTTGAAGGCGAAAAGTTTGTCGACATCGTGGGAGTGAGCAAGGGGAAAGGCTTCCAGGGCGTGGTGAAGCGGCATCACTTTGGCGGCGGTCCGAAGTCGCACGGATCGATGTTTCAGATCACGGGTTCGATTGGTTCGTCGGCGTTTCCGTCGCGCGTGTTCAAGGGGATGCGCATGTCGGGACACATGGGCCACGCGCGGGTGACGCAGCGCAACCTGAGAGTTTTGGGTGTAGATAAAGAAGAGAATCTGCTGGTGGTGGAAGGCAGTGTGCCGGGACCGCAGGGCGGATATCTGGTAATCACGAAATCGAAGAAGCCGCCCAGAGAACGCCGTGGATTTGCAGGCTCGGCTACGGTCGATCCGTTGAAGGCGGCGAAGCGAGCGGCGAAGAAGGCTTAGTACCCAGTACCTGGTATCGAGAAGCAATATGGCAACTATTGATATTTACAACTTGAGCGGCGCCAAGGTTGGAACGTTTGATCTCGCCGATGAGATTTTCGGCGCGGTCAATGAAGATCTGCTCTGGGAAGCGGTG
>Ga0187890_10002447_pt1 | contig 12946 bp, 10 predicted proteins | sample June2016WEW_21_1_FD_133005 | JGI IMG/M metagenome (GOLD analysis project Ga0187890, IMG submission 133005) | Peatland microbial communities from SPRUCE experiment site at the Marcell Experimental Forest, Minnesota, USA - June2016WEW_21_10 | ecosystem: Environmental > Terrestrial > Soil >... | reverse complement strand
TGTGATTTGTTTTGTTGAGCAGCAACACATTACCACAAGACCGCTGATGAAGCTCATTCTTTAGGCGAATTCGCGCCGATGATGGAGTTTTGCAAGAGGCTCTATTGAATTTGGCTTTTCGCCGCTTCCCGCTCCCCGTTTCTCGCTTCACTCATCACTCATCACTCTTCCCGCTTTACGCTACTCCGTCCTCAGTCCTCAGTCCTCCCTTCTTCCGGCCGGGAAATATGTGCGGATTGCCGGAATAAGTTTTTGACATAGGCCCGCTTATGGTTGATATTTAAAGATTGCGATCTTTCATCTTCTTTTAGCACGGAGGCCATTATGGGCGAAGAAAAAATGGTTGCGCGGAAACTGGGCATCAACGGCCTTGGGAGAATCGCAAAGCTCTCAATCTGGCACCATGTGGAGCGTCAATATTTTTCGGAGATCGTGGTCAATATAGGCCGGGAGGTAGGGACAAGGCTCGCGGACATAGCCCATTTTCTGGAGAAGGATTCCACCTATGGGGCTTTGAACAACTTTCTCTATGGCTCCCGGGCCGGCAGGGTCATTGAAGAGATCGACGAAAAGTCGGGCAGTTTTGTGGTGAACGGGATAAAGACAACTTTTTTACGCAGCTCCAGAAATCCGGCTCATATAGACTGGCGGAAACACGGGGTTGACCTGGTCGTGGACGCTACGGGCGCTTTTCTCGACCCCGCCGCCCTTCCGGAAGACCCGAAAGGGTCGGTACGCGGCCATTTTGTTTCGGGCGCAAAGAAGATTATCGTATCGACGCCGTTCAAGATAAAGGAAAAGGGCCGGGAAATGCCCCCCGATGCCGTTACGACCATTATGGGCATAAACGATTCAGATTACGATCCCAAGAAGCACCTGATCGTATCAAACGCCTCCTGCACGACCACCTGTCTTGCTTACATGGTGAAACCCCTGCTGGATTATTTCGGGGCCGAGCGCGTGCTTTCGGCGGCGATGACCACCGTTCACGCGGCCACCAGTTCGCAATCCGTGTTGGACCGCGCGCCTGGCGCCAAAGCGAGCGACCTGCGAAAGTCTCGTTCGGCCTTCAACAATATCATCCTGACCAGCACCGGGGCAGCCAAAGCGCTCGAACTGGTGATCCCGGAGATGAAGAAAATCGGCATCATCGCCGAGTCCGTCAGGGTCCCCGTGACGACCGGCTCTCTCATAATCCTGGCATTGATGATTCAGGACGAGAGCATGACGAACCCGGTTAATCATCACCTGGTAAATAATATCTACAAAAGCGCCGTTTCCCATTTTCCCGAGGGCTACCTGATTTTTTCCGAAGAACAGAATGTGTCCTCCGACATTATCGGGCTGCCCCGGGCCGCTGCGGTCATCGAAGGCTGCGAGAACCACACGCGCACTTCAGCAGTTCACATCGATGTCGAGCGCCTGGCTTCCGCATTCGAGAACCTGGAGTCAACCGGTGCGGACAGTTCGGCTTCACTGAACATGGGAATCGTCTCGCGAGGCATCGAGACTGGGCGGGGGGCGCGGCAGCAAAGGTTTATCGAGGTGCCGGTCACCCAGGCCGTAATTTACGGCTGGTACGATAACGAACTGGGGAGCTACACAAATATGCTCGGGGACCGCACAGTGAGCATAGCCGGCCTCATGGCAAAGAGCGATCGCGATCCGGTGAGGATAAGAACTTAGTTGCATTTTAAGGGGATTTGGCTTAGCCTTTCTTTCGTTTCTTGAAAACGTTTGTAATTACTCATTAAATCGGATTTTTCCGTTTTTAGCTCTTTTCGCGCAAGGAGAGGCCGCGTGATAGTGAGCCACTGGATGTCAACGGACCTGGTAACGATCGGCAAGGAAGCCTCCATTCAGGAAGCTATGGCCCTGATGAAGCAGGAATCCATCCGGCATCTGCCGGTGGTGGATCAGAAGATGAATCTTTTGGGCTGGATTACGGACGCGGACTTGCGGGGGGTGCTTATCGCCTCGATGCTCGAGGAACTGACCCTCGAGGACGTGATGATTCGAAAGCCCTTTACGATCCACCCCGAGATGGCGCTCGAGGAGGCTGCGCGCATTTTGCTGGACAAGCGTGTCGGCGGCCTGCCCATCGTCAAGAATGGTACGCTGGTTGGCGTAATAACCGTCTCCGACATTCTTTCGGCGTTCATCAATTTCCTGGGACTTTTCACTGAATCCACACGACTGGACATAAAGGTTTCAGGCTCTCCCAACCCGCTTCCGGAGATAACCCGAATCGTAAGGGCGCATGGGGCCGAAATTATCAGTCTCTGCCACCTGCCCCTCGAGGAGGGACCCGAATACTCCTATTCCATTCGGCTCAAAAAAACCGACGTAAAGCCAATCATTGCAGACCTCGAGGAGCACGGGATCGATGTAGTGTCGTACCTGGACTAGCAGGCCGCAGATCCTTCGTCATAGTCCGGCCCTGGCTGCACAGGGTCGAGACCGCGCTACGCTCCCGGCGCCTTGCGCGCGATCCGGCATCCCGGGGGACTGCATGGAACATCACCCGCCTTGCCCCAGCCGTGAAAAATCGGAGGCACTCGTCGCATATTTGAACCACGGATACCACAGATGATCACGGATAAAATCATTCACAGAGAATTGAGCGAGTCTGTCATCGGAGCCGCAATGAAGGTCCTGAACATCGATGATGAGGACAAAAGCCCAATCCGTGGTTATTCGTGAAATCCGTGGTTTCCAGCATTTTTAAAGATTTGAACCACGGATACCACAGATGAGCACGGATAAAATCATTCACAGAGAATTGAGCAAGTCTATCATCGGAGCCGCCATGAAGGTCCTGAACACCCTCAAACCGGGTCTGAGTGAGAAGGCCTATGAGAATGCTCTCGTCGTTGAATTGATGAAACGTGGCCACACGGTGCAACAACAGCGGCGGTTCGAGGTACGCTACGAGGGCGTGTTGGTCGACAGCCTTGTGCCGGACCTTATCGTGGAAAATGCCGTAATCGCCGACTCCAAGGTCGTTTCCGAATTCAACGACACCCATGTCGCCCAGATGATCGGCTATCTGGCCATTACGGATTTGCAGCTCGCTCTTCTGCTCAACTTCAAGCACAAAGATTTGCGCTGGAAGCGTGTGGTGCGCTGATGAGAACAAAAGCCCAATCCGTGATTATTCGTGAAATCCGTCGTTTACCGCATTTTTAAAGATTTGGACCACGGATACCACAGATGATCACGGATAAAATGATTCACCGGAAATTGAGCAAGTCTATCATCGGAGCCGCAATGAAGGTCCTGAGCATCGATGATGAGGACAAAAGCCCAATCCGTGGTTATTCGTGAAATCCGTGGTTTACCGCATTTTTAAAGATTTGGACCACGGATTCCACAGATGAGCACGGATAAAATGATTCACAGAGAATTGAGCGAGTCTGTCATCGGAGCCGCCATGAGGGTCCTTAACACCGATGATGAGAACAAAAGCCCAATCCGTGATTATTCGTGAAATCCGTGGTTTCCAGCATTTTTAAAGATTTGAACCACGGATACCACAGATGAGCACGGATAAAATGATTCACAGAGAATTGAGCGAGTCTGTCATCGGAGCTGCCACGGGGGTCCTTAACACCGATGATGAGAACAAAAGCCCAATCCGTGATTATTCGTGAAATCCGTGGTTTCCGGATGGACTCTAGCTAATCGCTGAGTTTAGGTTATAATTTTAATTTACGCTACAGGCAGCAGGAGGTTTTGGTAATGGAAGCCAAAGGGCGTCAACTCGAAGCGCTCTTCAAAGAGATGGGGGGTGTGCTGGTAGCCTTTTCGGGGGGCGTGGACAGCTCGGTGCTTCTGGCTGCGGCCCATGAGGCCCTGGGAGACTTCGCGGTGGCCGTCACGGCTACATCGGCGATCGTTCCGGCCCACGACCTGGAATCGGCAAGGACTATCTCCTCACGGCTGGGCGTGCGCTGGATCACTTTGGAAAGCGGCGAACTCGACGATCAACATTTTAAAGACAACCCTCGCAATCGCTGCTACTTCTGCAAGAAGAGTCTATTTACACGATTACTTGAAAGGGCATCCGAAGAGGGCCTGCCTTTTGTCGTTGAAGGCAGCAACACCGACGATCTGACTGATATCAGGCCGGGCATGGCGGCTCTGCGTGAACTCGGCATCCGTTCCCCTTTCCTGGAACTGGGCATCGATAAGGAAATGATTCGCAGTCTTGCAAAGCATTACGGCCTTCCGAACTGGGACAAGCCTTCCTCGGCCTGCCTTGCATCAAGAATTCCATACGGCGAACCTATAACCCCTGAACGTGTTGGGCGTATCGACAGGAGCGAATCGCTTCTGCGCGATATGGGATTTCGCCAGTTGCGCGTTCGCGACCACGGAACGATCGCCAGAGTGGAAATACTGCCGGAGGATATGGGGCGGCTGCTTGAAAATGGGCTGCGGGAGGCCTTCGTCGCCGCGTGCAAGGACGCAGGCTACACCTTCGTCACACTCGATTTGCAGGGATATCGGACCGGGGCCATGCACGAAGCCGTTAACAGTGAAGAGTGAAGAGTGAGCAGTGAGCAGTGAGCAGAAAAAAATAATTCCTTTTGGTTCTATCGCTTCGCGACGAGCAGCCGGAAGAGTTTTGAGTTTTTAGTAGTTGGTTTTGAGTGGTTACTAAAAACTAAAAACTCGAAACTAAAAATTCTTTTGGTTCTATCGCTTCGCGACGAGCAGCCGGAAGAGTTTTGAGTTTTTAGTAGTTGGTTTTGAGTGGTTACTAAAGACTAAAAACTCGAAACTAAAAACTCTTAAGGGTATCTTAAGGCATGAAACGCATCTATTTTGACAACAATGCAACTACGCGGCTCCATCCCGAAGTCCTGGAGGAGATGCTCCCATATCTTCGTGATATTTACGGCAATGCTTCCAGCATCCACTGGTTTGGCCAGGAGGCGAGGCGGGCCATGGACCTGGCTCGAGAGCACGTTGCGGGGTTTATCGCCGCATCTGCCGATGAAATAGTCTTCACGAGCGGTGGAACCGAAGCCGACAACCAGGCAATACTCGGAATTGCCAACCTCCTCGGAAAGCCGGGCAGCCGGATCATCACCACGGCGGTCGAGCATCAGGCCGTTTTGAACTCCACCCGTCATCTGGAGAAAAACGGATTTCGCGTGACCTATCTTTCCGTGGACAACCAAGGCCGAATAGACTTGCAGGCCCTTGCCGATTCAATCGATGATAACGTCATCCTGGTCTCCGTAATGCTGGCCAATAATGAGGTCGGCGCCATACAGCCGGTTCTGGAAGCTGCGCAAATAGCAAAATCAAGGGGAATACTGTTCCACACGGACGCCGTTCAGGCTGCGGGCAAAATTCCCCTGGACGTGCGCCACCTGGGGGTCGATCTGTTGAGCCTGTCTGCTCATAAATTTCACGGTCCCAAGGGTTGCGGGGCGCTCTTCGTCCGTTCGGGCGTTAATGGGCCGGTGCTTATCCACGGCGGCCACCATGAGCGAAGGAGGCGGGCTGGAACCGAGAATGTTGCGGCCATCGTCGGTTTCGGGCAGGCATGCCGGTTTGCCGGGCGGGGGCTTCAGGAGAACACTCGCCTCACCGAGTCGCTGCGGGATCGACTGGAAAAAGGGATCGTCGACCGAGTGCAGCGCGTTAAGATCAACGGGTGCCCGGAACACCGGCTGCCCAACACCTTGAACGTGAGTTTCGAGGCGGTGGACGGCCAGATGCTCGCCATGAATCTTGACCTGATGGGAATTGCCGTTTCTACGGGGTCAGCCTGCCAGTCCGATACGATGGAACCTTCCTATGTGCTTTCGGCGATGGGATGTACGGTAGACCAGGCATCGAGCTGTATTCGTTTCTCGCTCAGCAGTGACAACACGGTGGAAGAAGTGGACATTGTTCTCGAGGCTCTGCCGGAATTGGTGGAAGGACTGCGGCATTGACTTTGCCGAAAAGACGTATTGTGGTGGCCATGAGCGGCGGGGTTGACTCGAGCGTCGCGGCTGTTCTGCTGCTGGAGCAGGGATTCGAGGTCATAGGAGTCACCCTGCAACTGCAGGCATGTCACGAGTCCGCTCCGGGGCGATCGTGCTGCGGGACCGATGCCGTCGCCCAGGCCAGGGCTGCCGCCGGCTGCCTCGGTATACATCACTACGTGCTGGACTGCCGTGAAGCCTTCGAACAAACCGTCCTGCTCCGGAGCTGGCAGGAATACTCCCGCGGCCGCACTCCCAATCCCTGCGTCATTTGTAACGAGCAGATAAAATTCGGCATGCTGTTCGATTATGCCAAAGCGCTGGGCGCAGAGAAAATAGCCACGGGCCATTATGCCCGCATCGGCGAGCGAAAGAACGGCGAGGCTTTCCTCTTGCGCGGCGCGGACATTCGAAAGGACCAGTCTTATTTTCTCTTTTCGGTTTGCTCCGAGAGGCTTTCGGCGGCGTTATTCCCGGTGGGCCGGCACACAAAGGATGCAGTTCGCAGTATTGCGCGGCGCAATGGACTGCGGAACGCGGATCGGCAGGAAAGCCAGGACGCGTGTTTCTCCATCAAAGGGACAGCCTACCCGGAAATCCTGCGGCGACGGTTCAATGAAGGCATAAACCCGGGACCGTTTCTGGATGAAGAAGGCAGGTTTCTGGGCATGCATAAAGGGATTCACCGATTCACCGTCGGGCAGCGGCGCGGGCTCGGGGTGGCCCTGGGTTCCGCCGCCTGGGTGAAATCTATCGATCCGAAGAGTGGGACTGTTTTTCTCACCACCAGAAAAGAAGGATTGACAGCTCAGGGGCTGATCGCCACTGGTGTCCGTTGGCATGCTTTGACGCAGAGATTTAAGCGGCTCCGCTGCTCCGTGCAGGTTCGGTACAATCAGGCCCCGGTTTTCGCCACAGTCGAGCAAGACGAACCGGGAACCGTGCGGGTGCGGTTCGAGCGTCCCCTGATGGCCGTCTCGCCTGGACAGGCCGCAGTCTTTTACTGCGGCGACCGTCTGCTTGGAGGAGGATGGATCGACCGATGCTTGCCGGAGATCGGAGACCAGATCTAAGAGGTCGGAAGTTCCGTTCTCCGTCATCCGGCCTCAGTCTTCCGTCCTCCGTATGAAGGGACAAAATGAATTCAACTGATAACAATCGTTATGCCCGGCAACAAATCCTGCCCGAAATAGGCGCAGACGGTCAAGCTAAACTGGCTCAGAGCACCGTTTTTATCGTCGGGTGCGGAGCGCTCGGATGCTTTCAGGCCGACCTGTTGGCAAGGGCCGGTCTGGGCAGACTGAGAATCGCAGACCGTGACCTTGTGGAGTGGGGCAATCTTCAGCGGCAGGTTCTTTTCGAAGAGAGCGACGCGGCGGCGAATGTCTCCAAGGCCGAGGCCGCTGCGCGGCGCCTGCGGGCCATCAATTCCACTATCGCCGTGGAATCGCTGGCTGTCGATGTGACAACGCGAAACGCAGAGTCGCTGCTGGCGGACGCCGATCTTGTCCTCGACGGCACCGACAACTTCGAGACCCGTTATCTGATTAACGACGTTTGCATCAAACAGGGCAAACCCTGGGTGTACGCTGGAGTTATCGGCACGGTGGGCATGGTCATGCCGATCCTTCCAGGCCGTGGTCCCTGCCTTAGATGCGTTGTCCCCAGCCCTCCCGATCCCGGCGCCGTGCCCACCTGTGATACCGCCGGCGTACTCAACTCAGCCGTTGCCGTCATGGCATCGCTGCAGGTTACGATCGCACTGCGGATTCTGCTGGGATCGCCCCCGGCAGTCACGGGCCTCTTCTACGTCGATGTATGGAACGGTTCCTTTGAGCTTATGAAGTTCCAAAAAGATGAGCAATGTCCATGCTGCGCCCTCGGTAATTTCGAATTCCTCGATGCGCGCCAGGTCTCCTGGACAACCTCTCTTTGCGGCCGCAATGCTGTCCAGGTGAACCCTCCGCGATCCGTTGAGCTTGACTTTGAGGCGCTTCGCCAACGGCTCGAGCCGGTCGGCCGCGTCAGTTCGAGCGGCCTGCTGATTCGCTTTACAGCCGATGACGGCGAAATGATTATCTTCCCGGACGGCAGGGCCATTGTCACCAATACGACAGATGTGGCCAGGGCAAGGACTTTTTACGCGCGATATCTTGGGATATAGGCGTCTGGGCGATTGGCATTAATGGAAGCTGACGAAATGGACTTCATCGAGGCCCTGAGGGCGGGAGTGGAACGCAGAAAACCCGCCGTTGGATGGCTTGTTCCGCTGCTTGAATCTGAAGGGGAGCAAGAATGCCTTCTGCTCCGCGCAGCCGACAGGCTGAGGGCGCAAACGATGGGGGAGGCCGTTCATCTTAGAGGCATCATAGAGTTTTCGAACTACTGCAGAAAAAACTGCCTGTATTGTGGATTGAGAAGGCATAATGATAGCCTTGAAAGATATCGGCTGACGCGCGAAGAGATCATGGAAGCCGCAATAAGGGCCTGGCAGATCGGCTATAAGACCGTTGTGCTTCAGTCGGGCGAGGACTTCTATTTTAGCACGGACCTGGTGGCCGATATCATTCGTGAAATAAAATCCAGGACAGGACTCGCTATAACCCTGAGCCTGGGAGAGCGTGACAAAAGCACTTATTCGGCATGGAGGAAAGCCGGCGCTGACCGGTACCTGCTGAGGATTGAAACAACCGACGAAAAAATCTTTAGAGAGATCCATCCGGATGATGACCTCGGTGAAAGAAAGCGGTGCCTTTTCGTGCTCAAAGAACTCGGCTACCAGTTGGGAAGCGGCGTCATGGTCGGGCTGCCGGGACAGGGCGCCTTAAGCCTGGCCAAAGATGTAATCTGGATGCGCGAATTAGGGTCGGAGATGGTCGGCATAGGTCCTTTCATACCTCACCCCCAGACCCCTTTAAAAAACGAGAAGGGCGGAACGATCGAGCAGGCTTTGCGGCTTGTGGCCGTTTTGAGGCTGGTATTCCCGTATGCCCATATCCCGGCGACAACGGCGATGGGCACCCTCGATCCCCTCGGCAGAGAAAAAGCCCTTCAGGCGGGAGCGAATGTTATGATGCCCAACATCACCCCCACCAGGGTAAGGCCACTGTATGAACTCTATCCCAACAAGATATGCCTGGATGAAAATGCCGACAGGTGCTTTGTCTGTGTTGCATCCAGGATTATCTCGCTTAACAGGACGATTGGCGCCGACTGCGGGCATGTGATCAGGCAAGCAGCGTACTAAGGATGAATATGAAGGCAATTGCGCTCCTTTCCGGAGGTCTGGACAGCTCTCTGGCCGTCAAGCTCATGATTGACCAGGGTATCGATGTAATAGCTTTCCATTTTACCAGTCCTTTCTGCAACTGCACGCCCAAAAAGGCTGGGTGCAGGAACCAGGCGCGTATCATTGCCGAAGAGCTGGGAGTCGATATCCAGGTAATGGCCAAGGGCATGGATTACCTCGAAATCGTGAGGGACCCGCCTCACGGTCACGGCAGGGGCATGAACCCTTGCATCGACTGCCGGATCTATATGCTCAGGAAAGTCAGGGAGAGGATGGCTTCGCTCGGCGCTTCCTTTGTGGTCACTGGAGAGGTGCTCGGCCAGAGACCCATGTCTCAGCACAGGAATGCCATAGCAGTCATCGAAAGAGAAAGCGGTCTCAAGGGACTCATCTTGAGGCCCCTTTCAGCCCACCTTTTCCCGCCGAGCCTGCCCGAGCGGGAGGGAATGGTGGACCGGGAAAAACTTCTCTCCATCACGGGCAGATCGAGAAAAATCCAGATCGATATGGCGGGAAAACTCGGGATAAGGGACTATCCCTGCCCCGCCGGCGGATGTCTGCTAACCGACCCAATCATAGCGTCCAGGCTGCGGGACCTTTTCGCCTGCACGCCCGACTTTGACATGACTGACATCCACCTTCTGAAAATGGGAAGGCACTTCAGGGTTCTACCGGCCCTCAAGGTCATCCTGGGCAGAAATGAAGCAGAGAATGAGCGGATCTCTTGCTTGACAAAACCCGGATTCACACTCTTTACTCCTGCAAATTTCAGAGGACCGGCAGCTTTGGCGACAGGCATTCCCAAAGAACCGGAGGATCGTGTGATCGGAGAGATGATAGCCCGCTATTCCAAAGATACCTGTGACGGATATGAACTCAACAAAGAAGTAATCGGTGGAAATGTATCAACGCTGATTGTAACAAGTAAGCTGCCTCAAGAAGTTATCGACACTTTTCAAATAGGCAAAAATATGAATTGAATTAATAACTAAAAAAGAGTAAAGTAATCGTTACTGAACTGAGGGGTTCTCTGGACTTACCAGATCTCGCTCCTATTCAACTTCTCATTTTGAAAGCTCACTGGATGAGTCAACCAGAGGACACCGAGGCAATTATTGACAGCCGCTCCATTTACCACCGGATGGAAGCCTTGGAGTTACGTGTGGATCCAGTGCGGTTTCGGGAAATCCTGGCCAAGGCGCTGGAACTCAAAGGACTCGATTCGGAGGACGTCGAAGCGCTTATTGCCGTCAGCGATCCCGATCTGCTCGAAGAACTTTTTCATACCGCCCGAAGTGTGAAAGAATCCATCTACGGCCCCCGCATCGTTCTCTTTGCGCCTCTTTATATTTCCAACCTCTGCAAAAACAACTGCCTCTACTGTGGGTTCCGCGCCGAAAACAGGGAGATACGGCGGCGCGCTCTGTCGCAGGAAGAAATCGCATCTGAAGTCAAAATCCTGGTAGAGCAGGGCCACAAGCGCATTCTGATGGTTGCCGGCGAAAGCTATGCCGGCGAAGGTTTTTCCTATATTCTCCAATCAATCGAAACGGTTTACAAAACCCGTAGCGGGCGGGGGGAGATCCGGCGCGTAAACGTCAATCTGGCCCCACTGTCCATAGATGAATTCAGGGAGCTCAAAGCCGCCGGGATCGGTACCTACCAGGTTTTCCAGGAGACTTATCACCCGGAGACCTATTCCATCATGCACCCCTCCGGCCGCAAACGCGATTACGCCTGGCGCTTCGGGGCAATTGAGCGCGCGATGGAGGCGGGAATCGACGATGTGGGGATGGGAGTGCTGTTGGGATTGTACGACTGGAGGTTCGAGATCCTGGCCCTGCTCCGGCATGTGGAACATCTGGATGCCGTGTTTGGAGTTGGACCGCACACGATAAGCGTGCCCAGGCTGGAACCCACGGTCGGCTCACAGATCGCCTCAAATCCTCCACACCCGGTGAACGACAGCGATTTTCTTAAAATAATCGCCATATTGCGAATGGCCGTGCCATATACCGGCATAATCATGTCAACCCGCGAGGATGCTGAGACGCGGCGGTCAACTTTAGCCTTGGGGGTTTCGCAAATTTCAGCGGGCAGCCGGACCAATCCGGGCGGATACGCGGATGGAGTCCAGGCCAAGGGCGCTCAGTTTGCACTTGGCGACCACCGCACTCTTGATGAAGTGGTCGGCGATCTCACCAAGCTTGGGTACATCCCGTCATTTTGTACGGCATGCTACAGGTTGGGGCGAACGGGCCAGGACTTCATGGCGGTTGCAAAACCGGGCGCCATCAAGTTTCGTTGCGACCCGAACGCGCTTTCGACCTTCCTTGAGTACCTGATCGATTACGCGTTGCCTGAAACAGGGCTTGCAGGCGAAAAGCTGATAGAGGCTCAACTTGATCGCATGGCGGAACACCATAGGGCGAGAGCTTCGAGGATGCTGGAGCGGGTTCGCGCTGGGGAACGGGATGTTTATGTCTGATGTTTAGAATAGAGCGCGATTTTCTCGGCGAGCTTGCCATTCCGGAAGGCAGGCTATACGGCATTCATACGGCCCGAGCGCTGGAGAATTTTCCCATCAGCGGCCGTCCGGTTCATACGGAACTCGTTCGTGCCTTCGGACAGGTTAAGCTGGCGTGCGCTCAGACCAATCGAAGACTGGGGTCATGGAAAGGCGATCCCCAAAAAGCCGAGGCCATCGAACGTGCTTGCCTCGAAATGGGCGAAGGGCTGCTTACCGAACATATCGTGGTTGACCAGCTTCAGGGAGGCGCGGGTACCAGCAGCAACATGAATGTGAATGAGGTGCTTGCCAACCGTGCCCTGGAAATTCTTGGCGAAGCGCACGGCAGCTACGGCAGGGTATCTCCGCTCGACGACATCAATCTTCACCAGTCCACAAACGATACCTATCCCACGGCCCTGAAGCTGGCCGCAATCCGGCGGCTTCGGGTGCTGGAATCAAAAATCGTATCGCTCCAGGAAGAATTCCAGAATCTCGAGAAGCGCTTCGCGCACGTGGTCAAGGTTGGTCGGACCCAGCTTCAGGACGCGGTCCTGACGACTCTCGGGCGGGAAATGAGCGCTTACGCAGAAGCCATGAACCGTGACAGGTGGCGGATCTACAAATGCGAAGAGCGGCTGCGTGTAATCAATCTTGGCGGCACTGCTATCGGCACGGGGTTGTCTGCGCCGCGGGATTTCATATTCGGAGTGACTGAGGTTTTGCGGGCAAATACCTCTATTGGCTTCGCCCGCGCTGAGAACCTGATCGACAACACCCAAAACGCAGACGTATTCGTAGAAGTATCGGGAATTTTGAAGGCCTGCGCAGCGAGTCTGCTGAAAATCTGCGCGGACCTGCGGCTGATGGCCAGCGGACCGGAGAGTGGGTTTGCCGAGATTATCCTGCCCCAGCGTCAGGTCGGGTCTTCAATAATGCCGGGGAAAGTCAATCCGGTAATCCCGGAGGCAGCAAGCCAGGCGGCCATGCTCGTCTTCGGTCTGGACGCCTCGCTCACTTTCGCCTGCGCTTCGGGGAGCCTTGAACTCAATCCCTTTCTGCCGCTGGTAGCCGCCTGCCTGCTCGACAGCATCGACCTGCTTGCCAATGCCTCCGATATTTTGTGCCGGCTCTGCGTGGCCGGGATCGAAGCCGACGAGG
>Ga0187890_10002443_pt1 | contig 12955 bp, 9 predicted proteins | sample June2016WEW_21_1_FD_133005 | JGI IMG/M metagenome (GOLD analysis project Ga0187890, IMG submission 133005) | Peatland microbial communities from SPRUCE experiment site at the Marcell Experimental Forest, Minnesota, USA - June2016WEW_21_10 | ecosystem: Environmental > Terrestrial > Soil >... | reverse complement strand
GCTCTTCATGGCGCTGTAATTGATGGCGCCTGGGTTCAGGGCGATCAGGTTATCGAAGCTTCTTCCATTGAGCGGCAGATCCTTCACGGCATGTTCGCCAACCACCCCGGCGACCGATGCGGTGGTGGTGTCGACCACTGGCGCCTGTTCGGAAACAGTGACTTGCTGGGCCAGTTCGCCCACTTCCAGGCGCAGGTTAGCGACTGCTTCCTGGCCAATCCGCAGATCGATGCCGGTGCGCAAGGCTGCCTTGAACCCCGGCTTTTCCGCCTTCACTTCCTGCGGCCCGAGAGGCAGGGAGAGAACTCTGTAGTTGCCGTCCGCATTCGTGGCGGCGGTTCGCGATGCGCCGGTCTCCAGGCTCCTGACCGACACGGTAGCGCCGCCGACGGGGCTGCCGGAGGCGTCCTCCACTCTTCCGGAAATGGACGCGGAGGCCTGCCCCCACGCGGGAGCGGCAATGAGGGCCGCGACCCAGAGAAGGCGCGTGCAAAACAGCCGGTTGAGATGCGTTCGGTTCATAGGCCACACGAATGCGGGGGCAGCGACCCGCCAGTGCTTTGGGAATGTGGTGCGCCCGGAGGGACTCGAACCCCCGGCCTACTGGTTCGAAGCCAGCCGCTCTATCCAACTGAGCTACGGGCGCGCACCTGTACGATTCTACCGCGAACCGACCACTAAATACCCGCCCATCCGGATTGGGGATCTCGTTCTAGGATGCGCAGGCCGCCGCGCGCGAGAGCTTGGGAAGGCTGGATCCTGCGCTCGCTTGTTTACCATACGCAATATGCGTATCGTGGAAGTGAATGGCGTCCGCTCCAATGACGGTCGTGGAAACCGGTGAGTTCTTGAAGCGCGCCGAGCCGCTGTTGTCGGATTCGGAGAGGGCGGAACTGGTGGCGTTCGTAGGAGCAAATCCAGACGCTGGCGAGGCCATCCCGGAGAGCGGTGGGGTTCGGAAAATCCGGTGGGCGCTTCAGGGAAGGGGCAAGCGGGGCGGGTCTGCGTACGCGAAGAACCGAAAGGCGAACCTCAGCAAGGCCGAGCGAAACGCCATGAAGCGCTTGGTCCCGGCATTGGTGGCTGGGTACCCGAGAAAAGGATAAGACGTCCGATATGACTATGAAAGCGAGAGCCAAGTCCGGCGTGAAGAAGGCGACGCGCGCGCGGAAACCTCAGACCGTCGGCGAGAGCGTTATCCAAGGATTGAAGGAGGCCATCGCGTGGACCAAAGGCGAGAACGACAACGTGCGCGTGACGCTGGTGCACGTGCCAGAGGTGGATGTGCGAAACGTCCGGGTGAAGATGGGACTCAGCCAGGCGCAGTTCGCGACCAATGTTTGGCTTTCCGCCGGCTACGCTGAGGAGCTGGGACGCACCCCGACGCGCCCACGCGTGTGCTGCTGGCGGTCATCGCGAAGCACCCGGCGGCGGTCGAGGACGTGCTGCGGAAGGCTAGTTGAAATAAAGAGCGGGGCTAAAGCCCCGCGCGGGATAAATCCCGCCCTCCAGAACTAGCGCGAACAGACCAGCAGTAAGTACCGCCCATCCTGACTGAGGATCTCATCCAGGATGCGGAGGCCGCCGCGGTCCACCAGCAGCGTGTGGAGAGCTTCGGTGGTAAACCTGTAGCTGAAGTTCAGGTTGATGTGCTCACCGCGCTGGACCAGCACTTCGCGATCCGGAGTGGCGATGCGCAGGTCGCGGTCCGGGCGGAAATGCGCGGCGGTCACGTGCAGGCCGGCGATACTTTGGTCGCGCTTGTGTTCGAAGCGCACTTCTCCATCGTCGGCGGAGACGCCCAGCGCCGCCAGCGGGGCGAATGCAAACTGATGCAGCGAATTCAGGGGCGGCACGCTGCCGTTCGTTTGATAGATCTCGGCGTCCAGGATCAGGCGGTCGTCGCCATGCAGGCATTGGGCCATGTGCTTGATGTGATCGAGCGGATCGAATCCACCCAGCGTATTGCCGGACATCAGCAGCAGCTTGGGCGATTCGGCGGCGTCGGAGGCGAAGACCAGGTGCATGGGGCTGGAGATATCGGCCTTGATCCCGGCGGTTTCGATGTCCAGATCCTCGGCGCCCGCGCACGCCATTTCGAGCAACGCCTGGCTGGCATCCACGGGGTAATACTTGAGCTCGCGGCCGGACTGGCGGATGGCGTCCAGCAGCAGGCGGTCGGTCGAGCCATCGCCTGCGCCGAAACTGATGGCGTGGATAGGGGGACCGAAGGGTTCGAGAAGCCAGGCGGCTTTGGCGGCGAGTTGCTGCCAGGCACAGCGCAGGCCGGCGAATGCGGGATCGGCCGCGCGCGCCAGCCAGGCGCGCACCGGCAACGGTCCCCAATAGAAGAACTTCTCAGGAAGGTCGCGAGCCTCGACAGCCTCGGTAAGCTCTTGGACGATTTCCGCTTCGGTCAGTACGACTTCAATCTTCATGGGTCTACTTAACTATAAACCCATGATCTGAATCCCTGCGTCGACGAAGATGGTATTGGCGGTGACGCCGCGGCCCAGATCGCTGGCCAGGAAGACGGCGGTGTCGGCGACCTCGGCGGGATCGGTGTTGCGGCGGAGCGGCGAGCGCTGCGCTACATAGTCCAGAATGGTGGTGAAGTCTTTGATGGCGCGCGCGGAGGCGGTCTTGACAGGCCCGGCGGAGATGGCGTTGACGCGGATGCGCTGGGGTCCGAGATCGCTGGCGAGGTAGCGCACGGAGGCTTCGAGGGAGGCTTTGGCGACGCCCATCACGTTGTAGTTGGGAACGACACGCGTGGAGCCGAGGTAGGTGAGGGTCATCAGCGCGCCGCCGTTGGTCATCACGGGGGTGGTGGCGCGGGCCACGGCAACGAGCGAAAAGGCGCTGACCTCCTGGGCCAGCAGGAAGCCGGCGCGCCCGGTCTCGACGAAGGGGCGGGACAGGTCCTCGCGATTGGCGAAGGCCAGGCTGTGGACTACGGCATCGAGCGGGCGGTTCAGAGCGCGCAGCGACTCGGTGAGCGCGAGCAGGTCTTCTTCCTTGGTGACGTCGCAGGGCCAGAGGCCCGCCAGGGGCATACCCGCCGACATTTCTTCAATGGCGATCTTCTGGCGGTCGCCCAGATAGGTGAGCGCCAGAGTTGCGCCTTCGCGCCAGAAGGCTTGCGCGATGGCATAAGCCAGGCTCCATTTGTTCGCGATTCCGAGGATGAGGGCGGTTTTGCCCTCCAGCAGATTTGACATGAGCGATCCTTCTATCGTAACGAATCGGCTATCGTAGCCGCAGGGGCTTGCCGCCTTCATCCTTGCTGCGCTGGGCGGCATCCATGAAGGCAAAAATCTCCAGCGTTTCCTGGTTGGGCACGGGCGGCTGTCCGGTCTCAAAGAACTTCATCACCTCTACCAGCAGCGGGCGGTAACTATCGGCGGGGCGGGATGGGCTCTCGAGAATCTGTTTGGGGCGAAAGACCACCGCGCCATAGTCGCTGTAGGGGCGGAGCGCGCGCACGGTGCCGATGCGGCCGTCCTTCCAGCGGCCCACGATGACGTCGGCATCCGGCGTATAGGTGCGGCTGACTTCTTCGCAGCCCGGACCCATCAGCGAATAGAGCAGCTCGATGGGGTGGATGGCGTACCAGGCGAGATCGAGCTGGTGGTGCGGCTCCAGGGGTCCGGGGCCCCAGGTTTCCACGCCGCTGGCGTCGGCGAACTTCATGGTCTCGGCGATTTCGCCGAAACGGAGGCTGGAGGAACTGAACCAGGGCACGCCGGCGGCGTGGGCCAGGCGGTCGATCTCGCGAGCGTCTTCGAGCGTGGAGGCCAGCGGCTTATCGATGAATACGGGCTTATGGGCGGCGATCACGGCGCGCACCTGCGCCAGATGGACGCGGCCGTCGACGCTTTCGAGCAGGACGGCGTCCACGTTGCGGCACATCTCGGCGATGCTGGTGAAGAAGCGCACCTTCCATTTGGTGCGGAGTTCGTCGGCGAATTTGTCCACTCGCGTGGCGCTGGACTCGATGTCCGGGCTGCCGCCTTTGTACGCGGCGACTACCTGGCCGCCGGGTACGTGGTCGGGCGACGTCTCGTCGTTCAGGATTTCGGTGAAGGCGGTGACATGCGACGTGTCGGTGCCGATGATGCCCAGGCGCAGGGTGGCGGCTGCTGCGGGGATGGCGCAAAGAAATAAGATGGCGGTTAGCTTCACTTCCGGCATTGTACACTGTGGTGGGAGGCTCGCGCCCGCGCGAGGCGAGCGGGGATAAATCCCCGCGCGGGCTAAAGCCCGCCCTCCAAGCCATGGATCTCGCTACTTCGCTCACTTACATCAAAGGCGTCGGACCGGCACGCGCGGCCATGCTGGAGGCCAAGGGTCTGAGCACGGTCGAGGATCTGCTGGCCTACGTCCCGTTCCGCTACGAGGACCGCAGTAATGTGAAGGCGGTGAACGAACTGGCGCCGGGCGAGATGGCCACCGTGATTGCGGAGGTGCGCTCGGCGAGCCTGTCGGGGTTCAAGCGGCGCAATCTGGGACTGTTCGAAGCGTCGTTCACGGATCGCTCGCGCGGCATTCTGGTGGGCAAGTGGTTTCATGGCGGCTATCTGGCCAACGTGTTTGCGCCGGGACAGAAAGTAGCGCTCTACGGCAAGGTGGAGTTCGACAGCTACGCCGGACAGATCACCATGCTGCATCCGGAATACGAGATCCTGACCGATGACGACGACGCGGTGGAAGCGGCGCTGCATTTGGGGCGGGTGGTTCCGGTTTATGAAGCCGTGTCGAAGATCAGCACGCGCGTGCTGCGGGCGATGGTGCATCGCGTGTTGGAATCGTTGCCTCCTGTGGAGGATCAGCTTCCCGAAGAGGTGCGGCGGCGATTGAAACTGCCGGACCGCTGGACCGCCATCAGGGAGACGCACTTCCCGCCGCAGGATACGGACATGCGGCTGCTGAATGCGTTCCGCTCGCAGGCGCAATTCCGGCTGATCTTCGAGGAGTTCTTTTGGCTGGAGTGCGGCGTGGCATTGAAGCGCAGCAAGGCGCGCACGATGCCGGGCATTTCGTTTGAGTTGACGGATGGAGTCCGCGAGAAGGTGAAGGCGATGCTGCCGTTCAAGCCCACGGGCGCGCAGAAGCGGGTGCTGGGCGAGATCGCGCAGGACATGAAAGCGCCGCGGCCGATGAACCGGCTGCTGCAAGGCGACGTGGGGAGCGGCAAGACGATCGTGGCGGCGGAGGCGGCGGTGATCGCGATCGAGAACGGGTATCAGGTGGCGGTGCTGGCGCCTACGGAGATCCTGGCGGCGCAACACTACTTCTACTTCAAGCAACTGCTGGCGCGCCTGGATTACGTGGTGGTGCAGCTTACCGGATCGTTCACCAGCCGGGAGAAGGGGCAGCTTAAGAAGCTGATCGCGGGGGGGCTGGTAAACGTGGCGATCGGGACGCACGCGCTGCTGGAGAAGGACGTGGAGTTCGCGAAGCTAGGCCTGGCGATTGTGGACGAACAGCATCGTTTCGGCGTGATGCAGCGGTTCGAACTGTTGCAGAAGGGCGTGCATCCGGACGTGCTGGTGATGACCGCGACGCCGATTCCGCGCACGCTGGCGCTGACGCTGTATGGCGACCTGGATGTTTCGGTGATCGACGAGATGCCGCCGGGGCGCAAGCCGATCGTGACCAAGCACGTGACGTCCGATCACGCGGAACGGATCTATAGTTTCCTGAAGACGCAGATCGACGAGGGGCGGCAGGCGTACGTGGTGTATCCGGTGATCGAGGAATCGGAAACCAGCGCCATGAAGGCGGCCGAAAAGATGTACGAACATTTGTCGCAGGAAGTGTTTCCGGGAATTGCGGTGGGGTTGATGCACGGGCGGCTCGCATCGGACGAAAAGGAGTCGACCATGGAGCGCTTCAAGAAGGGCGAGATCAAGATTCTGGTTTCGACCACGGTGATCGAGGTTGGGGTGGATGTGCCGAATGCGACGGTGATGGTGATTGAGCAGGCGGAGCGCTTTGGGCTGGCGCAACTGCACCAGCTTCGCGGGCGCGTGGGACGCGGGGCGGCGCAGAGCTACTGCGTCCTGATCACGGAGCGCATGAGCGATACGGCGAAGGAGCGCATCCGCACGCTGGTGGACACCAACGACGGATTCCTGATCGCGGAGATGGATCTGAAGCTGCGCGGTCCGGGCGAGTTTTTCGGGACGAAGCAATCGGGGCTGCCGTCGCTGCGGGTGGCGAATATCCTGCGCGATAAGGAGATTCTGGAAACGGCGCGGCGGGAGGCGCTGGATTTCGTGAGCCATCCGCCGAGTGAGGAGGAATTGCGGCGGGCGGTGGCGTACATTCGCGACCACTGGCAGCGGCGCTATGGGCTGGTGACGGTGGGGTAAGGCGGGAGACGGAAGTCAGAAGACGGAAGTCAGAAGACAGAAGTCAGAAGACCGAAGTCAGAAGACAGGAGTCAGAAGACAGAAGTCAGAAGGCAGACGGCGGACGATGCGGGTGATTGGGGGCGAGTTTCGGTCGCGACGGTTGAAGAGCGTTCCGGGTTTGGCGACTCGGCCTACTCCGGATCGGCTGCGCGAGACCTTGTTTAATATATTGGCGCCGCGGATCGGGGGCGCGGTGTTCGTGGATGCTTATGCGGGGACGGGGGCGGTGGGGATCGAGGCGCTGAGCCGGGGGGCGGCGCGGTGTGTGTTTGTGGAGAACGGGCGGCGGGCGGTGGAGGCGATCCGGGAGAATCTGCACTTGCTGGGGATTGAGGGACGGGGCAGCGTGGTGGCGGGGAAGGTAGTGGCGGCGATGGGATGGCTGGAGGCGCCGGACATTTTGTTCCTGGATCCGCCTTATGAGATGGAGGGGGAATATGGGGCGGCGTTGGGGGTAGCGAAGGCGGGGCTGGTGATTGCGCAGCACTCGGTGCGGTTCGATCCGGGGGATGCGCATGGCGGGTTGCGGCGGGTTCGGGTGTTGCGGCAGGGGGATAATGCGCTGAGTTTCTATGAGCCGGTTTGATATTCGGTTGTGCGGGATTGGGGTCATGCAAAAATGTTCCGAACAACCCCAATTCTGAAAAACTGCTCCGCAACATATTGTATTTGATTGCGTTACGTAGATTATCTAAAGTTTTGCTTCAGGTTTGGGATTGGGTTCGCTTCGTAATGTGCGCTGGCGGGCCGGAGTGCCCAGGGGCGATGCAACGCGGCGCGGTTTTTTGGATTTGAGGTTGCATCGCGTTGCATTGGTTGCATCAGCGGTTGCGGCTGCGGGTGAAATTGTCAAGCATCATGGGTGGCCCCGGCAGAACGCCCATCGGCGAGTGCGGGAAGCCTCTTTGGATAGCGTCGATCTGTTGTTCCCCGACGTCAGAATAGCACGAGGGCTTTCGAAATCGGCGGGACTGGCCGTGCTTCGCTATTGTTTTCAGCCGGTTAGCGGGAACCGCCTGGCGTGACTCGCGCGGACGTCGGAGGGAGCCTCCGGAACCCCGGCGTGCTTGTTACTTGGTTTGGCGACCCCTAGTCTTAATTAATAGAGATATGGAACTGCATCTGACTCCCGACCAGGAGGCGTTCATCCGCCAGGGCATTGAAGCTGGCCGGTTCCACGGTAGAGAGGATGCGGTCCAGGAAGCCATGTCCCTTTGGGAAGAGCGCGGCGGCGGCGGTTGGAAATCGTTGCGGCGGTCGAACAGGCAGAAGCGTCCTTAGCGCGCGGCGAGGGCCCAGGATCAATGACGCGCGAAGGGGTGACGCAACTCACCGAGGACATTAAGCGGCGCGGCATGGCGCGGCTTTCCGCCGAGAAGAACCTCCGCCGATGAGCGAGTTCCGTCTTCCGCCCGAGGCGGAAGCCGAGCTTGATGGCATCTTGGATTTACATGGCCCGCGAGAGCGGCAGCATCGATATCGCCACTCGGGTGAGCGTCAACGAGTGCTTTTGGCTGCTGGCCCGGTATCCATACATGGGACGACGGCGCGACGATCTAGCTCCAGGTTTGCGCAGCTTCGCGGCTGGCGATGCTGGCAATTGGCCAACACAGGCTGAAGCCTGTGCTACCCCCGGAAATAGAGATAGCCGCCCAGGATGCAGACGAGCACGACGCCGGAGGCGGCGACTTCTTTCCAGCCCCAGCCGGCGCGGGTTTTGCGGCGGTCTGCGTCGGTGGAGGTGGCGAAGGTCAGGCTTTGGATCTTCTGCATGTCCGGCGGGGCCGTCGCGAAGCTCACCGCGACCATGACTATGGCCGAGACGATCGTGATCAGCACGCTGAAGTACTGGAAGTAGATGTTATTGACGATCCAGAGGAACGATCCCGGCTGGTAGCCAGTAAACCCTCCCACACCGAGCGCCACCGGTGTATCGACCGTCATGCGGAAGATTCCGAGCGCGAAACCTACGATCATGGCCCAGAGAGCGCCCGGGCCGTTCATGCGCTTGAAGAAGACGCCGAGGAAGAACACGACGAAGATGGGCGGGGCCAGATAGCCTTGCACGGACTGCAGGTAAATGTAAAGGCCACCCGCGTTCTTGATGACTGGAATCCAGGCCAGGGCGATCAAGACCATGACGGCGGTGGCGATGCGGCCGGTACGCACGAGTTGATGCTGCGACGCCTGCGGCTTCCACTTCTGATACAGGTCGACGGTAAACAGCGTGGAGCAGGCGTTGAAGACGCCGGCCAGCGAGCCCATCAGGGCGGAGAGCAATCCGGCGACGACGATGCCGCGCAGCCCCGCGGGCAGGAGGTATTGGACCATCATGGGGAAGGCTGCATTGGAGAGCGCCGGAAGGGACTTGCCGTCGGGACCGATCATGGCAGTCAGTTCGGGAACCTTGCCGCTTTTGGCCAGGGCGTAACAGATGAGGCCCGGAATGATGAACAGATACACGGGGAACAGCTTGAGAAACGCGGCGAAGATGCTGCCGCGGCGGGCAACCTTCTCATTGGGTGCGCCCAGGGCGCGCTGCACGATGTATTGGTCGGTACACCAGTACCACATCCCGATGATGGGCGCGCAGAAGAGCATGCCGAGCCACGGGAAGTTATCGTTGAAATACCAGGCCTCCTTCACCACGTGGCCGGCGGCGTTGGTTTGCAGCACGGGCGCCCAGGTGCCTTGGACTCCGTGGGGGATGAGCGGCTTCCAGAGGTTGAACATATCGGAGCCGCACAAGTGGCGCAACTCGGTCCAGCCTCCCAGGCGGACGAGGCCGTAGGCGGTCAAAAGGAAGGAGCCGAGGATCAGGACGGTGACCTGTACGGCGTCGTTGTAGGCCACGGCGCGCATGCCGCCGAGGGTGGTGTAAAGGCCGGTGAGCAGGATCACCAACACGGAACCGATCCAGAAGCTGTCGATGTTGAAACCGCCGATATGGAGCATCATCTCCGGGAACAGCGTGCCGAAGACCACGCCGCCGGCGAAGATGCCGACAGCGATCTTGGCGATGATGAAGGTGATGATGGAGACGATGGAGAGGACGTAGCGGGACTGCTCGTTGAAGCGGCGCTCCAGAAATTCCGGCATGGTGAAGACCATGGAGCGCATGTAGAAGGGCACGAAGACCCAGGCCAGCAGCAGCAGGCACCAGGCGTGGAGTTCATAGTGCGCCATGGCGACGCCGCTGGTGGCGCCGGAGCCTGCCAGTCCGACGATGTGTTCCGAGCCGATGTTGGAGGCGAAGATGGATGCGCCGATGACCCACCAGCCCAGGTTGCGGCCGGCGAGGAAGTAATCGGTGGCGGAGTCTTTGGCGCGGCGGACCACCCAGGTGGCTACGCCTAACAGGATGCCGAAGTAGAGCGCGATCGTAAGCCAGTCGAGCGCGGTGAGGCGCGACTCGCGGGTTGCGGCAAGCAGCAACAGGGCTGGTGTCAACATCGTTTGGAAGTTCCTCTCTAGTTCCTACTTAGTTGGTTTTCGACCCGGAAGCCCGATTATACTGCGCTTACGCAAGTTCGCGCCGTCCGCATTCCGGATTTCACGCAAAGACGCAAAGGGACCGCAAAGTGCGCAAAGAACCAGAGAAAAGTCATTTGGCGCGCTCCAGGCGGCCTCCTTCGCGGCGGTCGGCGCGCAGGAGCAGCAGGGAGAAGATCAGGCCGCAGAAGCCGAGGGCGGCGAACATGATCTGGCTGGCGGTGTAGCCGTGCGTGGCGTCGCGCAGCGCGCCGTTGGCGACGGGGTAGGCAGCGAGTCCCAGGTTTTGGATGGCGGTCATCAGGCCGAAGGCTGTGCCGACGCAGCGGGCCTCCACGATGAGCGGTACCGACGGCCAGATGCAGGCGGGGACCAGGACGAAAGCTGCGCCCAGCACGATCATGGAGAGGACCGGCGAGATATGCGTCAGGCCAAGGAGCAGATGCGCGGGAACGATGAGCAGCGAGCCCACGACCATAAGGGTGGCGCGGCGGCCCACGCGATCGACGAAGTTGCCGGCGAAGGGCGCGAGCACCATGGAGGCCGCGATGATGATGGAGGTGACCCCCTGGGCGGTGGTGAACAAATGCGTGAAATTGAAGAACACGCCGGAGAAGAAGCCGAGGCCTTCAGCGGATGCCATGGGCATGTTCCACTTGTCGTGGAAAAAGTCGGTGGCCAGCGCGGTGAAGGGGAAGATGGCGGAGTAGAAGGTGACGCAGATGCCGACGGCGTACCAGTAAGAGGGCCGGAACTTGCCGACATCGCTCCAGGCGATCTTGTCGCCGGAGCCGGCTTCGGGCAGTTTCAGGATGGGCTCGGCGTGGCGATCCATGAGTGTGTAGATCCAGTTGCAGAGCAGGCTGAAGAGGCACAGCGCGGCGGCGACCCATAGCGCTCCGCGCCAACCGAAACGGGTGGCCAGCAGTTCTTCGGTGTTGAAGGAGAACAGGGTGCCGAGACGCGCGATGGTGAGGGTGATGCCGAATGCCATGGCCAGTTCCTTGCCGGTGAACCAGCGCGCAATGATGGCGCTTTGGGCCACGATCATGGACTCGGAGCCGATGCCGAACAGGACGCGGCCGGCATCGAGGACGGCCAAGCTGGGCGCCCGCGCGACCATGGCGGCGCCGGCCACCACGAAGCCGGAGAAGATCAGGCTGGCGCGGCGGACGCCGACACGATCGATGAGGACGCCTCCGGCCCCAACCGCGACGACGGCGGCGACGCTGTACATCATGTACATGGTGCCGATGGCGGCGCGGTCGGTGTGGAATACCTGAATGAGGGTGGTCTCGATGGCGCCGACGCTATCGTAAGCGAAGTAGCTGCCGAAAGCCATCAGGGCAGCGAAGGCCAGGATGATGAAACGGTAGGGTCTTTCCGTTGGAGACATGGATCTGGGAGTATAACAGAAGGCGTGAAGCAGAAGTCAGAAGTCAGAAGTCAGAAGTCAGGAGACAGAATGACACGGCGACAGTTGTTGTCGGTACCGGCTTCGGTGGTTTTGGCGGGACGGGCGGCTCGGGGCCAGGCTGGTTTTCCGGGGGTGGGGTATCGCGAGTATGCTCGCGCGCTGCCGGATTACTTGCGGGATTTGGCGGCTCGGTCGTATGAGGCTCGTAATCGGGAGATTGCGAAGTTGACGTCGGCGGAGGCGATTGGCGCGCGGCAGCGGTGGGTGCGCGAGACGTTTTGGAAACTGGCGGGCGGTTTGCCGCAGCGGAGTCCACTCAACACGCGCACGGTGGGCGGATTCGCGCGCGCGGGATACCGGCTGGAGAAGCTGGTGTACGAGAGTGTGCCCAACTTCCCCATTGCGGCGAATCTGTACATTCCGACTACGGGAAAGCCTCCTTTTCCGGGCGTTCTGTTTCAGATGGGCCACACGCGCAATGGGAAGGCGGGCGAGACGTATCAGCGCTGCTGCCAGGGCCTGGTGAAGCTGGGCTACCTGGTGCTGGGATTCGACCCGATGGGGCAGGGCGAGCGGGTTTATTATCCGGACACGGGCGGCGTGCGGAGCCGCCTGGCATCGCCCGATAGCGAGCACACGACGCCGGGCAAGCAGATGCTGCTGGACGGCGATACGGCGACGCGGATGCAGGTGTGGGACGCGGTGCGCAGCCTGGACGTGCTGGCGGGGCACCCGCTGGTGGATGCGGGGCGGCTGGCATCTACGGGGCAATCGGGAGGCGGCACGCTGACCATGCTGCTGGCGGCGGTGGATGACCGGCTGGCGGCGGCCGCGGTGGCGAGCGGCAACACGGAGAACGTGGCCTGCGCAAACTTCAATCCGCCGGGGGCGACCGACGACGCGGAGCAGAACCTGATTGGCTCGGGGCCGCTGGGGTTCGACCGATGGGACCTGCTGTATCCGCTGGCACCCAAGCCGCTGCTGATTTCGGTGAGCGACCTGGATTTCTTCAACACGTATTCGTCGGAATACATTCGCAATGGTTGGGAGGAGTTCAAGAAGCTGCGGGCGGTGTATGCGGTGCTGGGCGCGGCGGACCGGTTGGCTTGGGTGGATACGCCGCTGCCGCACGGATTAGCTTACGATTCGCGCATGCAGATCTACAACTGGTTTGGGCGGTGGCTGAAGGACGAGGCGGCGCCGGTGACCGAAGAGCCCGCGACGGAACCCGAGAAAGACCAGACGCTGTGGGTGTCGGAGAGCGGCAGCATGGTGCGGTCGTTTCATAGCGAGACGCCGTTCACGTTGAATCGCGCGCGGCAGGTGATGGTTCGGCCGGCGCCTTTGAGCGAACTGATCGGCGCGGAACGTCCGCGGGATGGCTTGCAGCCGGTGGTGCTGCGGCGCGCGGTGTGGCGCGGGATTAGCGTGGAGGCGCTGGAGGTGGAGAGCGCGGCGCGCGTGAGGGCGCCGGCTTGGTTGTATCTGCCGGTCGAGCGGACGGGCCAGGTGCTGCTGATCTTGGATGCGGCGGGCCGCGATGGGCGCTGGCAGGAGGGCGGCTTGTATCACACGCTGGCGCAACGCGGGTACGCGGTGTGCGCGGCGGACGTGCGCGGCGTGGGGG